>Ga0209611_10010377_pt1 | contig 13747 bp, 11 predicted proteins | sample S1TSphgellanicum_3_FD_187693 | JGI IMG/M metagenome (GOLD analysis project Ga0209611, IMG submission 187693) | Host-associated microbial communities from peat moss isolated from Minnesota, USA - S1T2_Fc - Sphagnum magellanicum MG (SPAdes) (version 2) | ecosystem: Host-associated > Plants > Peat... | reverse complement strand
AATAAGGGCCCTCTGAGGTGGAGCCGAGTGTGGGCTCAAATCTAGCAAAGCTCGCCCCCAAGGGCTTTACACAGTGTAAAGATTGTCACTCTTTTTCTTTCTTTTTAAATTTTTTTTTTTTTTTTTCATTTCTTAATTCCTCTTGATACCTGGTGGGTACTTGATACCTGCTGGGTATCATGGAGAAACAAACCAACTACAAGCATTTCAAAAAATGGGCATTCCAATTTATTTTTAACCGCCCATGGGTTTTGTACTCTCTATACATGTATTTGCAAATACACTATGAAAAAAATTGGCAAGTTTTATTGGTGTTGGGTGGATATCAAATTTTTATGTTATCCACCAATTCCAATTTCTTTAATAGCTTTTAAGAATCGGTTTAGATCTTTTATTCCATTTCAATTTTCATCATTTACAATATATGTCAAGGATATCAAATTTCTTTTTTAAAATGAAAATTGGATTTCAAATTTTTGAATATTGTATTAAAAAAAATCCACCAAATATTCAAGACAGGTATCACATCATGGATAACAAAATTCACGAATTTTATTACAAACATGCATACAAGGTGATGAAAATACAAATTACAAATTACAAATTACATGTCCACAAGCTCATGTTGTTAAACTCACCTCATACTTTTCTAAAGAAACACCAACTTCATGCAATTAATCAAGTTCAAGGATGAAGTGTAACCCACCCTAAAATCATTAGGTCAATTCTTGTTAATAAAAATTAACTTATCTAAATGATCTACTTGTAGCCTACATCTTTTTAAATTCATCAATATACCATCCAAGGAAAAAAAAATCTCAGTTTCAATTTGGGAAATTCTCAGTTTCAATTTGGGATCACATAATCCCAAAGATTTGAAAAGCAAGGAAAACAATAGTTGGAAACAAGGATTCATATTTTCCTCACCATTTTAGAAAACACTTAATGTTCTTTGCATCAACTTGTCAACCTTTTTGAACATTTAAATGCAACTTATGAAATGAAAATGAAGCCGTATGTTGAACATTGGGAGGATATTTTGTTACATTTGTCTAAACCCTTAACCTGTCAAAATGCCATGCTTTTGGAGGGGTTTTGGCCTTCAAGCAATTGGAGATCCATCTATTCCAAGTTTTCGTTGTCAATCATTGTTATCAATGCTAATCTAGAGGGCCCAATTCAACGCCCTTGTTGTGGGTTAAAAAACATGAGGCCTTCAACTACATACACCCCATTTAAAGATCTTAATGATGGGGATTTTGTTATCATCAAGCCGCGTGATTTTGACCTTGTTCTTGTTTGGATGGGAAGAACATAAGGTGACATTATGAAAAATGAGGATAGTGCATTTTTCAAAATGGTGAGGGTTCAATGGTGGGTTCTTGTGAAAAAAGGCAAAATTTTGGATGAATGACATTTGTATGAGGATTGTTGGAATGGCAAATGGAAATGTAATTTTGTAGATCTAGAACAATGGCTTGACATTTCATTTATTATTTTTTCATTTCCAACTCAAAAAAAAATCAAATAAAAGTAAAATTATTAATTTTGTCTGCTTGTGCTAGTAGGGCTAAAATAAATCTTGATGCTACTAATTCATTTAATAATTTGTGAAGGATGTTTTGGAGGAAATTGTGTTTCTAATTTCCTAAAACCTTTTATAGGATTAAATTGATCTCAATGTTGTTTAAAATCAATTTATTCATGGTACAAAATTATTCTTGTGTATTCTTGAAAGTTGCAAAACCATGATGCCATGTGGCATGTTGATGTCTTTTGACATTACTTAGTGATTGTTATGACCAAATAGTTATAAATCTAGTTGAAAAAAACATTAATAGTCATTTTTGTGTCTAGTTCAAAGGATATGATTTGTTGTAATGACAGTAATTTTTTTGACTTGTAGTATCTTGATGCAAAGAGCTACATTGAGGGATTGGAAATCATCTTTAACATAGTGACTAACCAATAAATGCCTCATTTTATCCAAAATAGTGTATGAGTCATCATGTTGACTAATAACCAAGTATTTTATTACCACCACAATGCCAAAACATGTTGACTATAGTCATTTTTCTAGTCATTTCTCCCATTGTAGTCAAATAAACAAGTTGTAAAAAACATGTTTTGGCACATGGAATGCCACATCATCATGTTGTGAAATTAGAAGTCGTTATTCTAGTTGCAAGAGTTGGGGTATTTTTAATTAACTAATTGTAATTTTTTTAAAGCATATTATTACAATTTTTTTTAAAAGTATATATATCCAAAAAAACCTAGTAATCATCATACTAACTATAGTCACAAAACCATGACATCACATGATATCCATTGCCATTGCAACTACATAGTGATTTTTGTGACTAAATAGTTAGAAATGTACTAAAAAAGGATAGTAATTGTTTTTTTGACTAGTCAAAAAACCTATAATGTGTTGTTGTGATACATCCTATCATTTCACCCCAAACTATTTCCTTGTCAATATTTTTACATGTTGCAAGATCCATGTGTCCATGTCAAGATACAAAATGCTTTGATGAAAGGTCATACACATCAAATAATGGAATAGAATCAATTGATATTCATTCGAAATAATGTTTTTTTATGCAAATGAAAGCTTTCCATAGTTCTTTTTTAAAATATTTGTAGTGTTAAAAATGTGGTGAAATTTAGCCAAAATATTCAAAAATTGGTTGAATTTACATTTGAAACCCAAAATTTTCTTGTATTTCCAAACCTTTTTTACTAAAAAACATTTCACCCAAAAAAAAATTGAAAAATGCAATTTTTAATCAATCATGGTTGTTGTGCAGTGACCAAAGTAGGTTCAATTGTTGGGAGATTGTGGTGATTGAAATAGGTTTGGTTGTAGATGGATTATGGTGACCGATTGTGATGACCAAAATAGGTTTGGTTGTCAGTGGCTTATGGCAATTGAACATTGTTTTAATCGTTAGAATGTTCATGGTGACTAAATGGCATGAGTTTTGGTCACATTACACTTTAACCTAAGTAGCCTAATATATGTTATGACCTATGTTGACCCTATGTTGACCTAGGTTGAATGTATTGTAATGTGATGTTAAACAACATCAATGTCCAAATGGATGTGTGGTGTCTAGACATTGTGATAACCTGTAGTGAAGAAAATGTTTTGGTGATTATATTTGGTGAATTGAGTGATGCCCCCCATAATCTAATGTGCATTGTTTTGTAATGTAAAAAAATATCAAAATTCATTGTGATGCGAATATCATTTCAAAGAAATCAATCTGCAAAATACTTGTTAAATGTTATGAAAGGTTGCAATGCCATTTTAAAGGTTCTCACATACTCGTTTCATCATGATTTGATGGTTTGAATCATTGTGTGGAAGACATTGTAAAAATATGTGATTTTGATAAATTACATGTGCTTTCAATGTGACTTTACATGGAGGGATTGAATTGACCAATGATGGAGTAGAAGCATGCAAAAGTAAGTCAAAAACAATCCCAATAATGCAAAAAAGAGAATTATCAACTTTGGAGGTTAAAAAGCAGGACACATTTTTTGAAAATTAATGTTTAAACTATGTGAGCATATGTAGTATGACATGAGAAAGTTCTTAAAAGCTCAGGATATTGTATTTATTGTTTCCGACTTACTTTCATTCATTTTTCTTGATTTGGTGTTATTGCCCCATTTTGCACAAAGTATAATCATGACCTTTCATTTTTGAAATTCATTATTATTGTTCCATTAAAGAATGTTAAAGCATGTTTTACCATATACAAACACAAAATGCATTTGTAATTCAAATTGAAAAATAGATTTTTAGTGTTTTAAAATTGTGTAGGGAAAAACTTACTTTTGAAAGAATTAACATTATCATAATTGAAATATTCAAGTTTCAAAAAATGTGTATCAATATGCATGATCGCTCAAGCATTAATAACACATCATTTGAATAGTTTGATTTGGAAAAAATATTAGATATAAACTTGTAATAAATAAATAAAATAACTCAAATAATAATATAGATTGGGGATGACCATATATGGTTTATTTAATATGGCTAGTACACCCCAAAATTTATAACATTTGCAAAAGGTTTAAAATTCAAAAATTCAAAATCTTCTTTCCACTTAATTTTACTTTTTGAGCAAGGATCACCAATTGGTGCATTTTAGTATTGTGTCTGGCCAATAGTTTGTAGCCAACAAAAAAATAGGTGGGAGGTAGGTTAAACTTTGGATGCTATTATTTCACCACCCGTGGAAATTGTTGCCCCCAAGTATGGGCAAATTTGCATTGTCACCTCCCATGGGCTCCTACCCATAAAACAATATGAGGTGACAATTGGAGATTATTTAGTTTGCGATTGCATTGACTTAAAATATATGATGGCAAGTTCATTGGGTGGATAGGAAAAGTGGGTGCATTGTAAGCACCTAGATATCATATTTTTTGGGATGTAATGCATTATGGGTAAACATAAGATTTCATTCATTATTAGTCTTGGAGTTGGAATGAAGTTCAATGTTTAACAAGTCATGTTAAGGCTTTAATTCATTTTAAATTTGTCATGCAAGGGCCGAGTTTGTGACATCAAAGGTTTAAAATCATAGTAGAACTACTTTTTCAATGTGAAGCTTTGAAGACATAAAATCAAATGGGATACTTGTTATTGAATGTGCAAATGTAAAGTACAATAAGCACACATCAAATAACACATCCACCTTTGAATCATAAATTGAACGGTACCTACCTAGGTGTATGTGTGTTCAAAGGAATATAACCAAATTTCAAAATTATCATGACCGAATGATGATGATCCCATAATTATAAGTTATCGCATAATTATTTTGAACATTTGTGAATGTGTTAATGACTTCACATCCTTTCATCCAGGCTTTGAACTTCATCTACACTTCAACTTTTCATATTACAAATGATGTGGTAGAATATTTTTCCATTGTGGCAAGATAATTTATGACATAATAGAATATCCTACCATGTGTCAAAGAATATACCTAGAATAATCTATCCATGTGGATGGAACATTTAAAAAATATTCAAAATATTTTGTTTGCCATAAGTTTTCATGTCCACACATTCATGTTCATGTTCACTTGGATTCATCAAATATAGTTGTTGTAAAGAATGAAATATGGAATGTAGTGTTATTATGGATGCTTAAAGAAAACTAATGCAAGAATTTAAAAATATTTACAATCAAAATGAAAACCCATTCACTTTTCATCATAAGGTAAGAGTGATGTGCAAAATATGGTTCTAATACACAAAATGTTTTGTTACAAAACTTGCACAAGAAAACACAAAAAAAAATCAAACCTTGAACAAAACATAACCATAAAAATGACAAAACAAATACATGAAACCAAACAAAAAAAACATTAAAACCAAAAAAACAAAACAAAATGGAAAGAAAAAAACTTACCTTGCAAATAATGAAATAGAATTGTCAAGAAAAAACTTCACACCTTGACCTATAAAATGTGAAAAAATGGGGGTAGTACAAGTTATGAACATAGAAGGGCATGGACACAACAAGAAAGTGAAGTGCAAATGAAGGGCATAAAAATAGCACGAAAAAATTTGAAAATGGCAATGCAAAATGTGAAAGGCACAACAACAATAACATGAAACACAAAGGGGATGATATCAACACAAATTCAAAGGGCACGATAACAATAACATGAAGCGCAAAAGGCATGATAGAAATGCAAATTGCAAAGGGCACAATAATAGTAGCATGAAGTACAAAGTGCGCGATAACAATAGAGTGAAATGTGAAGGATAAGAGAATAGCAACATAAAACATGAAAGGCAAAAAAAGGGCAAATCAAGAACATGAAACACATAGGAAAGGCATAGTAGACATGCAAAATGCAAAGGAGGATGTGGCAAGCACATAAAACATGAAGGGAAGGTAGAGCAATAGTGTGAAAGGAGGGTGTAACAACAATGCAAATGCAAAAGAAGGGTGTTAGTCATGTGAAACATTAAGGGAGGGCGGAACAATAACGTTAAGCACGAAAAAGGCACAACAATAATGAAAATGTGAATAAAGGGCATAATAACCACATGACATGTGAAAGGAAGCCCCATAAACAATGCAAAACACAAAGGGCATAACATCATCAACACAAAATGCAAAGGAAAAGGCACAACAACAACATAAAAGATAAAGACAAAAAAGAAAAAATGCAAGAAGACCAAAAAAGGTGAAGCCTAAGTGTGAGCTTGAATTCCTTTATAGAACAATAATGTGATGTGTAAGGTTTGATACAATTGCATCAAACCTTGAAATTATAATTTTTTTTTTTCAAACCTAATTCTTCAATACTAATTATTATATTTAAGGTACATTCAGACCTAAAGTTAAAATTAAAAGTTAAGCCAAAATTAAGCATTAAATCAACATGAGGTAATCATCATTAATTAATTAATAGGTTGTAACTTTTGTGCCCATCTCTGTTCAAGCATGATGATATTTTTATATGCAAGTAGGTAGGTTAGCACCAAAACGTTACCTACATTCAAGAGTCGGCCCAAATTACTGGCGTGGTAACACTCATGATGATGAAGGATGGCCCTTGTTACACATTTTTGCTACACTTGATGTTATCCTCACCTCACCACGCACTTGTGTTTATAAAACAACTTTTATGCATAAAAGTTCCTTTTTTCACAAGTTGTGCAAGCTCTTTGTTCTTTTCTATCCTTGACAAGTTTTTTTTGTTTTGGTTAGTTTTCTACTACTACACATTACTACATTCGAAGTTCTCCTCCCTTTGTCACACACCTCTCATCACAAATGTTTCTTGACACAAAAGTTGTTTAAACTTTCTATTGGTTTGGCTCCTTGAGAAATTTTCTTTTTTTTTGGTCAATATTTTGGTGTTAAGTATCATTGTGCATAAAGTTGTCTTCATCTCATTGCTCTTCGCTCTTCTGTGCCCTTCAGAAACTTTCTCTATTTTTTTAGTTGATTATCTATTGTTACACATTCTAATTTGCATCAGAGCACTCATCACTTGGCTATGCGTTCCAAGGCTTTCATCACTTATTGCATTTACGTGCAAGATTGTTCACCATTCAAGCTTTCCACCCTTTTTCTGTTTGTTTTGTTTTGTTTAATTACAACTTCCAATGACAATGTCACTAGAGTTATTGTTGTTGATCATTTTTCTTCACATTGTTTTGTAGTTGTAGGAGTTTTTTTTGTGTGAAATCCAAGGTTGAAAAGGAAACCATTAGGTTGATTACACTTTTAACAATAGACTTCATGGCACATGGTGCTAGATTGTCAGTTGATCGTGCGAGGACAATGTTATCTTACATCACTTTTGGTTTTCTTGTGATTTTGATTTGTTGATGACAAAGGAGGTTGGCGATTGGATCAAAGTTCAAAGTACCACTTGGTATTCTAATTTCCTCATGGCTTAGTACAATAATCAAAGGTGGGTTGAACATTTTCGCATCACTAAAAAAGTTGTTTTGCAAGTCATAAAGAAGTTGTAGCCTTTGATTGGAAAGCGAAACACGAATTATAGGTGTGCAATTCCTCTTGTTTCTTGTCTATTTGATATGCATGTTGTTTTCTTGTTGTTGCTTGCTTGTTGTTGTATTTGCTTACTTGTTGTTATAGCAATTACTTGTTTGCTTGCTATTACAACTATTGTTTGCTTGTTATTACATTTGCTTGTTGTTGCATTTGCTTACCGTTGTGTTGTTTTGTTATTACATGTGTGTAATTCTTGTTGGCATTAGAGTTCTGTGTTCGCTTTATAAGCTCGTTCATGGAGTTGATTACTTTCAATGCAACGAAATGTTTGCAATTGGCAAATCATTCGTGAACATGAATTTGTTATTGATGTTAATGTTGTGTTCATGATTCAAATTCGATGGCCACGTGGTGAAGATCTTTCGAGGGTTATGGCAAGCTACAAGGATTGGTGTGGTATTCCTTCTATTTAGGGTGTAATTGATTGCACATAAATCCATATTTAGAAACCTAAAGGAACTTTTGCTGCATAAGTTTTTTGTACAAATCCAAGCTTACAGCATGCAGTTCCAAGCAATGGTTGATCACAAAAAGCAGTTTCGAGATGTTTTTGTTGGGTTGACAAGATCCATGAATGATTTAAAAATTTTGTGGTTTTTTAACCTTTATAAAAAGGCAACTTTTGATGGATTTTTTGACCCTAAACATGGATCATAGGATGGCATTAACCCCTACATATGTGGGGATAAGGGCTATTCGCTTTTACCCTGACTCATGATCCCCCATAAGTACAGTGCAAACATTAAGCACACATTTTTAGAAGCATTGTACAATAGACATCTTTTGAAGGGGAGGAGTGTGGTGGAAAATGCCTTTGGGATATTGAAAAAAACTTTTAGAGAATTGTTGTTCAAAAGAAATTTCCATACCCTCTTTCTTCCTGATGTTGTTACATGTTGTTTGTTGTACAACATGATATTGGATGGGAGGATGTTGGTGTCAATGCGTTCATGCAGTAACTGGAATAGGAAGATTTGTAGGGTGGAATAAGAAGGCATCAATAACACAAGATGGATGTAGGACATAATGAAGGAGAAGTTAATTCAGAAGGTATTAAACTTTTGGGATCCAACCAAAGAGTGACACTTGAAGCATATCTAGGGAATAGAAATACATAAATAATGAAACAAGTTGAATTATTGCAATCATATTGTTGAAATGAATTTGAAATGAAGTCACTCATGGCATTGAAATGATTTTAATTCTACTAGGTTTGATGCTCAAATGGCAATTCGATTGATTGACTTTTCTTACAGTTGTTTCAAGTTTTCAATTGAAATGGAAAATGCTGAATTCAAAGTAAGCTACATTTTAGATGTTAGCAATTATGGTGTTCATCTCAATGAAGATTGTTTAGGTAAATTCCACCACTACTATTTAGTTGAATGCCGTTATCTAGCTATGAACCATACCGACACAACCATGTGCGGTAGTTTCAATTTTTAAAAATTGCATTAGGGTTATTTGACTGTGGTAAGGTTATTAGGGGCTTTTAGCAACTTCATAGGGAATGATGAATGTGATTAGTGTGTGGAGGGGTTATTTTCTTTTATGAAATGCGTTATTGGTGAATAAGGTGTTGGGTTAGTTCTTTTCTTCAACAAAAAACTAGTAACCATAGTTTTAGAAACTTTGTTGTGTAATTAGGGGTGAGAAATCTCTAGAGGGTTAGGGGTAGAAGTAGACACCAAAATTCGTAGTGTTTAGCACAACATTGGTCTTATTTTAATATTTAATGAGTAGTAAGGATGTTAGAAATTCTTGAAGTAGTTGAAGGGATGTTAATGAAAGGTCCAATAAAGATAGAATAATCTTCAAGCCGTATGAACATAAGGTTAATTCGAAACAATTTAATAATTAAATAGATAGTGTGATAATGTGCCAATGGTAACATGAGTTTCATAACGACTGAAACATTTATTTAGAATAGGGATAAGTTCAGTAAGGAGCTACAAGTACATGTAAAATCATGGGCTATGCCATAGTGATAGTTCATAATTGCAAGAAATTTAGGATGTGTCGAATGATGCGAACTAGGTAGTCCGCTTTGCTATTAAGAAGTAGTTGATGAATTAGACCATGTAACCAACAATAGTGTCCAAGGCCGGGAACTAAAGACCATGTGAAGATAAAATTATCTTCAGTTTCGTAACAACCTTCACAAACGGTCTTAGATTCGTCTCCAAAAGTGGGGTCGACTTGCAACAAGATCAGGAGGGTGTGAAAGTTCGAAGAAATACAATAGTACCAGGTTCGAGAGGGTTCAACTTCAAGACAAGCATGCACCTCTCGAGGTTCGGGTTTTTCATCACGAGGATGCTCCGTTAAAGTCAAATTTAGATATGACTCCGAAGGCAGTTCTTCATTCACTTGTGCGGCTTGGGGCCCATAAGATGTGACCATGCGCGACGCCATAATTTCAAGGAGAGGAAAAAGGTCAAATCTTTAATCAAAATCAAATCGATAATGAAGGTGTGAAGGACTTGTTACATTGAGGTGCATAGTCATAATTTATTAATTTGAGGAAAAGGAAAAAAAGGCGTGAGTAACGGCTTAGAACCATGGTAAAGTAAAACCATAAGGTCAAAGGAAAAAATTGAAGGTTTAAGTAAAGTTTGTTGGGGGGAAAATGGAAAGAAGTGAAAAGGTGTTTTTTTTTCACCTTCCATTGGCCACCAAGCTTGGAACATTCCATTGGCCACCAAGTTTGGGATCTACCTTCATTTCTTTTCTCCTTCTCTTTAAAAGGCGAACTCGGATCATTAGGGGTTCTCTCTTTCCCCAGACATAATTTTCAATTCAATCTTGAATACTTGTTCCCACAAGCTTTTTGAAGAGGAAAATAATGATTAATCTTGGTAGATGGGAAAAGGAAGGAAAGTAGAATGAAAATTTTGTAATAGTTTTGGAGGAATGGAAATGAGTAGTGATAGTGCTGGGAGGTTGGAACTTTAGAAAAAATCTCACAAACCCTCTTGGGTTTGGTAGTATAACTCCTTACTGGTTTAGCTGTAGATCTTAAGATTTGGTAACAAATTGCACCTTGTAATTAGCTTTTTAATGAACTAAGGCAAGCCGAATTTGAATAATGTATGTGTTAGAAATGATATTTCAAATGACTCATGGTCTGCGGTCAGGTTGAACCAACTGCCTTCATAAAACCCTCTTGGGTTTGGTAATATAATTCCTTATTAGTTTGGCTGCAGATCTTAAGATTTGGTAGGATGATGCGCCTTATAGTTAGCTTCCTAATGAGCTAAGGCAAGTTGGATTTGAATAACCTATGTGTTAGAAACAATATTTCAAGTGACTGGTGGTCTGCGGCCAAGTTGAATTATCACATTTGTAAAACCTTCTTGGGTTTCATAGCATAATTTCTTGTTGGTTTAGTTGTGGAGCTTAGGATTTGGTAGTAAAATGTGCCTTGTAGTTAACTTTCTAGTGAGCTAAAGCAAGCTAGATTTAAATAACCTATGTGTTAGAAACAATATTTCGAATGATTAATGGTCTGCAGCTAAGTTGGATATGGTGTTGAATCCCTAAACGTTAGTTTAAATGAATGACAATTTGACATAAAGTCCTAGGATGTGGAGTGTGTGAGCTTGAAAAATACATCCATTAGTTCTAATCATAAATGATGCATAGGAGGCAAACTACTTAATTTCAATTACAAATGTAATTTAACATCTAGAAATACATTTGCATTTTTCTTTCACCGGTAGCATTTGTGCTTTCAAGCATAGTCACCTTGTAGAACTAGGAGTAGAGGGATGGAAAGTTGCCTCACACTAGTTGAAAAACATTCAAATGCTGAATTAAAATGTCAAATTAATTGAACTTCTTAGAATCTTCAAATCTTCTTGGAATCTTTAGATAAATCTTAAAATGTTCTTGGAATCTTTAGATTTTTAAATGAACTAAACTTTCTGGAATTCTTGGAATCTTTAGATTTTTAAATGAACTAAACTTTCTGGAATTCTTGGAATCTTTAGATTTTTAAATGAACTAAACTTTCTGGAATTCTTGGAATCTTTAGATCAATAGTAGTTGTAATTAGTCTTCATTTTTGTCTTGACTATTTAGTAGTGGCTACTCATCGGATGACGATTCAGAAATGTTGATTGGTGGAGGCATTTGAGTTTGATCTTTTATGAAGGCATGACACATCATAAATTGAGGTTTGTTAAAACACTCACCATGTTTTTATAAATTTTGTAAGGCTTCTTGTCCTTCTCCTTCAAATACTTGAGATGTCGTTTGAGAGTCTTCTCATGAGACTTGGTCCCGTTCTTGTCAATCTCAAGCTAGCTTGTGTTGACATTGATCCATGGCATCAATAATTACCTTGTTGTTTTTATCAAAGGCTTCAATGATAGGCATGAACATGGATGATATTTTCTTCCTGACTTTGGTGCTTTTAGGAGTTGTTGTTGCATGTGTTGGTTGCCCCATGTGTTGGATTTGTGTTAGCTTTCAAAAGTGTTGTAAAATGAAAATCACTTCCAAGATTCACAAATGCAGGACATAAAGGAGGATTACTTGGTCCAAAAGATTGTGAGAAGTTATTCAGGTTGATTGTGCTGTTTGGATTTATGCCTTGGTTGAATTGAGGAACCTTTTGGTTCTCCTTAGGAATGTCATTTTTAATAAACAACTCCTACATCAAAGATTGAATAGCTGGTTGTGTAGGGAAATCTTCTTCTTCTTTTTTTCTATGTGGTGCATAGACTCCATCACCTTTTGCTTGCAAGTCCCTCACATGGATTGGAACATTGATTCTTCTTTCCCCCTATAAAACCTTAATTGCATTGTAGTAGTTTTCATTGTATTGTTTTGGCAAATGGAGTTTGTCCCGCTCTTCCAATGTCAAATCCTAGTATGAAGTGTTATTCCCAATGCTTGTGTGGTAATTTGAAATGCGCTTGTAATCACCATGGATGTAATTCCACTTGTCTTTGCACATTTTGCCAATTCTTGGAGTCTTGGAGTGTGTGATTGCTGTAGGTTTGAAAACTTGTTCCATTGTTGTATTGTAAGAATATGTTAGCACGTGGATCAATGACTTGCTTCAATACAATTTGTTCCTTGTGCTTATAACTAATCAAGGCCATGACTTCCTCATGACCCCAATTTGTGTTGCATTGGTGTGAAGGACCTCCATTGCTTCTACTTCTACCTCTTCCTTTCACATCATTTGTTGAATTATCTCTATCCCTCCTCTTGGCTCCAATTGCAATGCTATGAGTTATTTTCACATGTTCTATCTTTGCTTCTTCCTATGTTATTGTTTTGTGTTGAATTTATTTTTGAATTTTCCATTGCACTTGACATAGTTGAAATGCATTGGCAATTGCAGCATGTGAGCAAATGTGATGATTATGGCAAATTGTTGCAGCAAGTGTGTGGAGTACGAAGGCAATGGCAAGTTACTAATGCAACAAATGTGTAGAGCACTAGGATGATGGCCGGGAAGCTGCAGGTGCAACAAGCGTGCAAAATGCAAAGTGTAGTAAAATGCAACAGAACATGAGGTGATGGCAAGGGATGGGAGAATGAATCTTGAGCATGATCGTACATGGGGGTGATTGGTGAGACATGGGAAAATGAACCTTTTCGATAAACTATTACATAGGATTTTAAGCTATTAAATTAATGATGGTGATAAGCCTTAAGATCTTCATTTTTTGAAGACTTTTAACATTACAACAATGTATTAACACATTGCTTAACTTTGGAACTACCACATCATGTGTGACATTAGCTCATTACATGTTAATTTTTTCCTGTTTGAACAAATTTAGTTATCACTTTTTTTATTGACCATGTTAACTTTTGGTGTGAACATACCTTTATTATTATTAGTTTAAAACACTATCAACCTTTTACTTGAAATCTAGATCTAGGAAATGAACTAATATCGTCTCCAAATTTCACATTTTTAATATTTGAATTTAAATTTGAATATCACATTATCGTATCTCATAACTTTGAGATCCAATAATCAAGATATCACCCTAAATATCATAAATTATGATATTTGAAATGATCTTCAGATTTTTCAAATATCTGCCCAACATTGATCTTTATGATAATGTGAACAGGCACCTACACAACAGAATGGACCCTCACATGTATTTCGGCCCCTCTACCTTCTTCTCCATCCCCCCCCCCCCC
>Ga0209611_10010376_pt1 | contig 13747 bp, 9 predicted proteins | sample S1TSphgellanicum_3_FD_187693 | JGI IMG/M metagenome (GOLD analysis project Ga0209611, IMG submission 187693) | Host-associated microbial communities from peat moss isolated from Minnesota, USA - S1T2_Fc - Sphagnum magellanicum MG (SPAdes) (version 2) | ecosystem: Host-associated > Plants > Peat... | reverse complement strand
CTCCAAAGTCCCAGGAGTCCCATTTGGCGCGATTTCGGGACTCCCACTCGGGAGTCCCGGGAAAAATAGCCATTTGGATGTAGTCTCCGTGGAGAGCTGCAGAGTATACTATAAGGGGGAAGTGGTTGGCTTCCCCAAGGGGGGAAGATGTTGGCTTCCCCAAGGGGGGAAGATGTTGGCTTCCCCACCAAGGGAGTGAGGTGGTGGCTTACTCCCGAGCCCGGAGTGTGTGTGTTCAAAGTGAGTTCGAGTTCACCCGTGGCTTGTCCCAACACCAAAAAGGTTCCATGATGAGTAAAGGGGAAGGTGATGGTTTCCCCAAGGTCCGGGCCGTGGTTCTTCCTAGCACTAAAGATGCTCCAACTTTGGACTAACCACTTGGAGTGGTTCATGGAGGGTCCGTGTGAGTGAGTCAAGCTTGTCCACTCTTCCTAGCCTTTCCCAGGGCTTCTAGCACGCCCCTCTCACCCCTTTCTAATGCTAGAAGTCGGGATCGTGCCCCAAGTTCCAACCGCTTCCGCATTGCCGCATACTTGGACCCTCGAGTGGGTCCACAAGGGACTTGGGAGCGCGACAACCTCTAATTCAAGTTTTGAAATGAGAAGTTCCTCAAATTACAAAACCTTTGGTTATGTTTTTTTTTTTAAAGCATTATGAATAGGTATGTGGAAATACATATGAAGAATATGCATCTTTTCAGCAACCATTCATATATCCAAATCGATGAGGAAATCAAATATTATAATACGTTAGCAACTTTGACATTAATTATATTATTTCTAGAAATGATGAATTCAACCCCCAAAAAAATTCTTAAAAACAAAATGTTGTGAAATAAAATTAGTTTTTTTGAAAATATTCAAAAGTATTCTATGCTTCAACATGGAAATATTTTTTTATTTTACACATGTGTTGCCCATGTTTTGCAATACCAAAAAGAAACTAGTACCAAGTAATCACTCCAAAAATCAAATGATACCATGTTGGTGTAAATAAACCTTTTATTTTACAATTTGGAGGCTTGAATGAATGGCTTTGATTTTAAAATGATGGGCACACTTCTTTGGATATTACAAACATTTGAATCATTAAGCATATAGTTAATAAAAATTCAAAAGAGTCAATAACTAACTATTTGCCCCCAAAAAAAACATAAACAATTGACAAAAGGTTCATGTTTAAATTTTAACATTAATAGTTTTCGACAAATAATGAAAATGTGAAATATAACACCACCTATATATATATATATATATAACTCAAGAGTAAATGATTGAAAATATTGAATCTTAATTCCTTTTTCAAACACAACAAGCTAAATTATCTTTCACAAGGCACAACATAAAATTTGACTTTATAAATTAAACATATGACCACTACCATGTTTAGATATTGCATATATGACAAAATTATTGTTTCAACCCAAGAGTCTAGACTTTAAATATTTGTAAGGGGTTGAAAGTTGAAACAAAAAAAACAAAATTCCTAACTAGATTCTAGATACTTATGTAAGTCCTAATGAAACAAATGAAAGACCAAGGGATTGAAAGTTGAAACAAGAAAATACAAGGTTTTGTTAAGTATAAATGAATCAAAATTGAAAATTGAATTAAAAACCAAAAGCCTATGAAAGGTAGTGGACTCAAATATTATACTAATAAAGTTTAATAAATAACAGACTATAGTAAAGATATGGACTTTAAAACACAAAAATATTTTGACCCAAGGATTAAACACCACATTGAGGGATTGAACTTTTGAACACAACAAAAACTAACCAATTGAATTTGTTGTGCAATTTTCATTTCATAATTAAAGGACATTGTTGAAAATGTACATTTTTCTTTCAAACATTCCCCCAACACTTGGATTATAAAAAATTCTGCTAGTTTGAAGTGTTTTCACATAGAACTTCACAACACCTTAAAAGTCAAAAGTTTCCCATAAATGGGTGAATGGATTTAACAAGATTGACAATGGTTCTATGGCAAAAACAATGTTTGCCTTCATAAAAAAGGGGTTAAATTGTAGTTCAAGGGCAATTAAGCTCAAGATGGGTGTAAACAAAATGTTTAACTACTATTCATAACAATAATGTGTTTTCAACAATGTGAATGCCTTTCAAAACTTTCTTCAACATCAACTTTAACCAATAATTGCAATACATTAATATTATCCATCAAATAACTTGCCATGAATTGGTTTATTAATTTTTTTGTAACATAATTTATAGCCCCTATAATACAACAACAAACAATAAAAAACGTAAAGTCCACTACAAATGATAGAATTAGAACATAGAAGACACTTGACATTGTGGACGTCTCTATCATTCCATTGTAATAGTTCAATCGAAGGAAAAAATGTTGCCCAAGAATCTTGGCACTTCCTAAAAGGTTCATAATTTTTCTTATTTCATTCCTTCATAGTTTTTACTTCATCAACAACATTGATTTTCTTAACCAAGTTAGTTGTGAGGGCTAAAACATTAACAGCCCACAAGGGCAAACCAAGATGATTTGTAGGATTATGATGTATGCATGTCAACAAGGATTCCACTTGAGTTCCATAAGCATATTTCACTTATGACAACAATACATGTTCAAGTTTAAATTCAAGGGGGCATGATCAATATGCTTACATCATCAACATTTTTGTTACATTGAAAATAACATTCCAACAATGTAGTTTTAATCTATCTTGTCATCATATATCAATTGAAAATTTCCTTTTCCAAACACACATAATGGCCATTAAAAAAAACACAATGCAAATATAACACACAAATTTTCAAACACAAGGTTCAAATAGAAACAAAATGAAAGTAGAATGCCCACTCATAAATGACATTATGTAAACCCTTTGGTCTTGTTATAACCTAAAAATAGGGGCATAACATCATCACTCATTACAATAGATAAAGTCTACAATGAACACATATGCATAGGAATATAATGTAAAAGTTACAATTTGGAGCTAATCATTATAAAATAGTCGTTCTACAATCTGCTTAAGTAAACTACAAAGGTTGACCTAAAGACATTAAATGGATCATTTTTTTTTAGTTTCTTTTCAATTAGGCTATCATGGTCTTTTAATGTGGCAATCAACATTAAACATTTATGAACCATCCACATGCATCCCCATTCCTTCCTCCATTACATCCCAAGAAAAAAAGATATTTTGGCTTCCATGTGACCACAATTAAGAGGGCATTAACAAACATAAGTCTTAGACAATTGTAACCTTAAAAATTGATTTGAAATTAATACCTTAAATTTTCCCTAGTAACCCAAAAATTATGCCCAAAACTCCCATAAATTAGGTATTTGATTAATGTCCCTATACCTATTTAAATCCATCTATTGTGCATCACATCTTCTACACAATGGAAATTAAAAAGACTAATGCATGAATAGAAAATCTTCACACCATGGCATTTTTCCCTTTGATATGCAAAAGCTAAGAAAATAAAACACTCAAAACAATAGCTCTATGACCTTAAGCCTTATCCCCAAATATATAATTAGAAAAAATTCCCCTTAGCTTTTCAACACCTCCCTTCTTATACCCAATCTCCACCTAGCTCAAGGTCTTTCCAACCACACACACATCAAAACAAAACAACCAACTAATTTTTATCCCAAAAGTTGTGTTCCTTAATGACTTGTGCCTTCATTGTCATTGATTCCACGAATCGCATCCCATTCAAGTGAATGATAAGAAACAAGATGCAGGTTAGTTCCCAATGCTTAGACAAAAATAGACAATCCCATTGTCAACATAATTTTCTATTGTTTTCTAAGGTTCACATTATGAACCCTAGAAAACAATAAAAAATATTTGTAGGCACATTGCCACTTTCTTACATCATCATTCATTATTGAATTGAAGTTTTCAACCACCTTCTCAAATTCATGTACATAATGCAAATCACACATGACACCAAACAAGAAAGCGAAATGATTAGCAAAGTAGTAACAACTACAAGGTTTGGCAATGGATAAAAGAAGATCATAATGCACAATGTAGGCTTGTTCAAAATCAAGAAAGCTTTTAGTGATGAAGGTGACATCTTGAGAGATTTGTTATGGCAAACTTTGCAAGAGGATGGATGGCATCGGTAAAATTTGCTAGATCTAATGATGTAGATGTTAAAACTCTAGTGATGGATAAAAATATAATAAAGGTCTCAATGAAAAAGTAGTAGCAAAAAGAGGATGGCCCTTGGTAGCTTCCATAGTATCAATGGCTATTGTAAGCCCTAAAGTGGATGTGATTTGGTGACTTAAATAGTTTAATCCATTTTTATTTAAGAAATTTCACAAGGTAGGGGCCATGTCACTTTTGGGGTACAATTTCCTAGTGAATAAAAGATTGATTTAAATAAAACATGTCACTTTATGAGTTAGTGATGCACTAATATGAATTTTGTGTATGATTAATGTTACACCAAGAAATATTGTATAGTGAATTATGGGATTAATGTAATACCTAAAAACCTTTCATTGATGTTGCATTTTTCCATGCTATGTGTGATATACACAAAAATAAAATAAAATAAAATACACCCAAACATGTCTCGTTAAAGAGGACCAAGTGGGGTTGGCCAACAAAAACAAGTTAACCATAAAATAAACCCATCGTATTTCATTAAAAAAATTGCATAAGGGTCCATATTAGTGTTGGTCAAATTGTTATTTTAGAAACTTTATGTGCAACTAAGTTTGTTCACTTTTGGCACCACGTAATGTTTAATAATGAAAAAAGTCAATTTAAAAAAACTTATATGGTATCAATTTTTTTGTCATATTGAATGCAGAATTACTAATTAACTTGCTTTTTTGGGGGTGTTTTAACCACTTATAATCCATAAGGGTTGGTTATCAAATGCCTACATTAGGAGTTGCCTAAAATATTAACCAAGTAGGTTTTAAGGTTTTGTTCTTTTTTGGGTGACATTAGTAACTAAAAACACAAGCCCATGTTGAACATTAGTTAAGTCCAAGTTGATAATGACTTTTGAACTATTGTTCTATGAAGTGATTGAGAATTACTAAATTGAACTCACAACAATGGATTACACATGTACAATTGAGGTTTATTTTCACCTCCAATTTCTTCTTGGCAAGGCCAATTGACAAAGATATATTCAAACTACTTTATTGAATCGATTTTCTTTGTCATTAACCAAAGTGCTAAAGTTGAGTTTTATCAAAGAATACATGCTTCTTTATTTCCTCTTTTGGCAAAAGTTCAATATTGTTACTTCATAGTATATAGGATACTATGTGATTCAATACTGAATTCAAAGTTATTAACAAGGACAAGAAGCACAAAGGGTGATGGCAACACAAAAAACTAAAGGACTTGCCCAATTGGATTATATTAATTAGAAGTAGACATAATAACCCTTGAATATTTGACAACCATATAATATTAAAATTTGATATGGGTATTTTAGAGTGGTGTGTTACAATTATAGGGTTTAAAAATTGATAACCTACATGGATGAAATTTCTAACATTTAAGTATTGAAAATATTATATCCAACCCAATTTAAAGGTTTTGTGAGTTATTTGGATGTTACTAGGTACATAAGTTCTCTAACTTGAGCAATTAACATGCAAGTTATTACTAACCTTATTGATAATTGGGTGTTTCACAACAATTGTTTGGTCATTCCCTATTTCCTTTGAACCCTAATGTTGTTTGCTCCTAAGGAAATAAAATCTCTTACATCAAGTCAAACATTTATGACTAGAAAACCAAGTTGTTTGGGTTTGCCTTCAATACTAGAATTAACAACACCATTGACACCATGTCTAAGCCCATACATGAGACCAACTTTGGTTTATATTTGTCTTGGGCATGTATATTGTTTATTGATTGATATGTAATATGATTTAAGTAATGATGTTTAAAATCAACCAATATGGTGTTTAATTATATGAAATATGTGAAGTAACTTTGTTTTTGGATGTTCTTTTCAATTTTTACCTCCTATTTCAACTACAAAACTAGTTATTCTCTAAGTGAATTTTTTTTATTGAATTAAGGTTTACTTTAAGTTTTTAAAATTTTATTAAATTGATTTCAAATTTTTTCACATGTTCCCATGAATATTTTGGTTGTAAAAAAAATCCAAGAAAATCAACACGAACTTAAAATATCATTTAAAAATATGAAATATCAAAGACATTATATACTTTGACTTAGTTTTTTTATTGTGGATTCACCCAAATCCCATGTACTTTTCTACTTAAAAATAAAAGCTAATCCCCTTTAATATTGATATTGTATTTCCTTCAATTTACAAATTTCTCTATTGGAATCAATATTTGGACAAGGTAAGTATGAGAGCTAAATGAATAATACATTATATAATAGGAACTAATATCGTTGATTGCATTTCTTTTCGGTACTAATGTTTTTTTGGGTTGTAAAGTTAGTATCCGTTGGAATTGAAGATATTAAATCAAGTGGTTACAAGTTATATATTTTCAAAATAATGAATAGTCATGTACCATGCAAGAGATTTTGATCCCAAACATGTTATCGTTAGAGATACACAACAATGTGTTTTAAATCATGATCCCAAAAAATCAAGTTGTGTGGTTGATTGAAATGTTATTAACAATTATCCCTTGTTTAGTTGAAATTAATAATATCTATTATAATCAACTGGAGATTAAAATGGAGATTGTATTAAAATGGAACATATATTTCACAAAAACCAATATTCAAGTTCCGTTCTTGCTAGTTTTGATTTTCTTATTAATTATATTCATATCATACTCTAAAATTGTGTAAATATGTTACACTCATATCATAGTGGTATGAAAAGTTGACAATTTGTCCAATAATATACCCTTTTGGCAATACATTTCTTTGGAGATTTTATGCCATTACCATGTCAAGATATATCATACATACTATATATTTGTCCAATAGTGATTGGTTCCGTACAAGAAGATTAACTAGGGAAAAATAGACTTTAATAATTTGCATAATATTATTGGCCAATGTTGTTATATTTTATTTTATTTTGGCATAGGGGACAATTTTTTGTTTATGGCTTTGTGAATTGTGCATCCAACTTATGGTTGGGTTTAACGGTTTTTTTGTGCAAAATGTGAAATCTTTTGAGGCTACAATCCTTGCAATGATTTTTTTAATATTGTTTTGGGGAAAAAAATGTCAAAAAACATGATTTTTTAATATTAAGGTTGCAGGATTTAAAGTGGTTGCTCCTATAGCTTGCCAAATAACAAGAAGATTACAATTTTTTTCCTATCCTACATGTTTTGTTGCCATTTAATGATAAACATTTTTTGGGATGCTAGCCAATGATGCATCACAAAATTGAAAGAAAGACCATGGTTGGGCTATTTGAACAACATGCCTTGGATGGAAATTAATGTTATAGATTATGAACAATGAAGGTTTTGAATTTCGAAAACATTTTTGGTGATGAATAAATCTTTAATATGTTACCCTTTTTTTAAAAAGTGTTGGAGTTTGATAGCCATAATAATAATTAAAATTGAAATGGTTGAGATTTGAATTTATAATTCAAAACCTTTGGACCAAGGAAATCCATGTTATTATTACATAAAATATTTTCAATTCGTACGTTTGAGATTTGGTATTCGACATGATCAAATGTTACAAGTTGGATTAAAATATATTGTCCTTTTTTTGAGAATTGATTTGTGAATCCAGAATTATTTTATTTATGATATCAATAGTCCAAGTAGGTTTAGAGATGATTTAATACATTTAACTTGTTATCAAAGTTTTAAAGAAAATTTAGAGACAAAAGGTAGAGAGGTTCATGAATGTTTTTGACATTTCAAAGAATTTGGATGATCGGACCATAAAAATTACAAAAATAGGAATGACCAACATAAAAATTCCCACAAAAAAAATCAATGATGGACACTTAAACTAATGAAATTAAATTCATGAATCATGAGTTACTTTAAGTTATAATTCAATGATTGACATTCATTTTTCAATATATAAATTATCATATAATCAAATCAACACTAAAAAATAAATAAATTCATCAATCAAATGTATTTAAAATGAATAATCATTTAAATTTGATTATGAATATCCAATTGAACTTTTTTAGAAAAATAAAATTCCATTTTCCCTTTTGGAGCTTGAAAAGCGGAGAAATATATATTTGCACCATGGAATTTTTATTTTCAAGTTTGAAATGAAATAATTCCTAAATCGATTTTTTTAAAAAAAATTAATTAATTGATTTAAATATATGAAAACAAATATGTTTAGATTTAAATAACCAACAAGAAGAATCATGAAAAAATTTATAAGTTTTTAATGGTTGTGGATCTTTCTACATGAAAATGATAAAATATATAGAAGGAAAATCACATTTATGTTTATATTTTTTCGGGAAAAGTTACATCATTCAATCCATTTTACTATTAGAATTTGATTAATAAACTTTTATAGCACAAACCAAGGCATGAAATCAAACCCATGAATATGGTTACAACCAACATTGACTTATACATTGGTATGGATTCATATCATGCTAGTGGGTCTTTGTTTCATCACCATAATTTTTTTGAAAAACCCCATAAATACTTTAAAATTCTCACACCTTAGTTTTACTATAGATGAATGGGAATTGGTGGTTTAGGGTAGGTTCTTTGACCCAGTTCCTCAAATATTTACAAAACCCTGGATATTATTAGGGTGGGAACCGGTTCTTTGATTTTGTTGACAATCGTCGATCAAGGGTGAGAATCCATTCTTTGATTTTTGAGAATTTTCGATCAAGGGTGAGAATTGATTCTTTGATTTTTGAGGAATTGTCAATCAATGGTGAGAATTGGTTCTTTGATTTTTGAGAACCGCCAGTTCAAAGCATACATATACCCTACCCTAACATGCCCAGTTCGAGTTCCCCAAAAAAGAGAACCTCCCAAAAAAGTTATTCAACTTTGGGCATGGGTCAGCATAATCTTCTTGAGGGGAGGAAAGGAGCAAAAGGGCAGATGACAAAACCTAGAAAAAATAAAAAAGAATAAAAAAGAATAAATAAATATATTTAAAAAATATTTAAAGTAAAATAAAATAATTACATAATAAAACCATCACCACAACATAAGTGGGTAAATGAGATGATGGGTGGCCCAATTTAGGTCATGGGGAGCTTGCTCAATGCTCATAGGAAAAGAAGGGTTGGTGATTGACATGCGAGAGAGAGAGAGAGAGTGTCCTAGCCTACTTGTATCCTATCCTCATTTAATGAGGGAAATAGGTGAACTACTACTACTACTAGTACTACTACTCTTCTCAAAGATACTTTACTCATTTACCTACTTCATTGACCTCAAACATGACTCACCCAATTCATTCATTCATTCATTCATTGACAACAACAAGATATCCTCTTCCATTCCAACTACATGTCATGTGTACAACATACTTAGCCCAACTAGATAGATAGATAGATAGATAGATAGCCCTTGAGTGAGTGAACACCATAACCATAATAACACCACCCCATAATGTGTCAACAAAGAAAGGCCTACAACAACAACAACAACACCATCCCCCCCATATTGTGTCAACAAAGGACTAGATATATAACCCTATCCGGAGTGTTCTAGAATGTAAAACCAAGTGTTGACACATGGATTCCCCCCTTATGACTCAGTTGTGGTTCCAACCTTAACTAGAGTTAGTATTTGAAACCCCTCTTTACACTACTACTATGGTGAGGGATTGGTGACCAATGGAAAAAAAATACGGAGAGCCTTCAAAAACACATCCAAAGGAGTAATTGGGGAACATGTTGTGGAACACAATGGGAACTTGTTGGGAACTTGATACTAAAAAAAAACTTGATGCAAACTTCATGGGAACAAAATAGGAAGTTGAGCTAACCAACCATGGTTAGCTAGGGAACTGGAACCCCAATAGAAAACTAGTGGGTGTGCTGGTTCACTCTGGCCTGTCCTCATGGTCTCCATTGTTGATTCATAATTAAGTTGTATTGAAAAATACAACAACTTATATTATAAGCTAATATTATTTTCTATTGAAATGCAACTTATTATAAGATTATATATTATTGAAATTTTATTTCTAAAAATAAAATAATTGTTGAGTATTATTGTTTTGTTTATTTATGAACCCATTTGAATTTTAGGTGAAAAATGGAGATGATTGAGTGAAGAGAAGCTTTTCACACCCTCCCCACCCCCAAATGGATTCATGGATTGGAGAATCTCTAGCTTTGGCTTGTGGTGGAGGGTGGCTTGTGGTGGAGGGAGGAGTCATGGAATTAGTAGATGACAAGTGGATGAAAAACATGGATTGGAGAATCTCTAGCTTTGGCTTGTGGTGGAGGGAGGAGTCATGGAATTAGTAGATGACAAGTGGATGAAAAACATGGATTGGAGAATCTCTAGCTTTGGCTTGTGGTGGAGGGTGGCTTGTGGTGGAGGGAGGAGTCATGGAATTAGTGGATGACAAGTGGATGAAAAACATGACCCCCTTTAGCTTATTTTTGGCACTAGGAGTTTCCCAACTATTATTATTATTATTCCTGACACAAACATTAAAGACCCGTGAAACCAACCAACACATAATAATAACATGCAAACTGACTCACTCTTTTTATGCTAATGCCCTAATTTTGAGTTTTGGATGAGAAGTTATGACAAGGTTGACTTAGTTCATTAATTGCTCCCCTTGGAGGAGTTCAAGTTGGTTTCACACCATCTTCCCCAATTGTGGGTTTTTGGTTTTTTGGTGTGTCCTTGATTTTGGGGATTCAAATTTTGCTTTTGTTGAATGGTTTTATTAAGTGGGCCCAGGTGGTCTAGAAAGAAAGAAAGAGCTTAAAGTGGGCCTTACCCAATTTGGGAATTCAAATTTTTGCTTTTGTTGAGTGGTTTTATTAAGTGGGCCCAGGGGGGGTCTAGAAAGAAAGAAAGACCTTGAAGTGGGCCCTTAACCCAATTTTCAAAAAAATGAAATTCCTTTGCTTTTAGTCTCTCATTTAAGAAGAAAGGCTTCAAAATTCCCAATCTCAATTATTAAAATCTTTTTCAACTTTATAAGTAATTCAAAGAATTTTTTTAATAAAAAAAAAAATGTTGTAAAACCAATGGCTATGACAAATGCCAATTGGCAAACTATGAGCTTCCTATTCTTTGTTCTTTGTGCAATAAAGAACAAAGAACAAGAAACATGAGGTTTTGGGTCATTTGAAGTTGATGCAAGTTCCATGTTAAAAATATAATAAAGTGTGAACTTGGCAAATTGGCCAAGATGTATTACATACCTCATTTTAAAGCTAGTTGGGAAATTCAGTTAATGCATATAATCTAATGTTAGAATGGAAATATTTTTAGGTTTGAATAGACATGCCCATGACACCCAATTATGTATGTATATATGTATGTATGTAAGTAATGGGTTGCTTTCATTTTGCCACATTTAGCATTCTTAAATGGTGTCTTCATCATTTAAGAATGCCACCAACAAAAGCAAAATTCACACACACACACACAAAATTCCAAATGTCATGAAGATGATGTAAACAAATGGCCACCCAAATTTTAGGGATGTTGTTGTGGGCATTTGACCAATTGAGTAAATATTTGTTTCATAATTTGGCATTCATTGTTAAGGAGAGTGTGGTTCACACTCCACCCTTACACACTAGGTGTCATGCAATGGCAACCCCAATCATTTATTTATTTTCAAAATGTTGAATGTGTGCAACTAATGTGTAGCTTCATCAATGTGTATCCCCAATACAAAGGTCATTACAAGTTACTTATAAAAATTGTCATTATGTGCATCTAAATAGGGTTTAGGGTTTTTTTATATTAAAAAGCAAGTCCTTTTTCCAAAAAAATTGAAGGTTTTTCTTTCCAATAAACTCATATGTTATCATATCCATCTTTTATGACCTTTTATATGTTCATATATAATAAACCCAATGGATTAATGGGTTATCCATGAACATATATATGTTGATGGTGAGTGTTGTTGCTTTACACACACACATCTATTTTGTTTTTGGATGTGTGCCCAAAAAAATCCAACTTTGTGGGACACACTTGTTTGATTTTTTTTGGGTTCTGGGATGTGTAAAAATATATAGAGACATGATTGCAAAATATTATGCATTTTATCCAAACATATAGCAATACACAACTACTTGAAACTTTTCGTGGTTTTTTAAAAATGAGAGCTATTTACATTAACACATTCTTTTTCCTCTAGAGTTAAATGGCTTAGAACTAATTTAACAATTGGTTGTTGAACATAACTTAAGGACCCACATGAGGCAGACTTGAGTGTGGGTCGGTTCCCATAAAGCATGGACCTTAGGCTTTTACCATGGGCATTTGGATTATTGTAATGCCCCACACAAGTAGAGGAACAAATACACTAGGTTTTGGGTTTAGGGACAAGGGGTTTAGGGTTAGGTTTACAGTAAGAAATTTGAGCAAGTTTTTTAAATGCTCTTAAATATCATATGCAGTGTGCACCCATTTGTCAATATCCAAAATAACTCATGAATGGATAAAATTGAATTTTAAGTGAATGAAAAGAATTGCTAGAAATTGAAATTTTTTTGGGGTCCTATAGTCAACTACAAGGTTATAAGCACAACTAATATACCAATTAAAAATCTCCAATAATTAGCTAATAAGACAATTAAATCAAAATAATTGGAACAAATTAGACTAATTTCACCGTGTATAGAAATAGCTAGAATAGACAAATATGCCATAATGAAAAAAGTAACAATCACAATGGCGCATATGAATATTCATTACTTTAAATATAGTTCTAAACTAGAAATGCAGAAATTATAATAATAAAAAATAGTAAATAAAGAGACCCACAAAAGAGGGGGAAAAATAATGATATAATATACACACACACACACATTCAGTAGACACCATTTTTTGTCACTATTACACATGTATGATCCTTATTGGAAGATTATGTCATATAAAGTGGTGAGGAAGATGAAGAAGGGCTTAATAATTATTACTACTTCAGATGCATTAAGAGTTTTCGGGGTATGATCATGTGTTCAATCATGTGTTGAACCATGATTTTAAGTGTAAGTGTAAAGTCCCAAAGTGGGGGTGCATTCACGAAAGAAGGGGGCCTAGGATGAGGTGATAGTCAAGTTCAACAATGCATTTTGAGAATTTCTCTCACCCAAAATAACCTTATCGACCATAAAGCACAAGGTGAACCTTATCATAAGCCTAAGCATTACATATAGTAAAGGACGTTGTGAAGCATCATTTCATCCATTTGTCTCATCATCCATCCGTCCATTCATCTGATCATCCATCCTAAGCATAAGCTTAAGCATAACATAATAATGTAGATTGTGAGATCGGAGGGAACTTACACCTACAATTTCAAAAGTTCTAGAAATTTGTTTGTTGGACATTATTTATTTATTGACTGCATGCCCTAAAGCAAGCTTGCTTGGTGGTGTGGTGTGGTGTGCCTAACTCGTGCAAAATTAGTTGGCAATTTTGTATGGTTATGGAAATTTCTCCAAACCCTAAAAAAGCCCTTGGGGATCTAAATAACTACCCCTTTTTGACAATTGTCATCCATGATCCATAACTAATGAATGTACTTGGTTGGTGTGTTTTGGTGAGGGAGAGAGTAGCCTAAGAAACAAACCTATACTACACCTCCGGCGGGGGGG
>Ga0209611_10010375_pt1 | contig 13748 bp, 10 predicted proteins | sample S1TSphgellanicum_3_FD_187693 | JGI IMG/M metagenome (GOLD analysis project Ga0209611, IMG submission 187693) | Host-associated microbial communities from peat moss isolated from Minnesota, USA - S1T2_Fc - Sphagnum magellanicum MG (SPAdes) (version 2) | ecosystem: Host-associated > Plants > Peat... | reverse complement strand
TGCTGCCTCACATCATTTGTTGGGAAGGATTTCGATGTCCAATTGTGTTGGTTAACATTTTTGGCCTAGGCTAATGGCACAACATGAACTGTGGGTACATAAAACATCAAAGTTCTTTCAAAATTCAGAACAAAGAAAAGAAATTGCGGCTAAGCTCTTACTAGTGTTGGGTGAATGACCGGTTTGGCAGGCTACAACCATTCCTTTCAGTTAGTAAAAAGGGGACTAAAACTAGGTCTGACCTTTGAAACTAGAACCTTTTAGGAACTGGAACTGGGTTTACAGTTCTATGTATGGGTTGAATTGAAACTGAGGTTTTTGGAAAAAAAAATTTTGGGGAAAATAGATTAGAAGTAGGGGTTAACCAAAGGTTAATTGATAGTCAACAGACAGTTCCGGTCCAGTACTTAGAACTGGATTAGAACCGGATCTGATTTAAAAACTTCAACTCAAGGTGTTTTTTATATTTTTAATTTGTAGCACAATTTGCAAGGGTAAGTGTGAAGCCCAAGCCCATATGTTTATCTGCTGAAAATAAAGTGTAATGTATGTGGCTATGCTGCAATAGAAAAAGTAAAAATATGATGAAGAGTTTTGAGTTGGCAAAGGCAACTTGTGGCTCTTACTTACACATTTTAATGAACACAAGCAGGCTCTAAGCTTATACATTTGTTCAAGTTTTAAGCTTTCAACATGAAAATTGGCTATGCAACTAGGCAACACGCAGTATTTGCAAGTAGGCAAAAATTTGAATGTAACTACTAATTTTAACCACCTTGGGGGGTGGGGGGGTTGCGTTGCAAGGACCCTGCCCACTGCAACATAATGAAAATATAGCAATTGATAAGTTAGTATTGTAAAAACAATCTGCAAAATATTAGTTACCAAAAACATATATAAACCTAATATACATGTGATGGTAGAAATACATTGACAAAGGTTCATATGCCACAACAAATTGAAAAGCACTTGGAACCAACGTGCACAAGTCAAAACACAACAAACAACTACAACAAAAAGTGAATTGTAGTTACAACTTTCAACAAAATTTATGCATTCATTCTAATTCCAACCTTATCATTGTCATTAATATCTACAACAGCCCTTTGGAAAGGGAAAATGTAATTAACGAAAAAAATCTTGCGTAAACATGTGAATAACAATGTTTAGATGTTTTACCAACCATTCTCAAAGTGTAAACTTCATGAAGGTCAATGAGGAAAGGGTTTTTTCGTCTTCAACATTGCCAATGATTTGAACAATGGCTAGTTAAGCAAACTTCATGAACTTAAAAGGATGAATCAACATTAAATTGTTCATGACAAGTTGATGTCACAATTTAGTGACAAGATTCTCATCTCTAGGCTCTTCCATGGCTTTACAAACTTGAGTTTTAATGATTAGCTTGAAAAACAATGTTTGCATATCCAAAATATCCCTTGAAAGAAGTTTGATTAAGCTCAAATGAGTTGCAAAAGTGGATTCACAATTTGGTTATAACCAACATTGTGGGTAATGACCCCAAGAGCATTCATCAACTCATGGTTCCAAAACTTGCACTCCAAATCAATGACTAATATATCACATGCAATAATGCATTAGGCCTTCACAGTTAAGATAACTATTTCAATGTCCTCACAAGTAAAGAATGAATGCCATCAAAGGATCAACATAATGAACCATGTGGGACTATCCCATAATTTGAAAAGCCAAATATCCATCATTCAAGTCGATTACCCAATTGTGTGTAATCCTATAAATGTTTGCAACCACATCAATAAGCTTTAAAAAGTTTGCAACTTGGACGGAGGTAGTTGAATCTCCACACGTTTTGTACATATTTGACAATAACAATGTAATCACAAACAAAGTTATCTATGACTTGTGCAAACTTCATCAAAGCATTAACAAATTCCAACATGGGCAAAATACATGCCAAGCCCAAGATTGTAACAATGTCATATAATTTTTTTAAATTGGCCTTAATTGACTCTAATAAATTACAATTAGTTTCCATCTTAATAATAAGATTCTTATTTTTTCCCCAGCATACTTCAAGGTTGAAACATGCTTATCCATTTTGTTTTCAAATTTTGAATAACCTTTTGTCCTTTAATTTTTACAATTGCAACAAGCTTGGTGAATTGAAAATGGTGTTTCGAGGAGTAGAAAAATACCCATAAATTTTTTGAAAAAGATCTTCGAATTTGGAAACCATAAGCATTGTGAACAAGCTTTGAATTGCAAGGTTGACTCTATGTGCCATGCAATGGATCCTGAAAAGCTAAAACACTTGTTTTGTTTTCATTAAAATAATAATACCATATCAACCCCTTAATGCACCATCACACAAGACATTTTGAAATATGATTAAATTTCATTAAAACATTAAAAAAATAACTTTGATATTAATGATAGTATTGCTCAAATGTGAGCAATAAATGCACATGCTTTTAATCTACCACCCCATAACAATGGATGGAGATCCCACTTTGGTTATCAATTGTAATTATTTCATTTATAGAAAATGAAAGAAAATTTGAAACCATAGTTTTTTTTTAATGGTGTCATGAGCACGAAAATTATGAAGATGAACAAAGAAAAGACATACCTATATCTAAATCTAAACATGAAACATAAAAACCAAAAGAAAACATAAGAAACTAAAGACAAGAAGATGAAGTGTGCAAAATAAAAATGCAAACAAATATTTATAATGATAAAATATGAAAATGTAAACATAAAAGGAATAGAACACGGCTATGGAATAAGATTGTACTTGAAACTAGTGTTAAACAAGTTGAAAGTAATTAGAGGTCCTACCTTTATTTGTACCCCTTTGGAGACTCAGCTCAAAAAAACTTCCATAATCATTTCCATGTGCCTATCCATGAGGGAAATTTCTTGAAAGGCTTCCTAATTACAAATGAACTATGAATAAACTATGATTTAATTAAAAGTTAATTAAAAATTAGTTGTGAGTGAATTAAAAAAATTGGAAGTGAACTAAAAGTTAATTAAAAATGAACTAGGAGTTGATTATGAGTCATGGTTGAACATCCATATGAAAAACTTCATTCATCATGTGAAAGTGGTGCTCGTGACAAATGGTAGTCAATACAAAATGTTATATACATGTAATAATCTTCCAACTATCATAATCATTTCAATGCTTGGATGGATGGTTAAGTGTTTTTAGAAAGGCAAACAAATATTACGTTTATTCCTACATTGTCATAAGCCTACCTTGAAAATGCAAATGAAAATGAATACAAAATTATTATTAAAAAATTATTCCTTTTACCACAATTATGGCAACTACTTGTTGCACCACATAATGTTTACCCCTTGACACATATAAGCTTTCATTGAACACATGTTGATTTGTTTTCAAAAAAATAGTACTCCCCCATTACCACCACATTAAGAATTGTAGTAGTTGTTTTTTTTTTGGCCAACATGCTTCCACAAAAAGTTTAGTTTCAATACCATAAGTTTAATGTGCCCTTTAATCTTCCTACATACTTTGCATTTCACCTTATGCACCCTCCCATTAGCACCCACTATGAATTTTACCCAAGGTAACTTTGTAACCTCTGCATTTTGGAAACAATGATTCAAATCACACATTTTCCTTTATTTTGTTTTTTTCTTTCATTTAGATTCTACTTAGATTATATCAACAATGACATAATCAACATCATTTTTAGGACTTTGTTTGAGCTAGCACTAATGGTGAGGAAACAATTTGCAATATAATCAAAGAAAAAATATTTGTGCTTGAATTTTTTGGCAAATTTAATGGCAGCATGGTGAGGACAAGTGACAAACATGATGCATCTAGATTCAAAAATAAATATTATGCAATCAACAAATACGATCATGAACTACCAACAACCACAATCACTAACATATTGCCATTGTTAGTTGGGGAAATCACAACCTATTGTACTATAAACTTGAGATGCAAAAATTGAAAATTGATGATGATCACAAAATGCACGAAATTAACACGAATAACAAAATGTGCAAAATCAACACAAGTCACAAAATGTTCTTGAGTGGGACACATTTAAAAATTTTGTGTGTTTACCTTATGCACAATGGTTATAAACCATTAACACTTGAATTGTAATAGTTGTGATTCCAAAGTTGAACATCCTAAAGGTTTGAAGCTAGGTCTCAATTCCATGTTCCAAATTTTGGAGCTCATTTTTCAAAAGGGGTGGCACTACTCTAGGCCTTTAGAATCCAATGATGTTACAAATTTTCTTACACAACAAACCCCAAATTTAAAGACAAAAGTACCAAGGTCCAATTCCAATATCTGATCCAAATTTCAATTTGAAATATCATAATCAAGCTTTAGTTCTCCAAAAAAATGTTGGTTCCCTTAATCAAGTTATGATTGGTTGAAGATGGGACTACCACTAATATTAAAACATCTAGTCCCAAAATGTTATTGTAGCTTACAAGCTACACAAGGTTTCGGTTTTCAACAATAATTGACATGTAATTAGAAAATTTAATCACATTTTTGTTATGCAACAACTTACAAAAAATTTGGACTAAAAAATGTCAAGAACCTAAAAGGTTGGAGCATCATTTTTGGAATGGCATTTTTTATAGCTTACTACTCATAGTAACTCCCCCCTCAAATATCTTAAACAAAAGCAACAAAACTTAATGGTAATGGCTTGCCAAAATACATAAAAAAAGGTGGTGAAAGGGGGCATAGAGATTGGCCAAAGAGGCAAACCTTAAACCCTAAGGTGGAACAATCTAATATATCCAATTTGGATATATGAACCATGTGATGGCAACATGTGTGCGCTTTTGACAACCTCTTTTGTGAAACCTTAACTATTAAACTCATAATTGGGAAAATTACATAAAAAATCCCATTTGTTTTCAAGCTTACATGTAGGAGCTTAAGTTTTTTGGGTATGGAATTGGCTGAAATTTACCAATAAAAAAAAAGTTGTTCAAATTGAAAGTAATATCATAAAAAAAATTTAATAACAAACTTGAAATTGGATTTTTGATTTCATTTATGTGTGGAACTAAAATTGAAACCATTATAATTTAGTTTTTAAAATTGGATTTGAAGGTTTTTCATAAAAGTCAACAACCACCCAACACTGGTTTTTACACATTCTAATTATAAATGATTTAAAAACTACCCATCACTTGTATTTTACACATTTACCAACATTATTTAGTCATTTAGAAGTTTATGCATGGTATATTGTGGTCAATGACACGTACTGCAACGCTTTTGAATGGAACTAATAGTGTATTTTGATGGTACTTTTTTTTGGAGCTAAAAATTTAGTTTTCATTTTGCGCTTTAGTGTGACTAACACTTTTAACAGATGTGTTTTGCATGATGAATTCATAAAAAATAAACCTTTCACACAAATATATGAATACTTCATGTTTTTTTGGGGGCATAACACTTGGAACCAACTTGCACAAATTGAAACATAAAAAATAATTACAACAAACAAAAATAAAATTGTAGCTACAACTTTTAGCAATTATGCCTTCACTATAATTCTAACCTTGTTGTCGTCATTATAATTTGCAATAGTGGTTTGGAAAAGGAAAATGTACTTAACAAAAAAATCTTGACCAAACATGTGGAGAACAATGTTTAGATGTTCTACCAATTGATTTTGAAACTAAAACTTCATGAAGGTCAATGTGGAAAAGGTTATTTCATCTTCAACATTACTAATGATTTAAACAAGGGTTAGTTGAACAAATTTCATGAATTTAGAAAGGCAATGAGTCAACATCAAATTGTTTGTGGCAAGTTGACATCACAATTTAATGATAGGATTTTCATTTATAGGTTCTTCCATGGCCTTAGGAGCTTGAGTTAAATGGTTAACTTGAAAAGAAATGTTTGCATATTCAAAATATCTTGTGAAATTGCCTTGAAAATCCATGAACCAAGTGTATTCGATTTTTTCAATGTAGAGCAATGTCATTTGATCAAGCTCAGATGAACTACAAAAGTGGATTCACAATTTGGTTATAACCAATATTTTGCGTAAATGACCCCAAAAACATTCATAAGTTCATCGTCCAAAATCCTACACTCCAAATCCATGACTAATAGATCACATGCAATAGTGCATTGAACCTTTACAACTAAAATTACTACTTCAAAGCCCTCACAAGTAACTAGAGATTGGATGCCATCAAAGGATTAACAAAATGAACCATTTGGGATTATCCCATAATTTGAAAAGGCAAGTGTTATATGTTGTCATTCAAGTCAATTACCCAATATTTTATCTAATCTTGCCTAATTTTACAAAATGTGTTTATAGCCACATCAATAAACTTTAAAAAATTTGCAACCTAGAAGGAAATGTTTGAATATCCACACATTTTGTACATATTTTGATGATGACAATGTAATCACAAACAAACACATCTATAGCTTGTGTAAACTTCATCAAAACATTAACAAATTTCAACATTGGCAAATTACATGGCAAGCCCAAGATTGTAACAATGTCACATAAATTTAGCAAATTGGTTTTGGTCAATTCCACTAAATTACAATTGGTTGTCATTTTAACAATCAAAGTCTTATCTCTTTCCCAACACATTTCATGAAGGGTTGACACATGTTTATCCATCTTTGACCTTTGGTCCTTTAGTTTCTATAATTTCAACAAGTTAAATGATTTCAAGATGTTGTTTAGGGGAGTTACAAAAATACCCATAAAGTGCTTGAAAGGGATCCTCCAATTTGGAAACCATAAACATTATGGACAATCTTTGAATTGCAAGGTTGGTTATGTGTGCCATGCAATGGATCCTAGTGAACTAAAACACTTGTTTAGTTCTCATTGAAATAGTAATTCAATATTTAACCCATTGAAACGTTGAGGCACCATCAATTCCTAAAGACATAAAAGATTTTGAAATCTAACTTTCAAACAAACCACTAAACTTCATTTGAGCAAAAAAATTAACAACTTTGATATTAGTGGTAGTCCCACCTTCAACCAATCGGTCAAATGTGAACAACACATGCACACATTTCCAAACTACCACCCCATAACAATGAATGGAGATCCAACTTTGGTTGTTTATTGTAATTATTTATAAAGAAAGTGAAAGAAAATTTCAAATCATAATTAATGGTGTCACAAACACAAGAATTATGAAAATGAACAATGAAAAGACATGCCTAAGTTTAATTCTAAACATGAAACATAAAAACCAAGAGAAAACACAAAAGACCAAAGACAATAACACAAAGTGTGCACAACAAAAGTGCAATTTTTTTGTTATTAGGATAAAATATTAAAAACATAAACACAAAGTGAACATAACAAACTTATGGAATAAGATTGTACATTGGACTTGTGTTAAATAGACTTAAAGCAATGGAGGGGTTTTACTTTTATTTATACCCCTTTGGGGATTTAGCTCAATGAACTTCCGTGGAGGTTTCCACATGCTCATTGATTAAGGAAGCTTTTAAAAATGTTTTCTAATTACAAATGAAATATGAATCAACTAGGACATAATTAAAAGTGAACTAAAAGTTAATTGTGAGTAAACTAAAAATTGACTAAAAATGGACTAAAAAATTTGAGAGATAATTAATAATTAACTATAAATGAATTGAGAGTTAAGTATGAATCATGGTTGAACATCCATATCAATGAATTCCATTCATCATGTGACAATGATGTTTGCAACATGTGGTAATCAACATAACATGACGGAAACATTTAGTAATCTCCTACCTAACACAATCACTCTATTTTTTGGATGGATGGTTACATGTTTTTAGAAAAGAAAACAAAGATTACATTTTTTCATACTCCATCATGGGCCTATTTTTTTTAAAAATTGAAAGATGAATGCAAAATGAACAAATCTTTTTTTACCATAATCTTTTATATGTTGCATCACATAATCTTTGCCCCTTGACACATGTAAACACTACTACAAAATGTGGTGCAATTCACTAGTCCCCGTTCACTAGACTAATGAATTCATTATTTCTTCACTAGTCCCCATTATAACCACTGAATTTAGTCAAAATCCAATGAAATCACTTGGCGTACAAGGACACCTTTTGTTGTAGTGAAGTGTTCATTGAACACATGTTAAATTTTTTTCAAAAAATAATATTCATTGTTACCACATTGGGGACTACAGTAATGGCCAGTTTTTGGCCAACATGTTTTGATAAAAAGTCTAGTTTTGCTATTAGAAGTTTATTATGCATTTCAATCTTGGAAATGCACCCTCCCATGAACATCCACTACTAATTATGCCCAAGGTAAACTTTGTAGCCCATGCATGTGGAAGCAATGATTAATTTCATACGTTTTTTCATTTTTTTTTATTATCTAATTTAACTTTTACTTGGATTGGATCAACAATGACATGATCAACATCAACTTTATGACTTTGGTTAGAGTTACCATTCAAGGTAAGGACATGCAACCCATATAATCAAAGAAAAAATACTTGTGCTTGACACATTTCGACAAATTTAATGTCAACATGGTGACACAAATGATAAACAATATGCATTTAGATTCAAGAATAAAGATTATGCAACCAACAAATAAGGTCATGAACTACCAACAACCATAGTCATTAACATCTTGCCACTATTAGTGAAGGAAAATTACAACTTATTATACTATAAACTTGAGATGCACAAATTGAAAATCAATGATGATCATATAATGTATGAAATCAATGTGAATAACAAAATGTGCCAAAACAATGCATCATGAAATGCTCAAGTAGGAAACCTTTTAAAGTTTTTTATGTTTACCTTATGTGCGCAATAATTTTAGACCATTCAAATTGTCACTATAGCAATTGTGACTCAAAAGTGGAACATCCTAGAAGTTCAAAGTTAGGTTTCAATTCCAAACTTTAGATCTCATTTTTCAAAATAGATGGCATTGTCATAAGCTTCCAAAATCCAAAAGCATTACAAATTTTCATACATAGCAAACCCAAATCTAAAGATATTGCAAGTATTGAGGCCTAAATCAAGTATCATATCTAAACTTCAACTTGAAATATCATAATCCAGCTTTAGTTTTCCAAACAAAAAAATTTGATTCCTTTAATCAAGTGGTGATTGGTTGAAGGTGGGATTGCCACTAATATCAAAACAACTAGTCCCAAAATATTGTTGTAACTTGCAATTTGCACAGTGTTTCAATGCTCAATAGTAATCAAAATTCAATCAAAAAATTGAATCACATTTTTGTTATGTGACAACTTACAAGTACAAAGGACTAAAACAGTTAAGGAACCTAGAAGGTTGGAACAACATTATTGCAATGGCATTAATTGTAGCTCCTCCTAATCAATGTAATTCCCCCTTCAAACATCATAAATGCAAGCCACAAAACTTAATGGCAATGGCTAGCCAAAGTACATAAAGAGAGTGAGTGAAGAGGGCATAGAGATTAGCAAAATTGATAGTGAATCCTCGTGATCAATGTTGAGGAGTTGGCAAATGCAATAATGGAAATTGGCTAAAGAAGCAAACCCTAACCCCTACGGTGGAGCAATCTAGCATATTCAATTTGAATATAGGAGCCATGTGATGGAAACATGTGTGGGCTTTTGATAACCTCCTATGTGAAACCTTAACTATGAAACTCATAATTGGGTGAAATACATTTTAAAATCCCATTTGTATTCAAGAACACATACAAGCTCAAGTTTTAGGGCATGGAATTGGCTAAAATTTGCTTGTAAAAAAAATGTTGCTCAAATCAAAAGTACAACCTTTTTTTTTTGAATAACATATTCAAAATTGGATTTGAAGGTTTTTCATAAGAGTAAAAAACCAATCAACATTGGTTTTTACACATTTTTGTTCTAAAAGAACTAAATTTGATAATCACCCATCATTTGTATTTTACCCATTTGCTAGCCAACATTATTTGGTCATTTTCATGTTTTGATGATCAACAAATAAGATCACAAACTACCAACAACCATAATCATTAACATCTTGCCAATGTTAATGAGGGGAAATCACAACCTATTATATTATAAACTTGAAATGCACAAATTGAAAATATTTGATGATCATAGAATGCATGAAATAACATGAATAACGAAATGTGCCAAAATAACACTAGTCACAAAATGCTCAAGTAGGAGGTCTTTTTAAGTTTTGGTTGTTTACCTTACGCACAACAATTATAAACCATTAAAACACTAATTGTAGCATTTGTGATTCCAAAGCGGAACATCCTAGAAGTTCAAATTTAGGTTTCAATTCCATTTTCCAAACTCTATAGTTCGTTTTACAAAATGGGTGGCACTACAATGGGTCTCCAAAATCCAAAAATGTTGCAAATTTTCATATGTAACAAACCCAAATCTAAAGATGTTGCAAGCATTAGGGTCCAAATCAAGTATCAAATCTGAAATTTGACTTGAAATGTCATAATCAAATTTTAACTTTCCAAAAAAAATCTTAATTCCTTTCATCAAAGTACAATTGGTTGAAAATGCAACTACCACTAATATCAAAGCAAGTAGTCCCAAAATGTTGTTGTGACTTGTAAGTTGCACGATGTTTCCATGTTTAACAATAATTGACATTCAACTATAAAACTTAATCACATTTTTTGTTATTTGACAACTTACAAGAACTTAGGACTAGAAATTTTTTTAAACCTAAAGGGTTGGAACAACATTTTTGGAATCACATTTATTGTAGTTCACTACTTGTAATAAGTCCCCCCTCAAGCATCACTAATGCAAGTGACAAAACTTAATGTCAACAACTTGCCAAAATACATAGATAGAGGTGGTGAAAGAGGAATAGATCTCATTGAAACTGATGGTGATTTTTCCTTATTGACCTTGAGGATCCAACAATTACAACATGATGAAGATTAGCCAAAGAAGCAAACCTTAAACCCTAAGATGGAGCAGTCTAACATATTCAATTTAAATGTTGGAGCCATGTGATGGCAACATGTGTGGGTTTTTGACAACCTCCTATGTGAAACCTTAACCATTAAACTCATAATTGGGTGTATTACGGTGAAAGCAGAATCAAGTATATTCAAAAAAAGGCTCCAAGTAGTTATAATCATGTTTTTACACATAAATGTAAGAAAGTAGAGTCAAAATCTTTTCAATCATTGTTAAACCATCATGGTGCAAAATATGACTGCAACATATACTATGTTGTATACAAAGTTTGAAAAAATTTAGTGTAATAAAAGTAGGTCAAAAGTGTTTTGACCTTGACTAATGGAATTGTGTTAAGAAATAATTTTACATTAAAAGATTAATATATTATTATTTTTACCTTGGAAGTTGAAAGTGCATAACTAAAATTTGGATGACCATTAACTAAGAAAATTTTTAAAATCCAATATTTCATCTGCTTGAAACCTACTTTGTTTTTTTGGACAATGTGAATTTTTTTTAAAAATCTACTTGCATTTTTTAGAATTATACTTAAATATATTTTAAGCATGTGAATCTTCAATATCATTGACATAAATTCAAAGAACATGTTCATATCGATCACTTAAATAAGTAATATTTTAAAATTTAATATGTTGATGTTTGATTTCAAGGTACTTTACACTTTTCTTGACAAGGATAACAAAATGTATATTTGATTATGCTTTCAGCTGTTATGTTAAAAACCCATTTTTTCCAAGCTTACAAATAGGAGCTCAAATTTTAGTGTAGGGAATTGACTAAAATTTGTTAACAAAAGAAATGTTGTTCAAACCAAAAGCAATGAAACCATAATTTTTTTTTTTGAAGAATAGTTTCAAAATTGAATTATTGATTTCATGTATGTGTGGAGTTAGAATTGGAACCATTCTAATCTATTTTAAACATTGGATTTGAAGGTTTTTCATAAAAGTCAAAAACCAACCAACATTGGTTTTTACACCTAAAAAAACTAAATATGATAACCACCCATCACTTGTATTTTACTCATTTGCTAAGCAACATAATTTGATCATTTAGATGTGTGCTCATGGGATGTTGTGGTCAATGACATGTATCAAAACACCTTGGAATGTAACCAATAATGTATTTTGATGGTGTTTTTTTATTAGAAATGAAAACGTAATTTTCATTTTGCAATTTAATGTGACCCACATTTGTAACAAATGTGGTTTGCATGATGAGTTGATATAAATTTAACCTTTCACGCAAATACATGTTTTTCATTTTTTGGGGGCAATTTTTTGCATTTTTCCATATAAGATTTAGTTTTGTCACATACATAGGATTTTTGTGAAAAAAAACCTTAATCTGATAGGTTTTCAAAAAAAATCGAATCATTAGATTTTTATAACATGTTCTAACAAGAAGCCCAAATATAAAAGGATTTAAAAATTCTTTTACTTTCATAAATCATTCACTATGGTTTCAAATTTCATTATTTTTATCAATCTTTACTTTTTACTTCCACAAATCCTAACTTTGTTTGAAAAAAGGACAACACCAAAATAATGGTCATTTGTAAAGCTCAAAAAATGAATTATAATTTGTATATCTTTATAATTAAGCCTTGATGCATTTAGGTAGTCATGCATTAAAATATTTGTTTTCACACAATTCATTTTGAAGGTTATTGAAAATATTTTTACATTGATGGGAATGTAGTCTAAGTATTGTTTGGGAGAACTTTTACACATGTTCAAAAGGTTTTAAAAAGTGTTTTACGAAATAGTGGTCGTAGTTACAAAGGAAGGTAATGTTTTGGTATTATGTTAAAGAACAAAATGTGAAGAACAAGCATGATAGTTGTTTTGTTGTTTGGTGTGTGAGGGGAAAGTTTGGTTTTTTGTTGAGGTGTTGTTGGCAGTGTGAAGTTTTGTGGTTGTTAGTGAAGTTTGGAGTCACAAAATAGTTGGTGTTGGAGTGTGAGGTTTCAAATTGCACTACAACTAGGTTTGATTTTCCTAGTATTTTTGTTTTCATAAGGGAAATGCAATTATTTTGATTTTGATTTTCAGGTTTCAAGGGTTTTTTGGTGGGTTAAGATATGAATGTTGTGCTCAATAAGTTATGTTCAAGCTTTACGAAGGCAAAATTTCACTAATTGGGGACACAAATAGGAACATTTTGGTTGAAGATTTGCAAGGGTTTTTTGCAACAACACAAGAAAATGATGTACATGTTCATGAGTTACACATATGACATTTGCATAAGGTAAAAACATGAGTGCAAGTTGAATTTTCAAACATAGAATTTGACACTCTACTTTTTAAAATTGAATAAAACAAATTTGATATTTTTCAATTTATAAATATTTTGTTTTGCAAGATCAATTACATGGAGTTATTTACATATGTATTTTTATATAGATTTTGAATTTTTGTTATATTAATTCTAAAATTTTGAAGTTGATTTTTAGGTTTTAATTATCGCAAGTTTTTTTATATTCAAAATTGCAAGGTTTTAATTTTATTTGAAGGATTTATTCATGCTTGAACATTTTTGTTTTGTGATTATGTAAATATTTTGTTTCTATTTTGTACTTTGGATTTTAACATTTGAGGTTGGGCATGTTTCGTTTTACATACTGTCGCAACCCCACTTTGGCCAAGTGTGGGGGGTGAAGCCCAACACTTGGAAAAGTTGGAGGTTGGGAGTCTCCCGGGACTCCCGAATGTTCAGAGCTCGACAGCAAGGGGCAAAACACCTCGCATTGGGGTGTTCTTGGTGTCATTGGAAAG
>Ga0209611_10010373_pt1 | contig 13752 bp, 10 predicted proteins | sample S1TSphgellanicum_3_FD_187693 | JGI IMG/M metagenome (GOLD analysis project Ga0209611, IMG submission 187693) | Host-associated microbial communities from peat moss isolated from Minnesota, USA - S1T2_Fc - Sphagnum magellanicum MG (SPAdes) (version 2) | ecosystem: Host-associated > Plants > Peat... | reverse complement strand
GTTCCACACCACTAAGGTTTTTGCATCACCTCGCTTGCCTTCCAAGAACTCACACACATGTGCATGTGCTATATACGCAATTTCGACACTTTATTTGTGTTCCCATGCCTCACCCCAAGAGTCCACAACAAACTCACATTTGGAAAAAAAGATTTTATTGGGCTTTGGACTTGAATTAATTGTGATTTGGGAATTCAGCCCATGCTCATAAACTTTAAAAATTATGCACTTGTAATACCCATTTTCTTCATTAAACCAAGATTACTAGTGGAATACACAACTAATCAATACTTGCATAATAAATACACTATGCATGGAACTGGGTTGATAATATTTACATGCCAAACTAATAACAACACTAAGAATGTAAATGTGCCATTTGTAATATCTTCATGTCAATTACTTAAATCCACAATGGATGTGAAACCCAACTATATAATACCTATATACCAACCTTAAACACACACATTAGACATGGGACCCAGCCTTAAAATACTTGAATTCCAAAATTAAAACACACATTGGGAGGAAAAACCCATTTTAATTTGGGGCTCATTCCTATAATACATGTATTTAAGACTAATAACTACATGTAGATTTCTTGAGCTAAGATCAAACATTTACTGACTTAATAATCTTTTCTGACCATAATTTTAAAAATGTTGGTTATATTCACATGTTGATCCATTACATGAAACTAGTTGAATTTAATTAAATTAAAACCACACATGAATGAAAGAAATGAAAGGGAAGAAAAAAAAAAACCATTAATTTGATGGTCTAGGGTGATGACATTCTCCTTGTAAAACTTTCCAACCCTAAATCAAACCATAATTCCAAATAAAATAAATAAAACCTTAAGTATTGTTATAAACTAAACCTTAAACATGTACTACTTTCAAAGAGCTTCAACCCCAATTACAAAACCTTACACATAACCTTGACAACTATACAAAAATGATTTTAAATGAATTAATTATGAATTAAAAATCAAAGCTCAATAAATTAAGAATTTTAACACAAGAAGGAAAATATTTATCTCTTACCTTCTAATTTGAGTCTCTCCAACTTGAAATATGGTTATTTCTACTCCCCTTCAAAAAAATAAGAAATTAGTTCATTTGTTCAATATATAGTTCACAATTCTTCCCTCCTAAATGAACCTAACCTTGAATTTAATTAATATAAAAAAATATTTTTGCAAAGGCCATAAATGTTTGAAATGTCTACCTAACCTTAAATCCTCCTTTAATCCATTTTATGCTATAAAATAGAATCGTCTTTTTCTCTTAATCCAAGGCATTACATTATTTGATTAGGTTGTGTATTATATGCAATAAATAGTGCAAAGTGGAGCCTCATGCATGGGGACATTGATGGTAAGAAAACCCTACAAATGAAATACCCACACAAGAGGCCTAAATACATTTAATTTATTGCTAACCGACTGAATGCAATATCTGCATTTGAATTATTTTCATTGGTTGTTGTTGATGTCATGTAGGTGTTTGGTAGGTAGGTAGGAGGGAGGGATGATAGTTAGGTAAGAATGGTGTGACAAGTTTAGGTGAGAAAAGGGGGTATGGATCTATTAGGTAGGTAGGTGAGAAGGGGAACATTGGTTCTTAGATGGTAGGTAAGGCCAAGAAAGTAGGTAGTATGTAGCTGGGCAGGTGATTTCAAAGTTGAAAAAAAACCAAAGAAAAGTTCAGTGCCAAAAAGGTCAACACACATTCAACCTCTAGATGATAAATTTCACCCCATCCAGTGGACAGAATTCCCAATAGGTGATTGTTGGTGGTTCATGCTGGCCATGAGTTACCACATGTTTACATGCTTTTTCATCTCCATAGGTTGCATTGACTTGTCATTAATCACATGCCTATGATTGAACATTTATTTATGTCTTTATCATATTTGTTTCATTTTGAGTGATTTAAAATGTTATGGGAGCGCTATTTCAAGTTCTAGAGATCATCTTTGAAGTGGAAAGGAAAAGGATTAATGAAAAAATAACAAGAAGAAAAATGAACTTTTCAATTTATAAAACACATTTTTTTTGGGGACCCCCTCCTACCTCCAAACCTTCTATCTTTCTTATTTTTTATTCATTCAAAACAATTTAAAGAGCTTTGCAAGCTTCATCTGAACCTTATGGCGAAAACCTAGGGTCCCAAATAAAGCTAAAACGTCAAAAAAAATTAATTAATTTTTGTGTTGGCGATGGTCGCCCCATTGCCAGAACAATCCAAACATGATTGTAATCATGTCCAAGCGTTGCGTTGAGGACTGTTGTAAAGAGCTAAATGCACGTTTGCGTATTTTAATATGATGATATTGACACATGGAGAATGACACTAATAAGCAACATGCAGATGGCCCTTCAACACATTGAAACATTCCTAGTCACCTTCCCTGAATCTTTCTTTACACAAAGATGGGAGCAGAATATCATTCGCTACCTTACTGCAGATGAATCGACACCCGCATCAGACCAGCTACTAGAGACATAAAACATCTCTTCATCATCGGCCGCCATGACGTCCTCATCATCGACTGCCATGACTTCATTTTCAACATTCACCAAGTCCATTGCATCGGAGTTGTCAACATTGCGAGTTGAACAAGTATCATGTCGATTAGGCGGAGTCGGTGGTTCCCATTAGACTGTGATTTAGAAACAACGTCGACCACCGGTGAATCTACAGGTAAATGCATTGGAACGAGTCATTACCAAAATTGACCAGGATGTGATCGACAAAATCCGTGCCAATTAGGCGTCTATGGAAACGAATCGGGCTAGTGCCGAATGGCAGTAGTCAAAAAAGATCATCATGAATATGATCTAGAACGAATTCTTGGAACATGAAATTCGGGCCGTCCTGCCCATTGGCGGTTCAAAGATCAATCAATTATGCAAGGTTCTGCAAGATGGTATCAACACACTTCACACCCATTGTCCACCGTGCCATCTTGCTCATGCACTTCATGATAACGACCTAGACATAATCAAGGCAGATGTGGAATCTTGGGAGGTCGAGGATGGTTTCCCTTGCGCTCATAAGCACCCGAAACAATATCTTTTAGATTTGAAACTCACATTCACAAAGTTGTACAAGAGGTACAAAGACAAGATCGAATCCACCAATGACGACCATCGTGTCGTATCATATTCACTAGATTCAGTACATCCACTTGTTCTTTCCTCACCTTTGCTTAGTTCGCATCGTCGAGGATGTATGTGACTACTACATTCGTATTGATATCGAGCTATAGTGAGACGACCTTCCTTCTGATGAATGTGATTGCGTGCTCCTGGAGAAGCATATTCATATGGATGCCGCCATCAGCCAGCATCGTATAGTGTCAACTTTTGTTAAGGAGTTTGTCAAGCAACACACTCCTAATTAGTTTGTTCCATGTACTATCATCCCCGATAGGTACGACGACGACCATGCTCATGATGCTGGTGACATCGACATGACATCCATGACCGTAATGCCCACGATTCAGATTCAGATCGAGGATTTCGGTGGCAACTTCACCATGCTTCATTATGGGCATTTGCGGCCATCGACCAATTAATTTAACTCCAACCTGATGGTTTCAAACTTTGTTGTTGCTGATTTTACCACTGATAGCGTCGAAGTGCTCTTTTATGACAAACGAGTGTAAAGCAATGATGCGGATGCATTATGCAACTTCTGGTTTACGTACCACTCCAATGAGTTCAAGACGATGCTTGAACGCAAGCAAGCGATGCCCAAGATCCTAGTGGTCATCCTCGACAACTACGTTGAGTAGAACAAATCACAACTTGTCATGCAGTTTTTCGCCCTGCTCTCCATCACATTCTACATTAAGGGTCGTGTTGATTTACTTGATCCCTAGACATTCCCACAACACTGCCAATTAGATCGTTGTGTGGTGCTACAATGCGATGAAAGGCAAAAACTTTTACATTCCAATGGCTATCGTCGAGGCTGTCAACTAGTCAAAGGAGTCAACATGAAATTTATTAACCATCGTGACTCTTAGCACCCTTGCTACGTCGGTTGGGATTGAATCATGAAGAAACATTTCAATCAGGTTCCAATTCGATATACATTCAACTATTTTTTCGAGTTCGATCAGGGTTTCATGAACATGAGATCGCTAAACTCGGCCCTAGATAATTCGGCTGTGTACATCCCACTGATCAAGGCGTTAAGTTTGGACTTGATTAAGAGATCGATTTTGTCTGATTTGTTCGGCACCGATATCATTACAATTGAACAGGCAGCATGAATTCCCATGCAGCTGCAGATTGCACCACCGTTAACCCTATCTAACAAAAAGTTGATTTCACTGGGGAAGAAATGCTTCTCGATTTCACCCGAAGACCTACCATACTATCTCGAAATTCCATTAACTTTGCGTGCGCAACTCGATCAAACAGAAAAAAACCAAGAGCAAGCCCTGATGACATGCCAAAATAAGCGCCAATGTTTAGCAGTCAATGCTATGGGCGAATCAACGCCAATGATGGTGAAGGCAAGGCCGGGTTGCCCGAAGAAGTTAAAGACGCTAGAGGTCAGGCCATCTCAGAAGTCTATCCTGCACTACTTCTCCCCCAAACCATAACTAACTCGCAAGGCTGACCCACAATATAAAGTACCTTACAATTTCAAAATGATTAGCTGGTCGTGTAGATTTCAGTGAGTCCAATAGATTGCCGCCTTCCTCAACTGAATGAGACTTGTATTGATGTTGCTACGGACTTTATGCAACAGCCAGGTCCGGATGGGACCTCGAGGTCTCGCCATAAGGTTCATCCAAAGTTTTAAAAATCATCTTTGAACTCTAATAGCAACAAAGCAACATCCAAGGAATTTTTTGGGTGTTTGGGAATTGGCCTTTCTAGTGTTCAGTGATTTGTTTTTTTATGAGTTCTTGATCCCCTTTACTTTTGTGGGGGGGGGGGGTGGGGGGGGGGGGCCGGTAACTTTCTCATTTCCAATCTGCTTTTGATGATTGCTAGTGGGTTTGTTTTGGACACCAGAAATAACGGAGCCCTCCATTGTCTCCTAGGTCTCAATGTGGTTATTTTTTAAGTTTCAAAAATGGCCAAAAATCCTTCAAAATCACCTTTTTCAGTTTTTTTCATTTTCTGAAAAAAATCCACATTGTTGCGAAAATTGGCCAAATAAAAATAACAGTAGCATTTAGGGGGGAAAGGAGAGTGAAGTAGATAGGCTTGGAAGAGGTAGGTACGAATTGCACGTGAAGACATCAATATTTTATTATATAAATAATACCAATGCAAAGGCAAATGATAATTAAAAGGAAAATTTTAATATAAAAAATTCCATTACAAAATTAAAATCTGGATGAAAAGATGAACACATTTTGCATTCACACAAGAATCTTGTACAACACTTTTCTTTTATTCCTTGTTTTGTTTTTAAGAAATGTGCATTCTAAGGCATCCATTCATTCCCTTGAAGATATTGATATTGTTGGGGTCATTATATGGATGAATGCATAAAAAATTCCATTGAAACACCTTCCATGTACAAAAGTTATTGAAATTATTTGTATCATATAACTTACAATTGAATGAATGAAAACAAGGGGTATGTCACATTGTGGCCTTGCCATTTACATTAAGAAGTATCTTAAGCCAAAAGAAGAATTATGGAAATTCAAATATTTCACCATAGCAAAAATATAATCTTCAAAAAAGATCCTCTAAAAGAAACCAAAATCCTTCAACATATCATAACTCCATAACTAATCTCAAGTTTCAACACAAGCCAGAATATCATCTTTCAAAAATCCTCATGTAGAAAAAAAAGGGTGCAAAAACATCAATTTGTTACACTTTGAAAATGCCTTAAAAAATGCATTTTTTGAAGGCTCCAAGGTTTGGGAGTCCTTTTTTAAAAACAAGAGAAATTTGAAATTTTGAAAAATTCCTAAATGAAGTGATTTTTTTTTGGTTTTTCATCTGTCAAAAAGTGAAACCAAAAAAAGAAGAAGTTAACATCACCAATGAGATTCATATATATTTGGATTTCATTGTGTAGCCAAAAATATAGAACGATGATTAAAAGATTTGTACTTTATCTCTGTATTATAGCCATATTTGGCTAAATGTTCCTGAGGTCGATCACCACTTTGGCTATAAACGTAAAGCACTGGCACTTTTTTCTTTTTTTTGGGTATTTTCAAGTCGCTTCCTAACTTGAATCTGTCTTGTTTGATTTTTTTAATTTATTTTTGACTCATGTCAAACTTACCTGAAACTTACCTCTATTTTATTGAATTTTGAAAGATCCAATTTTATGATTAATCAATCACTTCAAAAATAAATAAAAATATCATTGAAAGATCTAGTTTTATGACTAATCACTTCAAAAAATAAAATAAAATAAAAATACCATTGAAAGATCCAGTTTTATGATTAATCACTTCAAAAATAAAATAAATATACTTGCTTTAGGCAGGGGAAAGTCCCGCTTTGGGGGGGCCAAAGTTTTCTTTATCAAATTCCTCAAGTAAGTGCACTGGCTAGGATCCTCGGCATAAATTAGCAATAAATGACGACTCTCCTGATGGACTAGTAGATTTTTTTTTGGAATCCTGCCTACTTCTGGCGACCTACACGAACACACTGTCTAAATCTGGCGACTTTAAAAACTTTTTGGTTAAGATATGGCGAATTTTTTTTTCAAAAATCTAAAAAATCCCTTTGGTGGATTCGCCAGCCCTTTTTTTTTTGGGTCACCAGTTTTCGAAATTCGCCAAAAAAAAAAAAAAAAAAAAACATTGTTGGAGCTTCCAAATTTTTGACCTAAGTTGCCAACTTTCTCAAAAAATTTCTTTTTCAAATTTAAAGAAGAAGGGAAGATTTTTTTTCTTCTTCTTCTTCTACTCTCTCTCTCTCTTCTCTCTCTCTCTCTCTGGAAACGGCTCTCTCTTCTCTCGATGTCCATGACGTGCATTTCTCTCTTGTAACTGCTGCGGCTGCTCTTCTTCTGTTCCTGTTGCAGATCCTCGTGCTGCTCCTGCAAGGGAAAAAGATTACAAGCTCACAAAACCAAACCAATGTTGTTCGCACTTTGCTTTTCTTGAACGACAGCAGGCACCAATAATAAACAAAAGAAAGAAAAAAAAGGAGATACACAAAGAGACGCAGAGAGACAGAGAGAGGACCTCGAAAGGGAAGGGAAAAAAAAGGGGGGGGCCTTGATAAGTACCTACGTTGAGCAAGATTGCAAAAATCTGGAAACAAGAACTCCTGGTGCTTTGATTGTCGCGTGCGCAAAGGGAATGTCGATGGTGCTGTTGAAATGTATGTGGTAGTAGTTCCGGTCACAAATTGAATTGCTGCTGTTGCTGCTGCTGCTGCTGCTGTCGTAATTGTAAGAACTGTTCCTTGAATTAGAGCTTCTCAGATGCTCAAGAGTTTTGGTTATAGCTCCAAGAGGAGGAGGATGAGATTGACGAGTTGGTTCCAGTAGAATGCTTGTTCAAGAGGGTTAAGAGAAGGGAAACCGGAGGTGGGTTGTTGCTTGTTCTCGTAGTTAGTGTCAATGTGAGAGAGAGAGAGAGAGAGAGAGAGAGAGTGTGTGTGTGTGTGTGTGTGTTTGCTGCAGTTTGCAATAGTTGCGGTCTGTCACGGAGGAGTCTAGGTCTGCAATGCAACATCAGGTTCTTGATCGAGTTCCCTCGAACGCGGAGGTCAATCCTGTGTACAACAGAAACAGAAGCAGCAACAGCAGCAGGAGCTCCTCCTCCATGCCTTTCTCCAGATCCCAGAGCGTGAAGGTTCCGGTGGAGAATAATGGAGGAGCGGCGGAGCGCTTTGCATCGCGGCCGTCGTCTCGTCTGAAGAGTAGGAACGGGGAAGTCGAGTCGGTTGGAGCAGCCGACTTAGCGGACTTGGAGGATGATGCTCTTATGCGTGAAGGGCGGACGACCAAGAGAAGGGTTGGAGGAGGATCAGCAGCTCGAAGAAATGGTGGAGAGATTTGGGATTTGGATGCGTCTGAGTATGGAGGAGGAGGAGGGCCCATCATAGAACGGACGGTTTCTTCCAGATCCTTGTCGCGTCTCAAAGGCAGAAGCTCCAGACATGGTGCAATGGAGGAGAAGGATTTCGCTCCTGGGCTGTTGCAGCAGGAAGGGTTTAGGGACGACTTCCACGGCACTAGCAGCATTGTCTCAAGGAGCAGCAATGGAATGGATATGGCGGACATGATGATGGAGGATGGTCATCTGTATGGATTGCGTAGCCAGCATTCAACCCCACGTCTGCGAATCACCACTTCCATGGATCCTCAGGAAGAAACAACAACAACATCACGGCGTTCCAACAGGCGTGCCAAGGGCACTCAAGACGAGGAGTTGAGAGCTTTGCAAGAGGTAGAATTAGTCAAGGAAGTCCGCAAAAGCAGCTCGGCAAGAAGCTCTTCTATTGCACGTTTGGGGGAGTCTGCAGATGACCTAATTGTAGTAGGGCAAGAAGAGAAGATCAATTTGCAAGCATCTGCAAAACCCACCAGAGCTTCCCAGAGAGAACTCAAGGAGCTTACAGAAGAGAGGCTAAGTCTGAAAGCTGAAAGGCATCATCATGCCCGAAAACAACAAAGAAGCCCAAGGAAGCACAAGCATGATGATAACACCACAGACATACAGCTGATGAACACAGAGAGCATGGGAGCATCAAGTGAGCACATCATTGGTCAACATGCAAGAAGTCCTCAAGTTTCCAGAGCGGAATTGGAGCATAGTGATGATTATGAGGAAGGTGGCATTGCAGCAGCAGCAGCTCAGCGACGAAGTCGACCTGACCGTCATCAGAAGCGTAAGGTTCATCATGATCCTCCTCCACCTCAAGAGCCCATGCCAATGCTACCTGTCAACCACCATCCTTCCGAATGTGAGCCACATGAAGTGCCTGCTACTACAATCCAACAACCCTCAGAGCCAACACCATTCTGCTGGCCCACTTCCACAATGCCTACAAGAGGTATGTTGGGATCTCCAATCTACAGATGTGCAATTTCAGGTCAGGATTACTTACTGCTGAAATTGGAGAATTATTATACATTTGCAGATTGAGATTGCTTCCATCTGGATTGGAGATTTGCTCATGTAAAACTAGAGCAATTCTTCAATCCAACTAGGTTTTTGCATGTTAAAAGATGATTTGAATTTGTTTCTCTGAGCAAGGCATTCATTCAATCAAGTTATCATTGAGTTGAACATTTATGTTTTGACAGAAGAGGATCCATCGCCATATGCTGGTTGGTTGCAAGCCACAGGTAAATGCATTACTTATCCACCTTCTCAACCAACTCCAGTGCTGCAAACTTCTTGCCAATTTTTGGTGAAAGCTGAAGGGCAATTATGACATGGGCAAATGAAGCTTTCAGTGGACCTTCCTTGTTCATTCAGTATGTACAATGGGTGCAGCGGATTTGATAATGTGGCGAGACATTCCTCGCTCAGCACTATGGTTTGGAACAGGGAGCTTCATCATTCTGTCAGGCTCTTACATGCCAACAATCCAGTGTGGGTGAGTGCTCTCCTCTATGTAATGCATGTTTGTAAAGAGAAGATAACTCAATTAGTGTTGTGTACCCAGGATTCTGGAGCAAGGTTTAGGGTTTATGACATTTCAAACCCAGTTGGGAACGGATGCAGGATGGTTGGAGTAGGAGCAAACTTAGCTCTGGTCTATTTAGCTGCTGTCTTCTTTCACCGCACTTTTGTACCTGGGTATGGTCTCCTTCCTTGGACTCAAGTCTGGGCTTCTTCTCAACTCCACATGTGCTTGTTGGTACATTTTCATACTGCTGTTGAGGTTGTGAAGATGTTTTCTGCAGTCTCCAGTATTCTGGTCACTCAGGAAATGGACAGTGTCTTCAAAACTCTGTCCACAGATTGCAGACACTGAGTGTAATTCCTCTCATGTCAAGAAGAACTGGGGTGTTGCAGGTCAGCTGCAGAGTTGAGTGAGGACATCAATGAGGGCTACTGTGCTACAGAGGCTGACATTGTCAGATGGATCCACACCTTCTTACCAGCAGTTAATTTGGCATTGGAGAAGGCCAGGCAGATTTTTTCAGGTGACCCTGCCACCACCCTCAAGGTGAGTGACTTCATCCAACTCACAAGTCTTCAAGTACTTCAAATAACTAGCTTCCACTTTACTTTCAAGTTTTGCATCTCCTGGGAAAGCAGTTCCTCATTTTCCACTTGCTTGTAATATGGTCTTTCTACTGTTTTTGAGAAATGTGCAGCCTTTTCTATTGAAAGCTTCCAGATTCAGGATAAGCCCCAGATGAATGTCTTGGGACATCATCACACTACAGTGATCTGGATAGATGTTTTTTTAGCAGATAAGGGATGTGATCGGGTCCAGTTGCTGAATTTCTGTGCAGTAATCTCACAAATTAAAACAGGGATGGCTTGCATGAAATTGGAGTGAAATTGTCTTAGTGACAAAGTGCATATTGTTTCTCAGGTGGCAGCAGTACTCTGGTTGTTCACAAGAGCAGGCTCCAGTATGTCACTATGGAGTTTTGTTCGCCTTTGTGTGTTTGAAATCCTTCCCTCTTCTTGACTATTTATTTTGCAATCAGTCATGCAACCATGAAATGCATTAACAAAGAGCTCAATACCAAAGCTCTCAAGTAGATTATGTTGTCTGTCTATGGGATCTTTGGTGTTTGTGACATCTTGCGATGCTTTTAAGGAAGGCCCGAACCCTCTAACAGAAAGTCTAATCAACACTCTTGGTGGCAATTTCCCCAGGTTACTTTGTGCTCTTCACTGTTCCAAAATGCTGTGCTTGCTATTCAAATCAGCTTTATGCTCATGGTGAGGCCTTCCAATCTACAAGCTGCAACATTACAAGCAAGCTGTAACCCTGTATTGTTTTCCCAGCTTCATGCAAAGAACCAACTTGGGGGTCTAGACACACATGTACTGAACTTGGCTGGGAAGCATCTGCATGGATACTGCATAGATCCAGATGTCTTAGGATCCATATTATCATTGCATTTACATTCCTGTTATTTCAAATGATGCAGGTCAGTCCATTGCTGCACGAGCATGGATGGTTTGGGATACATATTCTTACAAGAAGGCAGTTGTAGTGGCTGCCTTTCTCTTGGCATGGAATATATCCTCTTTCTCCACTCGATTGTGGGGTGGTATGCACTCTCTTATGCCTTCATATCTATCCCTGGATGTGGAAATATTTAAACAAAGCCCTGTGCTTATATCTATGTTCTGTTTTGTTTACCACTGCACATGCAATAATGTCTTTGTAATCACAGTTTTGCTGACCAGTTTTGGTCTTTATTATCATGATGTCAATGTCATGTTTGCTCATTGCAGGTTTTATGATATTCGTATGGCTCAGGCTGTATCAGCAGTCACACCCTCTTGCATTTCAAGGGGCTGTTCCAGAAGTCAGGAGCACCATTAACCTTTCTGATCATCATGGTACTCTCCAACAAGCAATGGAGGAACCAAAGGTAGAAAGAACCTGGACAACCTTGTGAAATCCAGTATGTCTCTTCTAGGAAAAGTTCTGGTGCATTTTGTAGTGGAACTCACATCTTTTGGCACAAATTTCGAACTGAGGATTGTGCACTCATCAAATCTCCTCATGCTTATTTTTCAGTTAGTTGAAGGTTCTCAAGTCCAAGGAGACTGGGCCTTAGTCAGGACAGAACAATCTCCAAAGTTTCCCAGCATGAGTGCTTTGCATCAAGTCTTTGTCATGTATGTGAACTGTTTCCTCTTTGATTTCATCTCACACTGTGTTGCATCACTGCAGGAAGGGCGATTGGCAGTTCCATCTACAAAGTATGATGCTTTTCTGCAGCAATTGTGCACAATAAGTGGGAAAGCTCGTTGATGCTTTCAAGAAGCCAAGCATCATCAGACTGTCTACATTGTACAGCCCACTGCAACATGCATTCTCCAGCACTTTTGTAACTGGAAGCTTCCATTGCTAGTGACCCAGGAAGATAATACAAGCAAGATAATTTTCATGCCTAGGATACTGAATATGATGATCGGTCAGTGAGATATTGCCACTGATATGTTGAGACTCTGACGCTGAACAAAAAACATGACACATCCACCGAGATGAGTACACCAAGAGGAAAAGCCCATGCACACCATTCCCGAGTCTGAGTCCAATCTGCTCTGAAAGTAAGACTTCCAAATCTGTGAAAATATGGGACTAACAGAAAAATCTAATCTATCAATGGTGAAGTACTGGTGTATGCAGGATGTTTAGTGCGCTCTGCCATCTTTGAACATGCTGATCTGCATAGTTAGGAAGAAAGTAAGAATGTTGGTACTGAAAGTGCATGCAACTTGAAGAGCACTGTTATCTGCACTGTGGTGAACTTGTAAGCCCTCAATGTCCACGAAGACATGACCATGAGAACAAATAGGTTCATCAATCCTTGTTGAGAATGCTTCCCTCATCAAATTTCAGTCTGGTCTTGGCAGCGCCATGGACCCATTGTCTTAATAGGAGGGAGCTTTTGTACATAAGGATTGAATCCATGTTCCAGTAGAATTCCAGTAGAAAAGTACAGACTTGCTGACCAGTCGGGTTCAAATTCCAGGTTGAGCATGAAGCTTGTTGCACGGTCCTGTTTAGAGTTCTGGGTCTAGCAGAAGAAGGTTGAATGCAAGGTCCTCCAGCTCAAGTTAGTTGCCCAGTCGAGGTGGAGAGTGATCCTGCATACCCTTGTGATTTTGGGATTGGGTTAGAAAAATGAATCAGAAACTGACAACATCATCAACTGATTTCTAGGCCAGTTTTTGAGGTCCAGTGCAACCAAACTTGCAAGTTTTGCATCCTCCTGAACCTAAAATTGAACTAGAGTGTGTCAGCAAACACCAGTTGTAACTGGACCATAGAACTAGTCTCTTGCTCATACCTGAACTGGAGCTAGATTGATCCTGCATTCCTTCTTCACACAAGTTTTGGTCCTCTACCAAGTCAATAAATGTTTTTTTAATTTATTTAAACAAACAAGGGGTGTGTCACACTGCAAAGACGAATTGTGGAAATTCAAAAATCTTCTATAAGAAACCAAAATCCTTCAAGATATGGTAACTCTATAACTAATCTCAAGTTTCAACACAAGCCAAAATATCATCTTTTGGAAATCCTCATATAAAAATAGACCCACTACCTGTGGGCCAAAATCCATTAAGCTACTATACTCTATAATGAATCTAAACACAATATCCTTGCCAGGCCAAAAAACAGGTAATGATGTACTCTTTAGTCAAATGGTTAGTTTGATTGGTTTTACAACCGTTTCCTGCATGATTTCTTTGTCTTCCATTTGGTTCCACTTCTTCAATTTCAGCTCCTTTTTTAGCTTGAATTTGATGAATGTGAGTTGGCAATTGTGAAAATTGCGCAAGAAATTTTAAGCACCAAAACCTACCTTGACATTATACTAGGTGATTCTCAATTCAAGTATTGGGTTGGGTATTTCAAAACTAACCCTTTTGCATAATAGATGGATATTGTCCCAAAAAAAAAAAAAATTAAAGAAAAAGATAATAGGGAAATTGGTAATCAAGGGTGTTGCTTAACCAAGCAAATTAATAATAGACAACTCTCACCATTGTTCAAAATCCAATAATTTGATACCCTTTGTTAGGAAAAAATAGTAATTTTATAAATGCCTTATCCCTTATTTTCTCTTTTTTTTT
>Ga0209611_10010371_pt1 | contig 13755 bp, 7 predicted proteins | sample S1TSphgellanicum_3_FD_187693 | JGI IMG/M metagenome (GOLD analysis project Ga0209611, IMG submission 187693) | Host-associated microbial communities from peat moss isolated from Minnesota, USA - S1T2_Fc - Sphagnum magellanicum MG (SPAdes) (version 2) | ecosystem: Host-associated > Plants > Peat... | reverse complement strand
AATCTCTTTTTCTTTCCCCTCTGCCATTAAAACTTGTTACCCACCTCTAACCCTTACCTTTCATTGTTATTGAATGGAAGGTTGTAACTTGGTTTTGACATGTTTAATGTAAGTTGCATTTTCCTCCTTCTTTGTTTTCTAGTTGTTCTTTGCTATTGAAATGTCATTCTTAAGCCAAATCCTTTATACCCCAAAGGATGGGTCCTAAACCCTACCTTGAAATTGTTGTGGAATCATTCACTAGTACCCTAACTGCTATAATAAACCATGCATTATTGAACCTAACTCTAACTTCCTTCTCAACATTCTTTTGAGATGCTCTCTTTATTGGGGTACGTGTATGTTTAACATGTCTTGATATGTTTTCCTCTCTTTCTTTTGCTTTCTCCTCCCTGATTATATTAGCAACTTCTTTCTCCAATGCCTTTTATTTCAACACTACTAGGTATTGGTTTGATGTGACCACATGTGAATTGGAATAGTCCACTAATGGCCTTTTGCCATGTCTTTTCCTTGTTGGCAATTTTGGTAAGGATAATATGCCACCCAATTTTACAACTCCTTGTGTTTGATTCGGAATACTTAGGTCATTAAATTTAGGGTTAGAATCTTCCAAATTCACCATTAATTCATCTTGTTAATTGTTTATTGGGGTGGTGGGATTGTGTGGCATTTTCACATAGAAACGAGTAAAGTGTTTAAAGGGACTTGTTGATATCGTAGGAATAGGTGTAAAAACTATTTGAAAAGTACCTACAATGTTCAACAAATCAGTGGCAACTTTAGTTTCATGTCCATTATTGTTAGAATCCTCTATTGCATTTGATTAGTATGCATTTTCTATTGCAGTGAACACTTCGTTAAAACGAAACTTTCCAACCATAGCTACAAGATTCAATGACCAAATCCTACAAATCCTAAACCTTAATTTTATTGTTTTTTTTTTCAAGGATTGTAGCAATGCCTTGTCCACCCATTCAGTTAGTGTGACCTTGTCAAGTTTAAAATAGTTGTTTCTTGCTATTGTTATATATATATATATATAACATATTTGAAGGGTTTGAAACATGTGACATCCAATGGCTATAGTGCATGTGACGTATGTGAAGGTAAGGTCACCATGTCTAATTCAAGTTCTATTATTTGTTCAAGTGTCTATATGGTGATGTGTGATCCATGTCCAACAAGGATCAATAGATGTCAGTTCTCTTGAAAAACCCCCTTGGAACATATTTATAGGAAAAAGTAAACCACTGCTTAAAGAGGTAAACTATCATCCATGTTTTTTTTCTGCATTACCATGTGCGTTCTTAGTTTACATAACTTTATGTAGTTTTTTCGCATCTTTGAACCTTTGAAAATGTAGAAGTTAGGAAAGGCTGCACTTGCTGCATTCACAACATAGTTTATAGTCAACCACTCTCATGACTTAGGTATGATGTTGTAAACATGTCGTGAGCCTTGCTTGGCCAGAACTATAACACCAAATTGTCACTTTACCTTAACACTTGTTTCATCTGAATTCCAGATGTGATTTAATTGATATTTATGCCTTGTGTACAAGTTTTCTAGGTTGCAATAATAGGTATGGCAAGTTTGATTAATTAACCTTCTTGCCCTGAAACCTCCAACCTGTTAGCAAGATGTATGCTGATTTCTGGATGTTGTTTCCTAAACCAAAACCACTAAGTATCTCTTGGAACACCATTTTGGAATGGGGTTGGTCTGGTTTGGGTGATTTCAACATCCTTCATTTTTAATTACTAAAGGGTGAAAAATACTCTAGCCTTTTGCATGTTTAAATCCCAAGTAATTGCTACTTCATCCTCCTATTCTATTAACATGCTTTGGGGGCTCATTTTCCTACAACTATTCTTACCATTCAAGTGATCTAAAAGTGAGTTCAATGGTATGTTCCAATACTTTGCATCTTTTTTAGAAATGTGTGTCCCCTTTCCACAACATCCATGATATCTTCTAGTTGTTGGTTTCTCCATTTGCCCTACTTTGAGGTATTAGATTGTTTATTAACTCTACCTCCACCTTCTATTATATTTGTGGCAAGATGGCATTGTTGTTGCGTTACACTAATGGCTTACATTGTTTATCGACCTCATGGTGTTGTTAGGGTGATAGGTTGGAGATGTTGATTTTCTTGGTCTTCACAATTAGCATTTGAAACTCTACTCGCTGCTTCCTTGGCACATTAAGATGTGTTGGAGTGCAATCTGTTAATGGTGCACCCTTAATACGTTGCTACAAGAACTCTTGTTGCATTGCAAACTCATCTTAACCTTGCTTTTCTTGGTCCCAATTTCTAAACATGTGGTGGCATCCATTCAAGTCCTATAAGAAATACAAACCTATATTTCACGTATGAAAACCAAGATTCCAAAAAATATGTTAGATTTGGATAGTGCTTAATGGCATAACTTTCCACCTATTCACAGAAAATAACTAGTTCATAAAGTGCAACAAAGTTTTTCAAGTCTAATATCACATTAGTTGTTGATGTTCATGTAGTGAAAACATATTGCAAGTTGCGTCATGCTAGAAGAGTAGGAAATTTGTGAACAATGACATAGTTAGAATAAAATGAGCCTTTTAGGAGTGACGATTATTGAACCCAATGATAATAGATGTAGTTTAAATACTTATCTATGTATTCTTGCACTAGCTTTGTTATGCCATTCAATTCTACCTTTTTCTGCATTACTTCATCATCTTCAACTTGTTTTAGTTTGATTGTAAATGTTGGAATCACTATTTCTACTTCCTTTTTAATTTCAAATGTTGAAAGAACTACTTCTACTTCGTTTTCTCTCTTCATGACCTCTACCTCCTTGATTTTAGATGCAACCAATTCATCATCTAAACCCTTATTGATCCCAATTTGTAATCTGTTTCAAAAACTTTCAAGCTTCTACAATGAACTTCCTGCTTCTTATGACATACTAAGTAAAACTACAACCTTTACTCTAGAAGTGTAAAGCCATATGAAATTATGCTCTTGCTTTGTTGCTGCTTGTTTTTTGTGGGAATCCATTACATGAATTGTGTGGAGGGAAAGTCTTTAGTGGACTTACTTGGTTTTTGATCCAATGGTATTCAATGTTGGAGTTGTATTGATTGAGTTATTTCCTATGTGGGGTCTTTTTGCTGTTCTTTGTTCACCTAAGGATTACTTACCCAAGGATTAATTTCTAAACACTTTTCAATTTTTTTGTGCATAAAGCCTCCAATTCGCAGTCACCTCATTGATTTTGAATGTTACCTTGGATGCCTATTACTAAACATAAAATTATAGATAAGTAAGTAGCCATGTGTGTGATCCAAATGCTCACATTTTAAAGTTGACATTCTTGCCCCTTATTCTTGAACACTAAATTACCCAAATGCATTAAGAATTTTAAAAATTTCAGGACAGAAGAATTTCAGCTGAATGTTTGGTCATGAGTGTCCATTTGAATAAAAACCAACATAAACCAAAACACACTAAATAGGTGTTCAGTCATAAGCAGCCGATCGATGATGAGCTGGTCTACCCTAAAGCTTCTTAGTATGTTGTTGTGCATCAAACTTGATATTCCATGGATTAGAAATGAATTTGGGTTAGAGATTCACATGGACTAACGATCAAGGGGCTCCAGTGCTTAAGTGATGTACGAGACATGGCCCTGAAAACGGAGCAAAGTGGAGCCATGTGACAATGGTCAACAGGGCTCAAGTGCTGAACACCTAACAATTGAGGTTGTCCTTTGGAAGCCTGACCTGAACTTCCCTCTATAGAGGACACAGATGCTAGTTACACAGATGAAAAGAGAGAGGGGGCTTTTGAAGACCCGCACTGGACTGTCACTCGCTACCATGCAGACTAGATGTCGTGCAGATAGGAAGCACTTTTTCATTGTATTCCTGTCCCAACCCAGGCTTGACCAATCACATGCATCTACCTGCATAATTGTGGCCAGGTTGAACCAGCACTTCACAAAGGCCTGCACTTGTACCCTCACCTTCTTGAGTGAGGCGCCTTAGCGACCAAATTAATCCCAAGAAATGTTAGATGTGAACTCAAAGACCCTGATTCTAGGTTTGTAATTTTCAAGGTACCCCTTCATTCGGAGGTTATTATTTTGTTACTATTTATTTATTCATTAATGTATAAAATTGATAGTTTTGACAATTTATAAATATTTACACTTATTTACAAATGAAAAGAAATACCTACATTTCCAAATGCCTTGTTTATCTTATACTTATTTTGAAGGTTTTTTTAATGACTAATTTTTAAAATATTTTTAAGCACATTCTCTTCAAAGTAATTTTTTTAAAAACTTATTTTGAACTGACATCCTTTTGAAAAAATGAAAATGAAGTCCATGTGCCCTGATTGAGTCAGAAGCATGGAACATTTATAATATTTAGATGCAATTTACATGAATTTTGGGGTTTTTACCAGAGTGGATGCTAGTTCACCCAAGGCCTTAACTGTCAACAAGCTGTGCCCTTATCTACTGCCCAACTTACATGTTTACCATTATTTTCCTTACATACTTAATTCTGGTACATACTACTTACCCACTTAACTAGATAGTTACATAGGTAGGGGAAGGAGGAGGGGTGAGGGGTGAGTGTAAAAGGGTTTACATGATAGGTTACTCAGTTGTAGTTCATCCACACCCCAGTCATACGGCCAGAGTGAACCAGCACACACTACCACATGACCATTCAATGGATGCCTGTTAATTATGATTCAGTTGTGGATGAACCTCAACTGCAATAATGTCTGGTTCTACCTTGGTTTAACCAGCTTTGTAAGGAGTCAGTCCCCTCTCTATATATATACCAGAGGAAAATAGGTGACTACCAAGTAAGTAGATGCAGGTTTCTAGTTGATACATAGGTAAGGGCTTTTTAACTATGTACCTACTAACAGCACAGTAACTACTAAGAACTCACTTCAGGTTGGTAGTAGGTGTGTAGTTAAAAAAAAAAACTGAGCTAATTAACCACCATAGTTAGCTAGGGAGCTGAAACCCAACAGAAAACCCTCTCCTGACCACTAGTTGTCATCACCCATCCTTCCTGCTGCACTCTGGCCCAGTCATACCAGGTTTCCCATGGAATATTGTGCAGCAGGGAAAGGAGGAGCTGGGTCATAACACACACACATAGTCCGGTTTAATTCACCTAGTCCAGTCAGGCACGGTTTCGTAAAAGGATTAATCCAAATGTAAGTAGCTCAAGTAGTTCATAAATCCACTTTGGGTTATAACTTTGAATACAGCATTGAAGAAGAAGAAGAGGACCAGAGAAAGCAAGAAGGAATCCCACCAGCAGCAGCAGCTGCTCGGTTGGGTGGCGGCCGGTCGAGGGATTTTTCTGCAGAACGACAGGAGAAACACCAGCATAAGCTACAGAAGAAAATATGGGAAAGATCATGCAGGCAGGCAAGGAAGGCAGGTACACGCTGTAGGCCAGCATTGATGGAAGAATTTGCAGCGAGAGAAATGGTTAAATCAGGTGCAGCACTAGACGTGCCGTTAGAACTACTAGGGTAAGTAGTTGCTGCTGCAGCTGGGCTGTTAGTGCAGTAGTAGCTAGCCGGTGGAGGAGCGAGGTGGTGGACTAGTGGTCTGTCTTTAAGCTGGACTGGTCATCCCTATTTATGGCCTCGTCAGTTCCCTTCCTTCTTCACACTCATGTCGTGAGCCTTCTTTTAGGTTGCAGCTTGTTTGTTTCCACAGCTATGTGTCTTATGTGTGTGTGTGTGTGTGTGTGTCGGGTAGCTGCTTGATACTTTGTCTTCCGGTATGTGTGTGTCAAGCACTTGACGCACAATTTTTTGTATATTATGCACGTGAGGTAGAAAGAATCTCATGAAGCTTGCTTGATTGCTGCACTACCAGTATCATGTTGTTGTTTGAAGTTTAGGTTCTAATAGGCTTAAGTTAGCAGTTTGTTAAGAAGGTTTGGTTTTCAATGGGTCTCTTTTTGTAAAAATCCACACCAGTTGTGCACTCGTTTTCTGAGGAGACAACAAGGTTCAAAACCTGCATATTTACAAGTTCTGAAATTCTGTATATCGTAGTAGCTGATCTAGCTAGCTAGTGGTGTTTTATTTGAGCCTGCCCATGAGTTGCGGTGTTGTCTAGCAGCTCAGGTAACTACGGTCTCTCTAACTAACAAGCAGTTCATGGCTAAGAGTCATGCCGGGGTGGTCGAGTTTACTATAGCTAGCTCTGCGGGTTGCAGCTGCGGCTGTTGTGGTCTCTCTAGTGCTTCTCTCTAGCTAGTAGCAAGAAACTGCTCGTTGTCAAGAGTGGAGTCGTGGTCGCCTCTTATGACAAATGGCCGTCGGCTGGTTTCAGAGCTGCAGAGCTTCGTAGTAGAATTTCGCTGCAACAGTGGAGTTGTCGATGCATGTCTGGCTATGGCGTGTACACTCTGTAGCCGAACTAGCACACGTCAGTTCTCCTGCACCAAATGCTGCACATACAGGTGGAAGTGATAAGAATATGAACTTGGAAACCAACCCCGGCAGTAGTATGAAGTGAACTCTTAGCGATCATTGCCGTAAAGGAAGTTCTGCGCGTCGCTTGAGAGCGATGCAGTCCGCAAGTAGGTTTGAAGAGATCTTTGCAGGAGCTTGGGATGGTGTGGCAAATGAAAGTGATGAGCTGCAACTATGTCTTTGCGGTGATTAAGATCATTGCGGTCGAACCTGAAGAACAACCAATCGAGTAGGGGGGAGACTAGTTTGCCTGTCGACAAGCTTCTAGCTGCAACGTAGTGACTGATCATGAGTAAATGCAGGAGTTTCGACAAGTGGGTGAAGTCTGTTGCATGTGATGTTGGTGGAGCTCAATCAGAAGACTGCGCTAGCAATGCCTCGCACAGCCATCAGATTGAGCCGCGCCAATATCACATCTTCCATTCTTCTGAAAGTCGGTCTCAGATTGCTCCTCTCTCTCTATTATCAGCTCTATCCTTAGCCCCGTGTACCACAAGTATGCACGCACGATGCCGTTAGACACCGCACTACGGAACTGCTAGTTAGTCGTCATCACGCCGTAGCACGGACCGACTCTCCACATGGTAAGGTACTGCTACTCGTGATGGTTGCAATGTGCAGTTAGATACAACAATACGGACGTGCTCGTCATGATCACGCCCGTAGCACGGACCGACATTCATGGTAAGGTACTGTTTATATTGGTGATGCACTGTTGCTGAAGTCTTGCTATAGAAACAATTTGGATTGAGGTTAATATTTGCAAAGGAACAAGAGAGCATGCTAAACTGCAGACGATCCCGCACTCGATTCTGTCGAAGTTGCCTGACAAAAGTCTAGCGAATGCTGCAGGATGGAATATTGATTGAACTCCCCCAAAAGGCGCGGACGCATTTTGGTAGTCCAAAGCTGCAAACAGAATTCATACAACTGCAGGTTACATAAGTGTAGAGGTTCGATGCAGCAGCGCTGCAGGTGCGGTGCTTTGCGGATCAGTCCTATGGTGCAAAATGCAGGGGAAACATCTGAGATGATCATCTCTTGATGTGATATGTATTCTTTTCGTAGTTACCGGTGATCAGTTCGTTCTTATACTGTCTCGAATGAATTGAAGCAGGTAATGTTAAGATATTTCGAAACAAGCCACAAGCTAAGAGATCAGAGCTGCATGTAATCTTAGCATTATTGACGAATATAGCAGCTGGTCCAGATTGCAAAAGTCACATATACTTGATCAGTTCCTTGGAATTGCGACAGTACTACTACTGTAACGAAATACTTTGAGGATTCTAACGGACCATTCATAATCTTGATGGGAAAAAATCATAGTATGTAGACGTCCCACATCTGCTTAGGTGACTCTGAATCATTTTTGTTTTATATGTTCACCGATTCATTCATGCATGTAGAACTATTCCATTAATCCTATAATGTCGGGCATGTTTTCAGCTACTTAACTTATACATCCGGTCATAGTTTACTTCTAAGATTTTTCTGTGCAAAACATGACAAGCTGCTGATCGAAGTAGTTCTGCAAACCAAGTTTGGTAATGAACGATAGAATGATGCACTCTGGCCCGGTGATCATATTGGGTTTGGTTTTAAACGATCGTGCTTTCGGGTTCTAAACCATGAGACCTATGTGAGTCTTATATTGTTCAGATGTTGTCGGGTGGTGGCAGTAATGAAGACTAACTGCCGTAGCATGGGACAGTACTGCCGCCTGCTGAGATCTCATGTGCTTGGGGCCAAAGCTGGGAGAAAAGGAAGACAAAAAAAAACCGGGGCTAGAGAACAAGAAGACGATATATATTCTCGTCTTCTCGCTCAGCACTTGAAAAGGACGTATTTCGATCTGTGCTCCTGCATACCCATACGAAAGCTACCAGCAACAATATTGGTCCTCGGCTGTGGTGATACGAACCCGAACTTGTGCAGACACTAATGTTTGTAGTTCTAGTACATTCTTTCAGTATGAAACCTGATGAACCCATCCAGTATTGGAAGCGGAACTTGTGCGGACTAATCTCTGATGTAGATCTAGTAAAGCTCTCGACCGGTATGACACCTGATGAACCCATCCAGTACTGTAAGCGGAACTGTGCGTATCGGACTAATGATCTCTCTAGATCTTGTAAAGCTCTCTGAATGAAATCTGATAAAACCAACCAGCAGCTAGTGTAAGCTAGCATGCAAGGATCTTGGTAATATTCTGGTGCAAACTCTGATGTAGCAGCTCAATTTGTTACGGCATTTTTTGCATTTCAAGGAAATATTGCAGGTGATTCATTCTGTAGCTAATTTGATCGCTATCTGTCCTCCTGCAAATCACGAATTGTAATATTTCCTGCGTGATCATGGTGGATTTCATGGACATTTTGTGGTAGAAATGTTGGGTACTGGCGGAGTATTGTCTCTTCCTGGTCTTGTTGTTTTGTCTACAGGCACAGCGCGAGCTACCTAGCTCTCCTGTTTCAGTTTTATTTCACTGGGCAAGAAGAATTTAGAAAAATATATATATTACAAAGAAAACTGTTGGAATCTTGACTTTGTGAAATTCGAGATCTAAATTCATTAAATCTGTAGTTAGGCTATTTATCATTCACACAAAACTTTTGCTTCCAAAAAAGTATACTACCTTGGAGAGAAAAACTGTTGGAATATTGATTCTTGACCCTTGTGAGTGAGCATACCATTCCAGCTCTAACTAATTAAATATATATAGTTAGGCTATTTATTTACAAAAAATTGGCTTTTAAAAAGAAAATATGCAAAAGAAAATTAGGTTGCAATTTTGATACTGGACTAATTATGAGAACCATTCCAGATATCTAATTGATTAAAACGTTTTAAAACCTTTACTTTGGACGAATAAGTGCAAAGCAAATTGTTGGAATCTTGACCTTGTGAGATTAGCATTCCAGATCTTGTTAATTAAAATGTCGTTTCCAGTGTTGGTCAGTTCTCTTCTTTTGGAACTCAGAACTGGCGGGTAAGTTTCAGGGTATATGCATACTGGTGTGAGAGTCAAGTTTTTAATTTTTGAGATAACAGTGGACTCTGGGTTTTTCTTCACTAAAAGGATAAATTCAAAGAACTGCTTATAGGTCTGGGTATAGCTTTTGGGAAAAAAAAATTGTTGGGGCAGGTATGAGCCGAGGGTCGGGGTTTGATTGCTTGTGAATTGAGGTATATTTCAATTAACTAGTCCTTCAATTAAACCTTCAGTCCTGGTTCCAACCTTTATTTTATAAACTTGAAAGAAACTTCCACTTTGGTTGAAGGATTGTTTTTTTAATTTTATAGAACCTCTAGTCCAGTTCCAGACCCAATTTTTCACATTTCAAGACCCTCAGTTCCAGTTTCTTTTACAAAGTTCTTAGGTGGGTGTGGTTTCAAACTAAATCCAGTTTTACTGACCTGCGCATAGCCCAAAACTGATTTTTTCTTACTAGCGCTATAATATCAACAAAATGTGACTACATATATCAACTACATGCCTAAACTCATCAAAATAAACTTAATTTTAAAATTTGCATATTTGAAACATGTTCCAAAAGTAAGAACTGCATGCAAAATGCCCATTGCCCACCCCACCCCCAAATTACTATTCAAATACAAATTATTATTCAAAACCTTGAATTTTTTTCTCAAACTAACAACATGTCTAACCCTAGTAACAAAAAAGCTTAAAATTAAATATTTAATTCATTTAATTAATTAATTTTTTAAAAACCACAAGTTAAATAAACTGGGTTAATTTTGGGGCAGGTTTTGGTTCTAGGTCCAGTTCTAACCAATCGCTGATTCTGGTTCTGGTTCTGAAATTGTTTTTCAAAATTTTGAACCAGCATTCCAGGTACTCCATGATCACACCAAGAATCAAAATTAGAATCAGCCAAAAACCAAAACTGGCTAACACTGGTACATACCAGGGTTGTCCAGTTATCCAGTTCAATCCAATTATCAATATGTATAATTCGCGGATATGTATGTATACATATTCAAAACTTGTGTCAAATTTTTAAATACATGATTATACATGTCTAGCAGATGGACATTGACTGATTATCTGTGCATATCCATATCTGTCGGTCTACTGTTCATTGATAACCTGATACACATTCATGTCTCTCATAATATGTGCTTATGTCCGGATGTGCATTTGACACTATGCATATCTGGATTTAGGGTTTTTGATTTTTTTTAGGGTTGAAGGATATGCATTCAAGTGCTTGAGGGTTTGTAAGTTTTTGGTATCTCAAACCCTAAACGGCAAAAAAGGTTGCACTTTCCTTTGTGTTTGTTGTCATTTTTATGTGCAATAATGAGTTTTGATGGAGCTTGATGTAGTGGTGGGCTATTTTTTTTGTCTATGCATTCCTTTCAAGTATGCATTCATGTTTCTTCCTATTCTTGCAAATCTTGTGAGCTTTGGAATTCGATTTTATAAGAAGATGTGTTCACAATTGCTATTAATTGTGGAGAAAGTTGTGGCGATGAAATTCGCTTTCGATCATACTAGTGCCAAAATTCAATTGCATTTGTTTTTCCATGATTGCTTCATGCAAAGGTGTGATGCTTCTATTCTTATCAACTCCACCAACGTGAACCAAGCCAAAAAGAATGCAACTATCAACTTTAGTCTTGGGAACTCTTTTGTGATCGATAACATTAAAGTGCAACTAGAAAGAAAGTGCCCAAGTATTGTTTCTTGCATAAACGTATTGGCTCTAGTTGTTGTCTACTTCATTGAATAGGTACTGGATTCTTCCCATATGCTTATAATACGTGAATGTTGTCATCGAATCTTGTAACATATAGCTGGAATAATTTACATTCTTTTGCAAGCTGAACTCTTTCACCTCATGTTTGTACATTGCATTTTCTAGCCACTATGAACATTAATCCTTACTCCATCTATGTACATAACAAGCAAGAAGACCATTGTATGACATCTAGTTTGGACGTAAGGACAACCTTACTTCATATGCCCTGAACTCCAAAACATTTCTACCCACTTTCAATCTCAAGGTTTTGGGCTTGTTGGAAGACTTCAAACTTGTTGGCCTAGACCTTCTTGATTTGGTTGTTCTTTTAGGTTAAGGAGTTGTTCAATTTTCACCCATTCCATGATATACACATATAATAACAATTTTCAGCACAATTAAATCTTGAAATGTTTAATAAGATTTTTTGCATCACATGAACTTGGATTACCCTAACAAACAACCAGAAGAGACAAGACAATTTGTTTATGCCATTGGTGTGGTAGATCCTATGAAATAGACAAATGATGATGCGTTAAGTTTGGAAAATGAACATCAACAAAATGGAAATGTAGCAATATAAGCACTATGTTGTGCACTCCAAAGTCAGTGCTTACAGCTATTGCTATCACCATACTCTCAACACATAACACAAAAATACCTTAACTAATACACCACATCGAAATTCAAAGTTCTACTCATTTGCAAAACACAGGAATCCAAATACCAACAAAAACCTCAACAAACTCCTTGCATAACAAGAACACAAAAATATAATAGAACACAGCAAAGCTATGGGATGCAAGTATGTAGAAAGGAGCCAATGGGATTATTTTACAAAAGGATTGTGAATCATTTGTAATTTTTTTTCACTTTTCATATGGAAGAATTTTTGAATGAAATCTTTTGCAACTTGTTATTAAAAATACATATAGTTGCCCCAATAGATCACATGTTTTATGTTAATCATTGTTGAATAATATGAATTTTTCAAAGTGTGTAAATTCTGCCAGATTTTGCATTTCATCTTGAAAATTTATCATAATTTTGAATCATAGCAAAATATGTTAACTACTTTATATATATATCATAAAGTACAAATTTTTTTTGCATGTCATGCACATTACACCCCATTTAAATGTAGTAAAAAGCTCTGGAAAATTTAAAATTTTGAAAAATATTTTGAATTTTTTTAATTCCATATCTTTTAAATTGTGAGTGCTTTTTGAATTTGGGTAGTAGGTTGCTTTCATCTAAAATTTTTTACCATCAAAATTATGTTATTACAATAGTCTTTTACCTAGTCCTTTATAAAATGAACCACATCTAATGCAACACCTATTCAAATTCAAATGTCCTTTTTAAAAACCAAAACCCAAAATTTAATTTAATGAATTTTAATTTGAACTCTTCAACTTTCATATTAGTCATTTAACACAACTTGGAATGATTAACATAATTTTAAAATGTTACAAGAAAAACATATGTAAAAAAGTTCAAAGTTTTCACCACTATCTAACATGGTTTTTGGCTCCTTTTTTTGTATTCGCATCTTATAATGTGCTTCAAAATCCAAAACACTAAATTCTAATCACACATCATCTTTATTTATCTTGAACACCCAAACGTTGGAATCTCGTTTATACTGACACTAATTCCAAACTTATTTGCCCCAAATTACCTATAATAACTAAGATAAAAATTTATAACTACAGTAAATTCTTGATAGTTGTTATGCACTCCAAGGTCGGTGCTTATAACTATCGCTATCACCATACTCACAACACACAACATAAAAATATCTTAACTAGTACACCACATCCAAATCAACCCCCTATCTGGGGCTAAGGTCCCCTAAAGCTAAATAACATTATAGAATTACCGCTAACAATCCACTAGGGTGAATCTTTCAATTCCAAGGTAAAAGGATCATTAGGCTAGATGCAAATGTGAACCCCATTGTTCGTCACCTATATGGAATCCTTAACATCCTCCACCAAAGGTGAGACATCCTAGGGAAAAATCTTAAACTAATCTTATTATGTAATTATGGGAACCATGTCTAAAAGGTGCACCAAGGGCAAAACCATGTGCCATCCTCTTGAATATTGGTCACAAACCAACATACACTACTAAAAATATTGTCATTTGCAACCAGTCACTATGCAACTAGCATGCAACTCGTTATCGTTTGTAACTATCTTGGTCATGTTTGCAACTACAAATTTGGTATTGTATAATTTTTGGGCCATATGGTTGTGTGTGCAACTAACATGCAACTAAATGTGTACAACATGAACATGTGTCATAAAAATAATGGCCTAAACTTATACATACTTTAATATTATACTTAATATATCTATATAGGCTATATATAATAGTATTATGTACCTCTAGTACTAAGGTTAACCCCATGTTAACTTAGGCTAGCCTAAACTAACCTAGGTTAAATAAACAAAAAAGTTAAACTAA
>Ga0209611_10010370_pt1 | contig 13756 bp, 11 predicted proteins | sample S1TSphgellanicum_3_FD_187693 | JGI IMG/M metagenome (GOLD analysis project Ga0209611, IMG submission 187693) | Host-associated microbial communities from peat moss isolated from Minnesota, USA - S1T2_Fc - Sphagnum magellanicum MG (SPAdes) (version 2) | ecosystem: Host-associated > Plants > Peat... | reverse complement strand
ATGTGAACAAAAAACCAAAGCCCTTAGCATCAACAGCTCAAGTGTAAACCATCCTTTAGGAGAGCCCCTTTATACTACAATGATAGCACTTGACATGAGAATTTTGAGAGTCCATGTAGGCTGTCCAATGGAAATGCAATAATCATTTGGGCGGGTCTCGATTCTTGACCAATGTTGGGCAATTATTTTATTTTATTTTCAAGGAACCATAACATCCAATTAAAATCTGAATTTTTTTTAAGAATTTCATTTTTTCACTTGTTTTCATTACTTAGGTAATCTTCAAATCACTACGCGAACTAGTCCTTTTCAACTAGACTGGTCGTTTATACCATTTGTAATCAAATTGAACTCATCATTTATGCCATTTTAAAACACTTATGACTTGTATTTATTTAACATTAATCATATAATGTCATTTTTTAGGTAATAAATATTTAGGAAAAAGAAAAGTCACTTTCTTATGAAGATGATTATTTTGATTATGGAAATTATGAAAAGGTTTTTTTTTAATCAAAATTTAGGTTTGAAGTTCCAAACCCATATATTTTACCAAAATTTTTTCTTGTGGGAAAACAAACAAGTAATTTTTATTTTTCATAAAAATTTCCAACTTACATTAAAAATATCATCTTTATCAACACATTTTTCTATTTCCTTTTCTAAATTGTTTCAGCTTCATTAACACTCCTATCCATTTTGCATCCAACTCTAACAACTCTAGAACCATTGGGTCACTGTTTGTTAACAAAAAAAATTCAAGATTCTTTAATTATAGTGTACTTACATCTTTGTAAATTGATCATAATATCAAGAAGAGAAACTTCTTTTTGTTTCAATTCATGACCAATGCCAAAAAAATTGTTTAACAAGAAGGTGAGTCATGGTGAAAAACATTGTTTTATGTTTATTCTAACACCATAAAGGACACAACAATTTCTTTTGCATACATTTGATGTCTTCCAAACATTGACAACTCCCCCTAATCAAATCTTTTACAAGTTCACAAATATTTGTTATTACTTGTCACAAATGTTTCCAAGATGTTATCATCTCCCTTTCATCTCCAAGTAGATCCCAATATGCCTCACCCTCAATTCAAGGCAAAGGTTGTTAGAATTCATAGCATTTTAATAACATGCAAAATAGAAGAAAGGGTTGGTGTTGGTCTAGCATTGGCTTTGAACATACCAACTTGGTTGGGTTGCAATTGGGTGATTTCAAAAAATTCAAATAACATGGTCTTGGCATTGGGCCCATTTAAACCTCATATTAACCTAGTCCTAGTATTGGGTCCAAGATTACCTTTTGGTTAATATGAGGAATGTATATAATATGGTATTGAAATTGGTATAATTTCAATCCTTACCAATTTGGTCATGTCAAACCAACCTAATATGGTCTTGCAATACCCATGCATAGACTAAACTATATATCTTGCATAGGCACACATATATTAGACCAACATTGGTGTAAACCAATGTGCAAATATAAAATTTGTTGGCTGATATATAATATGGATGTATAAGCAATTTGAAATTTAATTTTGAATTACTTGGCTCAAATTTCAATACTTGGACTAGGTAGGTACGAGAGTTCACATGATAATATTATGCACCAAATTGGTTGATATGGAAATCTGGTAGATTACTTTGTTGTTGTAAAGCTAATAATATGAATTACAAATCGTGAGAATGCATAGAAAGGGATTTGAAATTTAGAAGTTTCCCAATAATTCAGGGGAAGAAAAACAAACATCTTGTCGCAACTGATCAAGCAAATACCCACAACCAATTCCAAACATTAATGACCAAATAGAAGAAGATTACTACATTGGTCATAAAATAAGTAATGAACTAACTTGCAAAGACACTTGTGAGGAGCTTTAAGTGGAAATCTTTCAAAAATAATTACAACAACATGGTTAACATGTCAACCACAATGGAAAACATTGGTCCTTGAGTCCTTAAAACACAATTATGCATTTATTTTCCTCATCAATTTGTATATGGCATGATGAAAAAACTCCTAAATAGTTGACCAATTTACCAAGGTCTCCTCATGTGAGAAATTTGATGAATAATTTGGACAATGTGTAAAAACTACATGGTGGTCTGACAATTAAATATGTCACAATGGAAACATTCAAAGAATCTTTTTTAAAAAATTACACCCACAAGATTTAACAAGATTCATGATATGACTTCAATGTTCATGATCAACCCAATTGTTTTAGGAAAAATCCCAATGACAATCCAACTTTCAATTCCAAAATGTCAAAAGCCTGAACGTAACAATTGTGACCATGTATTCTGGTTTTTTTCTAATTAAGTACAAGATACACACAATCCCTCACCTACAAGCCGCCCCATAACCTAGCCTAGTGACTTCAACTTCAATAAATAGAGGAATTCACAAATGAGGTCAATTAATTAGGAGCATTGGACTTTAAAAAATGTACTATTTGAAACTCACAATAATATGGTAGAAACAATAGAGAAAAGAAGTAAAATGTTGGTCAATTCCACTAACCCATACATGTAATCACCCTTGAAAACACAAGAAAACATGTTGTAGAGAGACTATTGGATTATTTCAAATCACCAGACAATGTAATCCATTCAACACAATTGAATTTGGTTAATGCCATCACAAGCCTTACACATGTTATGTTCCTTACACATGTTATGAACATGTGGCATTCACAAATTGAAACAACACCAACAACAATGAAACTCTTTTGCAGTACCCAAAATCATGCAAAATTCGATTGTCAAACACAAAATTTATTCACGAGACTGATGTGGTTGATGTTGAAGAAAACATTAGTCATTCTTGTTTGTTTGTTTTCAAATGATGAAAAACACATTACAAGAATGCATTTTTTGTTTAGGATATGTTTTTGAACTCAAAAAACATTCAACTACTATGCATGCTATGTGCAATAAAAAATAATGAAGGAGAGGAAACACAATTCAATTTTGTTATCAATTGGTTTACATAGTCAATTTATTGATGAAACATTTTTCCTTGCTTAATTTTTTTTACTTTAAATGAAGAATGTGCATGAATATCTAAATGTGGGATTCCCCTTCTCATCTCAACAAATTATGTAAAATCCAAGCCAAAATCATAAACATGTCAAGTGTGGAATAATAAATAAATAAATGGAAGGTATGGATATTTACATACATTGTAATGAAGGGTCTAAATAAAGTAATAGGAGTCACTTGAAATGTAAATAGTTATTTAATTCCATTCTAGTAAGTGATTATTTAAATTATTGTTGAAATTTTTAAATGTACTTGTACAACAATATTCATGATGTATTGTGGGAACATTTGGCAAATGTTGAAATGAATTTATTGAATATGGATTATCCAAAAACACTTTTAAAATTGTGTAACCAATGTTTTTTGTTGTTAAAGGGGAAAAAAAGTTGAAATGCTTTGAAAATGACATTTTTATGAATAATCTTTTATCTAAACCTTTAAATTATAGTATAATGCAAGACTTTTCATGGTCATAATAATTTTTTAAACTTAAAAGTCAATTTGTAATATTTTTCTTTTAAGGATTCATTAAGCAAATGGCTCCTATTATCTTGTTTGACCTTGAAGTGAAACAACACTAAGAAAAACAACCAACATTACCAAAACACTTACATAAAAACAATGCAAAATTTGGACATTTGTATGCAAAAAATGCAATAAAAGGTTGAATTATAAACAACTTATGATGTCAAAAAGTAAACATGCAATGGTTGAAGAACACACAAAAAACATGTGGCACATTGAAAAATGCATGATAACACAAATGTAGCTCACAACACACACAAAAACCAAAACATGTGTCATAAATTGATAGCAAAGCACCAAGAAAAGAAAAGAACTGAAATACACATTGTGAATTGATAATGAACAACCAAAAACTTCAACAACATAGACATATTAAATACATTGAGTTTAAAGTTGAATTCATCAATGAAAAATAACCTTAGGATGGGTGTAAAGATTTCCTAAAAAGTTGAAACCAAATGTTTTACAAGCAATTTGTTGACCCATTATTTGCCTTGTCAACACCAATGTTGTGCATGTATATGGTTTTAAACATACTTATCGTGTAAATGGAAGTAATGAACTCATTTACAACCTACATAAGTGTAAAACCATGTGAATCCATTTTAAGGCATGTAGAATTGTGTGAATGTAAATTATTTACATTTATGTGCAAATTCATCTAAATGAATATTAAAAATGAAAAATTCATCTTTTCAAAATTTAAAGTTGTCAATTGGTGATTGCCCAATTGGATCAAAATACATTAAAATGTATGAATTCGAAGGGGCACTACAACAAAAGGTGTCTCTCAAAGTGATTTCACTAGATTTTGAGTGAATTCACTAGTTATAGTGAACAAGACTTAGTGGGAACATAATGAATTCATTGGTCTAGTGAACAAGGACTAATGAATTGCACCTACATTTTGTAATAGTGAGGGGAATTTTTAAAATTTTATTGAAGTCACCTACCCAATTGGATACAAAAGGGAATGAGGACATGAAGAAGGAAATGAAAAAAAGTTATTTTGATGTAAAAAAATTTGAAATTTTATGAATTTTTTAGGTTTCACCCAAACCATGGGTCCAAAAGGAAGGCCTTAGATCATGCAACTACAATTCAAAGTTGACATAAAATCTACTTGGGTCGTGTAATTTTTTATGCTTAATTCTTTATTGTGAAATTATGCAATTGCAAGTGGTTTTCAAAAAAAAATCAATGGACCACGCCGAATCCATCCCATAAGACTTTTTAAATTAAATATTTTAGAAACTTGATCATATTGTGACAAACATTTATACAAGAAACTTTTGTGATATTGAACCAACTTGTATTGGAGAAAACATCTTATGGGATGCATCCAATGTCCTATTGAAATTCTTGTCCAATGTCCAATGTCTAAAACCTAGTACATTTACATTTACATTTACCAAACAAAAACATTTATACTCACAATGTGACTATAAATGAAAATCTTTTACACTTCCCCATCTTTTACATGCTAGACAAGGTGAATGTAAACTCTAAAAAAACTTGGCAATGTAAGTGTAAATCATTTACATTTTTTTACACAATGTTTATATATGTATTTACACTTACCCTCCCAAAATTGGTCAATAATCCAAAAGCCCACAACCAACAAAACATTTTGTCTGTATCCAATACAAGTTGGTTCAATATCACAAAAGTTTCTTGTATAAATGTTTGTCACAATATGACAAAGTTTCTAGAATATTTAATTTTAAAAGTCAATAAACATTAAAATTTTAAGTGGGTTACTGAATAAGTAAAATTTGAAATACCATTATATGAATAAATAATTTTCCAAGATGTCATTAAATAAATATTAAAAAATGATAAATAAGTTCAGCAAAGTCATTACCAAGATGAAATTTGGATGTGTGGCCTAATAACCAGGCCCATACCAAAACAAAGGTCAATAATTGAACAACTTTCTACTACATGGCAAACCTTATGATAGATTGTTTAATTATTGGTATTTGTGCATTAAGTTGCCTAATATTGAACATATGATAATTGATTCATTTTTTTATCGCTTATGCACAGACCACTATTGTGCATCATTAGCAATTTCTTTAGTGCTTTCTATGTTTGTTTCTTACTATAAACATCACATGTCCATAACCCTATAGTGTGTGCAAGCCGTAATGATTCTTCATCAGGCTACTACACTTGGTTGCAGTTCTTCATTTCTTCCACACATCATAACCAACGCATCTCCATCACTAGCCGATTTGTGACAAACGATAGTTCTTTTGTCTTAAGTCTTATTTGTTATTGTTGATTGCCATTTCATAGTCATGAATCCTCTTTGCATAAGGTCTTTGCTTGATTTTTGTTGGTAGTTTGCTTTTGTTTTTTTTTTGGGTTGTGTCTATTTGTGTTCTCATTTGTCTTGTATTTTTTATGAATGGGTTCCCATCCTTGATTTTGATTTACACGGTTTGTGTTTTTGTTTGGAAATCTTGAACGACTTGACTGGTCATGAATAATATTTGGAAACGGATAACTAAAAGAATTTTATTGAAAGACATTTGATTAGCATTCACATAGTTATATTTGGTAATAGGTATATTTGGTCACTTAAGTAAATCATTTTGTTTTTTTTCATTTTATGTTACCAATTTTGTGAATTCTACAACAATGTTTTTCATATAAGTTTTTGAACTTTTGGTAAACCCCTTATCTTTGGCCTTAGTACAAATGTGTTTGGTAATAAATAATAAAATTTTAATTTCTTTTGTATTTCATAATACCTATGACTTTGATGATTGGGGAAAGGGGATCCCTACACATGCCTAGGGCATTTACCCAATTGTTATAGGGCTAGGGTGTGTCTTATGCCCCTTTTGTTTTGGAGGCCTTAACTTTTGCATTTCTCCCCCAATTTCATGTCTCTAAAAAGCTACTAGTGGCTAGACTTGTGCCCTATGAAAAGTTTTGAAACACCAAGGCTATCAAAGTCACGAGGACTAAACGCCAAAAGCATTTGACCCAACAAGGCCATCAATTGAGCATCAAATGCATGTCATTGAACCCCAACTCTCTAAGCTACTACATGTTCGATGACTAGCCTATTTACTCTATCAAGGGAGGAAAAAAAATTAATTTTCTATCTAGTTTGCATCAAGGAAGAAAATCCATTCAATTTTCAATAATTTGTTAACCCTCAAAAAAAAAATTCCCCTGCATAATTGCGAAACTAAACTGAAATCGTCCGTGTTAAGGAAATGGATGAGATTTCCGAATTGGCATCATATTCATCTATTCCCTTGCCGTCGCCGTCGGTCGCCGTGCCCGGTGGCCGCTGCCGTCACGACGTCGGTGGCGAAGGAGTCGCCGGTTTGAATGTCGCGCGCAACGGCTCCTTTCCTTTTCGCGTTGCAACGGCTCCTCCTCGATCCTCCTCCCCCCTTCGCCCCCCTTAACGGCTCCTCTCCTCCTCCTCGCGCGAAGCATTTGCATTCGCCGAATTCGCAATTCCACTTTCCGCTTCAAGAATGTGGTAGCAGCAAAATTCAAACAATTAATTTTTAAGCATTAAATGAATCCGTTCTAGAAACCCAGTACGACAGGGTCCAAGAATCCAGCATTGAATGGAACCCATGATGATGATCATCATCGTCGTCCAGGAATCCCTTGCTCGTGACCTCTGTTGCTCTTCTTGTACCATTCGTTAGTCCTCTCATCATCAGAATTGGATGGATGGGGTAGAAAGAAAGAATTCTGCTCCACATTTTGAGCTTTCGATTGATCCTCAATGGGTCTAGTCTCCCATTTGTCTAGAGTATAGAATTGGGTCATTATGAGAAACGAGCTGGGGTTGATGAGGGAAAATCTATTGTGAGGGACAGGATCGGAGGCCGTAGAGAGAGAGAGAGAGAGAGAGTGTCACAGATGGAGATTGCAGACTGTGTGAGACAGAGGTCCGGACTACCTACAGAGAGAGACGTACTACTGGAGTCCGAGAATTGAGCGTCGTGTGGTGAGCTGTAGAGGAGAGCGCGAGGTTGGAGTTTAGGAGCTGAGGCCAGAGATTGGGAGAGAGTTGGAGAGGAAGCGTGAAATAGGAGGGATTGTGGCCGAAATCAAGCATGGCACAGCTGGTGTTGTCAGAGGAGGAGAGAGTGGTGGATCAGGAGCTCGGGTATCCTCGGTGCTATGGCAAGCTTTGTAGCCGAGCTTTTGCGGGGGCAGATCTTGGCTTCTTTACGCCATTCACCGCTGGGCCTCCCCAACGCTTTGTTCCCTACTCTCCGCCGGCTGAAGATGTAAGCTCTCTCTCTGTCTCTCTCACAGAGACACCCATAACATTGCGGTGCAAGTTCTTGGTGGGAGAGTGCTTCTCACTGATTAACAAACTTGAGAGGTTGTGGGCTGGAGCAGCTAGCGAAGCTGAAGGAGTGGGACACCGTGTTCCCAGCTGTGGCAGAGGTGGAGAAGGAGGCATCCAATGCGCACAAGTACGCTGAGGAGCTTTGGGAGCAGCTCGATCATCTTGGGTATGTAACCCTGAAAAAAACATTATTACCCAAGAACAACAACAGCTTTATATTTCCATGCTTCTTCCCAAATTTCTCCAAGTCTAGCTGAAGATCAGCATAGCATTCCCATGATCAGAGCAGCCCCATGATCAGCATCTCCATGATATGCAGGAATGCAGGGTTTGATCCAGCCAAGTTCAGAGTGGACAAATATGGAAATGTGTTGTACTGGAGTGCAGATCCTTCCTCGCCACTTTCATGGGAAGTTGATCACTGGTTCCCTCTTTCAAGTAAGTACACTTTCAGAAAACACATACACTCCTATGGTTTTGAAGCAAAAGCCATGCCCTTCATGAAACAGTTTTGCATTGAGAATCCTAGCAAACAAACAAGCAAGGACCCTCACAACCTTTCGTGTCATTGCTTACTGTTTGTAAATGCAGGAGGTGGACGAACTCTGGAAAGTAACCTGCAAATTGTGCAATGGCAGGCACGACAGCGCAAGAAGAATAGGCTTGAATTCCTTGTACCTTGGTGGGATCTTCAGCATGGAGTCTCTATCAACCAGTTTCTATCTGCCTTTGCCTCCAAGAATGCTGAATTCAGGTAGGGTATGTTGTCCCCACATTTCAACATAGAAATTCATTCCTGTGAGATGCATTGACTCATGCTCCATATGGCTCTTGCTCTACACCTTGATGATGAGCATATGGATCATGTGTACCACAGAGATGGGAAGAAATGAGGATTGCATTTGAATGTCCACAGAAAGAGCATCTGAAGTCCCTTTGTACTACCATGCAGACGCCGGTCATTTGCTCTCTTCTTTGCTGGTGGTGAGGATGAGAACATTGTGAGACAGCATGTGGGAGATTGTGGCCCATGGCCACCACAATTCCGTGAGAAGAAGATTCATTGTGGTCTTGCTGGAGCTGCAATTGTGTCCATAGCAAAGGACAATGATGAGGCCGCTGTGCTCTTGAGCTCAAACTGTTCAGTACAAACAGCAGCTAGCAATTCAGAGCTTGCATCTGTTCCTGGTAAGAAGAAAAACTGTTCTTCAGCAATGCATTTCTAGGAAAAAGTAGCTTCTGCAATCTTCCTTGCTAGGGTTTTTCCTAACCTCAAACTTCCATCTCCGGTAGATGAGATGTGGTGGTGAGTTTTAAATCCTCCTGGAGATGAGAAAACCTCCCTTGCAACAAAAAAAGTATGGAAACTGATGTCCTCAACCACCTAGAATGCTTGGCTTTTGGATTTTCTGGAACCCATCAGGAACAACACTTGTGCGGCGGATTTGGAGTGGTGAGGAAGAGGATGCATTGAAGAGAGCTGTGCAAAGATTTGGAGCAGGAAGCTGGAAGGAGATCAAGGATTCTGAACCTTCACTTATGAATCGCTCCATTGCCCAGATAAGGGAGAAGGTGCTTGAAGAAGCTTCTTCAACTCGATTCCTCAATGTTTTGATCTTGTAGCATTACTACATCTTTGGATGCAGTTCAGGCTCATTTTGATCTGCATTTCTGGTTCTCACACTGAAGACAGGGATGCGCAAGCCAGATGATGATTGTATGATTTCTGGTGTTTACAGGAGCGATCAATGAGAGGGGACCGACAGTTTGGCAAAGAGAACAATTCAACTGCTTGGTGCCGTGACTATGATCGACAAACAGTAATCACAAATGCAATGCAAAAGGTACCTAGACAGTTCTTCCTCCACCCACCTACACGGAGATCAGTGTTATTGTTGATGCTGAGACCAGCATGTTGTTGATGGTGGGTTTTTGCATCAATCCATAGATGGGTTTCTAGATTAGCACCACCTGAGGATTTTGTTGCGCTGTGGTGAGTATTCAGGAGCTGCGATTGAAGGTAATCAGAGAGGAAGGGAAGCAGGAGAAGTCAGAAGAGATCCTACAGCTAGAGGAGACAGTGCAAACACTCAAGGAGCAGAATGAGAAAGAGAGACTAGCATTGGTGGAGCTAGAGGGAGTGCTGTCAAAACAGAAACAGCGTATTGAGAAACAACGGCGATGGGCTGAGACTCAATCCTCCTATCGCTTATGCCTTGAACGAATGATTCGTGACACCATGCACCAGTATGGTTTCTCTCCCTATTGCCATTGGCCTTGAGAGTTTCTTCTTGAGCTTTCTTTGAACCATTGCTGAAACTCTCCTCCACCTTCCTCTAACCAAGGTCACATGAGAAAGAATAACTAGATGTATGGAAGGTTAGCTGGTATTAAAGTGCATGTGTGTCCTGTCGCAGGAGCATCTCTTACAAGGAGCAAGCTCGATTGAATCAAGCAGCTTGCAATGCACTTATGGCACGGCTAGATTGCCAGAAGATGACATGTGAAACTGCTGAAAAAGACCTACTCCAACGGTATTCGCAACGACAGGCCTTGGCAGCTTTGGCATCAACAGAGTTCATTGGTACTGACCACAACAAATCACTGAAAGGTAGGGACATTGTTGATGTGAGCAGCTGCCTTTCCCTTGTAACTACAAGTGAAGGACAAGTTCTATCACCTGACAAGGGACTCCTTGAGCAAGACACCATTGGGCTATGTAGTGAGAGTGAGGATGGGAACATTGTCAATGCTCATAGGACAAAGATCAAGCATTGTGGATCAGTGGATCCTTTGAAGGCACAACAGAAGCAGGAGCATTTTGAAGAGACTCACAGTGACAAAGACAATGCAGGTAGATCTCTCATTGGGCTTTCTGTGAATTGCAAAAGTGTTAATGCCTCATATTACTGCATGTCAACTGGTCAAGTATTTGAGCTTCATTTTCTTGAAAGTGCACATTTACTTTGTGGGTGCTTTCATTACAGGTGGATTGCAAAATGATGCGGGTCTAAGAAAGGAAATTGCAGTGCCTCCCACTTTGAGCCAAGAGGAGAAATTGCTGACTCCATTGCAGAGCTTTGACCTCAGTGCCCAAGCTCAGTGTTCCAGTCTCAAGAACACAAAGCAAGGTCAGTCCCAAATCAACTTTGAGGATCAGCCAGATGCCTGATTCAAGCATGTGAACCTGATTCATGCATGTGTGACCCCAAACCTGCAGCCTTTCACCAGAATGTGCTTATCAAGAAGTTGTGTGCATGGCTGTTTGTGGGGTCAGGTATTCAAGAAGAAGAGGGCCATGACACTGATGGCTTGAAGCTCCAGGAGAGTCACAAGTTTCATGAAGTGCATGAAGCTGAGGTGACAGAGCCTCAGGCCTCTGACAATGAGAAGGATTTGGCCAAAAATTTCAGTAATGTGAAGAAGACTGAGTGTAGTAACTCATCACATGGATTTCAGGAGAAGCCCCTTGATCCATTGCTTGAGTGCAGTGAGAAGGATGTCATTATGGTTGAGACTACAACATCCATGCAAGCTGAGAGACACAGCAATGCTGACCCACAATCCAATGGAAACTTAGCTGATTTGCAGGCATCCACAACCTCTGCAATGGAAACAACATACCATCATAATAAGCTGGAAGCTGCTGCACATGAGGATGATGAGTTCATCACCTCTGAAGATGAGAGAATTCGTGAAATTGGCAAGTCCAATCTGGACAAATGGTTGCATGTGCTTTTTGAGGATGCAGGTTCTCCTCGCATCAGCACAGATGATGCCTCCCAAATCCAACCTACACACAATTCAATATTGGGGCAGCAGCCACCCCTTTCACCAGATTTGTCAAACATAAGCATGGCTGCCTTGAGGGGAAGCATTGAGCTAGATGGAGGCAGAGACAATCATGTATGTCCACCTCTTCAGAAAAACAAATCCATTTTTTGCAGTATGCATTGCAGTGATGAGCTTTACATGTCTGTCATGGGGTTTGTCTTTTCTGTCATGTTCAACACTTTGTTTATCTTTCTTGACAACAGGAGTTCCTCAGGAAGGATGATGCGACAAGCAAGTCAAAGAGACGATGGGGAGGGTTGATGCGGAAGCTGAGTGTGAAGCACTTAGATGAACTTTATGAGGAAGAGCCACCATCACCACAAAGGGATAACAGAAACAACCTCAGAAATGCTCTCAAGTCTTTTGAAGTTTTCAAGATGAATGGTGACATTCAAGAGAAGCAAGAAGACAATGGGGTGGCACATGGTTCTTCAGAAGGTGCAGACAACAAAAGCTCAGCAATCCAAAGCAATCCAGAGTTGGCAAAACCCACAAAGGGTGGGGGAGCTGCTGAGTGGTACAATAAGAATTCCATGAAAAAGGAAGCTGCTGATGACAACAACAAGCTTCAAAGTGGGAAATTGATATGGGATGGTCATGTGAACAGTAATAATGCTGGCAGCGACTCATGGGAGCTTATGTCAAAGCTGGGTGCTGAAGTGGAAGGTGATGACAAAGGTCATGAAGAATGTGACAATATTGAGAGCAGCACAAATCAATACAGTCAATTGTTCATGGATTTGAAAGATGGTGGTGGTGCTGCATCAAAGCACAGAATTCGAGCATCTCTCAAGGCCTGCACTTTGAAGTGGAGAAAAGCTGTGAGAAAACACGAGAGCAAACCCTCACTAGATGGGTGTGCTTCACTTCAGGTTAATAATCCTCTAATCTCCAAACCTGAAGTTATTACTCTCCCTTAATCTGAAACTAGTCCCAATCAAACAATCAAACATTAAAACCTCAATAAATAGTTAAATTCTAGTCTGTATTTGTGTGAAAGCTTCTGTACCCTAAAGCCCAAAACTTAGATTTGTCTTGCCATGGCACATTTCTATGTAACCTTCAATTTACTGAACGAAGCATTTCTAGTTTGAAGCTTCTTAATCCAGTTCTTCTGGGTCTCACAAGCAAAAAACATCTGGGTCTCACGAGAGACCTTGAAAATTCCCATCATACTTCTGTAGGCATTTGCAAAATACACTTAGAAACAGAGAACACAGTAATTGCTATTTGCTTTGTAATATGATGTTGTAATATCCTGCAATTGCAACACATCTATCATGTGGTGGAATAAGGTTACTGAAAGCTTACAAACTCTCCTTGTTGACATGATCACAAAATGTTGTTTATCCATTCAAAAGTCAAATAAGCTTTGCAAAACTAGGCTAGTGATGAGTTATACAAAACTAACTATATGCAAATCTCAAACTGGATGTCATTACAAACTTTGAAAGACCTTGAAGAATAGAATCTTATCGCATCAGAAAATGGGTTGATTATATAATAAGGTATTGATGATTTGATCATATGCCACAACATCCCTTAGTGTTTTAGTTCTACGTCGAGGGATGCATGGACTCAAAATTTTCATCCCAATAATCATGTTGTAGCACAATACAGCAAACCCCTAAACCTGAAGTTATTGTAACATATATAATTGGAGATTGTGAGAAAATGCACATTTTTTGTCAATTTGTTCCTCGAACTGATTATAAACTATATGGTTTCTTGTAATTTCTTTTCATTCTGAGAATTAATTTAAATAAATTTAGAATAATTTAAATAAATTCATGTTCTTTGTTGCAATCTATGGAGTAATTAAACAAAACCCAAAACACAACAACCTCCACAAGTTGTGATATGTAGCTTTTAAAATTGGGATGTCCTAAGATGGTGAATGATTTGTTACACTTTCACTCAAACGAATTCATACTTCAATGTGAAAGTGTGGATGACCCACCTTATTGCAAAGTGCCACACAAGGAAATGCACACAACTTTCACTT
>Ga0209611_10010369_pt1 | contig 13756 bp, 4 predicted proteins | sample S1TSphgellanicum_3_FD_187693 | JGI IMG/M metagenome (GOLD analysis project Ga0209611, IMG submission 187693) | Host-associated microbial communities from peat moss isolated from Minnesota, USA - S1T2_Fc - Sphagnum magellanicum MG (SPAdes) (version 2) | ecosystem: Host-associated > Plants > Peat... | reverse complement strand
CCTGTTTGGGGCCAAGGGTCCGGCCCGTTCTGAAAAAAGGAAAAAAAACAGGCCAACATTAGTTCAAACACTACCACCTGAAGGCTAATGAATAACCATAACTACCACCAAAATTATGATAACCTTTCAAGCAGCCATTACTTTGGCAAGTTTGTATCTTCAAAATCCACATGGCACAGACTTGAGAGTACCATAGTTAGAGAGCTGATCTCAATCTTCTTTAAAAAGTTAGATATGAGAGGAGCAAGTAAAGTCATTTCATGTCATGATCACCAACTTGAATCAGAGTTCACAGGCACACTCATTAGGTGAAGCAGTGTTTTTTTCTTTCAATTTTGTGATGTTGCTTAAGTGGCTATCATCTATAAGTATATTTAGCCAAACTTGGCAATATTCAAATTATGAACTCAGAAAATCTGCAGCATCCTTTCATACTGTAGACAATTGCAATGATTTTAGGTGATGTTTTTAAACATAGAATTTGCTTCAGAACATTTGTTTTTGAAAATATTTTTCACAAAATGGCAAAAATTCACCAGAAAGTTTTTCATGGCCAATAAATAATTATAGTTACTGATTACAATTCAGATTATTTCCCAGATTAGAATTTACTAGCATGAAATAAAGAGCCAGCCTAGTGCAACATGTTACCTTAACCTGTAACATAATTGATGTACATAATGATAATCTTGAGCAGCTTGTTGACATGACTCCTCAACACCTGGTTGCAAATAGCAAACCAATGGATCTACCATAGATAGCTACCCAATCTATCTTTGCATCAACTTAAGATATTTTGTAATGGGTGCGCTCTTGTTTTCTTGGGACTTTTTCTGTCTTTTATCCAGCAAAGTAAATATCACATGACAATTCTCTGTGTGTCTTTGTTTCATCTTGATTATTGCAACAGGCTGTTAGGTTTTTTTCCTCTTTACACATACAATAGCAACTTGGCAACTTTGACACATGTCTGTTGAATAAATATTAAATTTTGAAATTTTCATTTCAACAAACAGAATATTCTTGAAGATTCAATATTGTTTCTCTACAGAATGTTTTTTTTGAAAATTTCAATGCTTTTGAACATAACATAATTAGGCCTGCTTTACACTATGATGAGTCAGGGCCAATGTTCAACCCAAATCCAGCATTCCTATTGGTGCAAAAGTTGAAAGCAGCCCCAAGGGCTTTACACTAGGAGTCAAGGCTGAAATAGGTAAAAACAACTTTTCAATCTGCCCCGAGTACTAATAAATGCTGAACTTTATGGCCTTGTATTGGCCCCAAGGCTGGAAAATAGATACCATCAAATTTGGGAGGCCAATTTGCAACCCTTGAGGCCACTTTGCAACCCAAAAATGCTCAAAGTTGGCCCCCAGTTTTTTTGGCCCTGACTCCTTGTGTAAAGTGGGCCTTAGTGTCCAAGCTGCCAAGGTAATATGGTATGTGTTGAAAGAGTAGTTGGTAGCATCTTCCAATCCCCCTTTCTCATTTGTACCTGATCTTCTATCAACCCACATCCAAAGAGTAAGACAAAATTTGAAGGCCTCATACGTTTGAATATATTTCCCCCCTATCTCCAACTTACTCTCAAGTTCCTATGTTTTGTTTTTTGGAGAAAATTTGCATAGTGGCAACAAAACGTTTTTGGAAATTTTTGTAAATTTTCATATTTTTAGTGTAAATTTGAAACAAATCGCCAAAATTGAAAAAACCAAAAAACTGAAAAAATAACGCAATTTCCAACACCGTACAACCCAAATAACTTTCTTTAACCAAAAAAATATATCAGAACCAATGTTCTTGAGTCTTCATACGGATTAAACATATAAAGCTTGGAAATTTTAGGTGTAGGGGAGTGTCCTGGTCATCTTATTTTATTTTTTCGAAATTTTGTGGAGTTGCAAAAAAAACTGGTGACGAAAGTAGTATTTTGCAAGTTACTTTGTGAAAACTGAATCTAAAAGGTATCAGAAAATTCTGATACTCATTTAACACTTGTTCAAACCAATGTTGGGTGGTTCTCATTTTTACCAAAAAAAAAAAAAAAACCCATTGGTCCTAGTTTTTGAGACAGAAAATTCAATAACCGGCTTGATTGTTTTAATATTTCTTGTTCAAGCTCTAGAGAACTGGCTAGGGTATAAGTTTTTAAAATGTTTTTACAAAGCTAATCTCAAAATGTCATAATGTTAAGAATAGTTAAGTATCTATTGAGGTTTGCACGAACCCCCATATCAAAGTATTTTTTCTTTTTATTTAACAAAATGAGAATTTTTCTGTTAAACCTCTGCCAGTGAAGAGTAGGAGCCGGAGTGAAAAACAAACAAACCAGCTAAGTAAACACTTTTACCTCACCCCATTAAACCCCTTGAGACTTTCAAAAGACACAAAGTGGTTGATCCTGGAGGAGTACCTGAGCTTGCCAAGTGCGAGCTTGGTTAATTGTCAATGGTTATGTATAGCTTAGGATCTCCTTCAGGAAGGATATTAGCTGATGGACTCAATCACTGAATCCTTTTGATTTGAATCCGTTCTGTCTTGTACCACAGAGTGACCTTCCTCCAGTGCTGCTCAACATGATTAAGGATGGCATCAGCTGCCAGTTCCTCAATTTTGCAGTGCATGTCATGCCATGACTCTCTGGGGCCTGCAGCATCTGCCATTGCACAGCCCAGCCAAGTGTTTACCTCCAGTTTTCTGCCCAAAATCTGGATACAGCCAGAACCAAGTGCACGTGAAGAGCAATGACAAGACTGTGCACAACAAAAGTGTTTAGGGAGCATCTGGAATTGGTAGATTGCCTGATTGGAATGTTTAGATTTTGATAGACATAAAATGCATCTGGAAGTTGTTCTGTTCTTTTATGAAGAAGCTGTTTGTTTTTCGTTGTTTAAAAAGGGCTGAGATTTGTCCACACTTATATTCCTGGATTAGTCCGGCAACTAAGTACTATTTGTTCACAGTAAGAAGCTTCCTCCAGCTTCAGCAGGTTGGCTTTCAAGAAATGGCATAGTAATTAATAATCAATTATGCCGAAGGAATTGATAAGAAATAAGTGCACTAGGGTCATCCCTGAGCTTTGTACTCAAGGCTTAGGGTTTGTGCACTCACAAAATTCTCCAAGCTTGCTACACATCACCTCTGGCTCTATAACAAGAAACACATCACCTCAGAACCCTTATTGTCATGCTCTGAATAACTTAGGTACAGTGTGATTTGTAGAAGGGTTATACCTGAGGCAAAAATATGGTGGCAACCATGTCTAGGAATAGAATATGCATGGATCCAAGGAGACGACTGAACATACACCCAAGGGGTTTCATCTTTTTTGCTTTTGAGGTGGAGGGTGGGGTGGTGTGAAGATGGAAAAATTTTTTTCTTGTGTTCCCATTATGTTCTCATATGTAGGTTCCAAGAATATAATATTGGGCAAAGCATATTGGACAAAATGAGGTGCTATTAGGAACATTTGAGGAATACCTTGGGAACTTGGGGAACATGTTTATCACTGAGTCAATTGGGAACAAATGAGAACTAGTTGTGAACACATTGAAAACAAAATAATTCCAAAAATTCAAACACCCACCCCTACCAACCCCAAAAGAATAAAAACTGGTATATTTGGCACATGTTCCGATTCATCATTGGGTGAGCAGAAATTCCAACTGTGTTCATCACCTATTTTGGCCTGGGCTAATGGCACGAGTTTTGTGGAGAGAGTAACCTGTAACTTGTCAGGCCTATGCAATTGAATAGGGTTTGAAAACAAATTATTGTTAACCAGGCTGGAATGGCAGAAAGGCCATTACCAACGGCAATAAACCATGGTATGGAATATTCATACAATCCTGGTCCTGAGTCCTGACTTCTGGCTATGCAAAAATTCTTATGGGAAGGGTTAAGAAACACAGGGTATACAAGCCAATGGTAATTGGCTTTTGCTCTTCCATAACCACGCACTCCATCTTTTGGTTTTGTTCAAGTACCTAGGTGGACTGGCTCTTATATCCTCAAAATTTTAAGAAAATTATAACCCACTTTGAAATTTCATCTAAGTAGGTTATCAATCTAGTTGCAACTTCTCGTCTGATCCAAATTCAGAATACATGCTAGGGGTAAAACTTGAAAATAAAATATACATTTGTAATTCATGGTCATTGTGAGTTCAATTCAAAATTCAAAGTCATTTCACAAAACAATGGTCCAAGAATCTTTTTGAATTTGGACTTGGCAAATACTCAACATGGGCATGCACTTCTAGTTAAGAAAACAACAAAAAAAAAGGCGAGGGGGGGGGTAGTAAAACATAAAACCTACTTAGGTGATACAAAAGGCGATTATTTAGGTGGCCATTTGATAGTTGACCCTATCCTCAATTTCGGTTTTTATCAACTTGTAGAACTCATCCCATTGTCTTCAAATTCATTACAATTCATAAATTTCATTGTTGTGGAGATTCCATTCAAAAAAAGTTGGAAGAAATATGATGCAAGTTGAAAATGGAAAGGCTCTTGGGCTTGTGTGTCACTTGGGCACAATATGTTTAGTCACAATTATGACTTTCGATGTGACTAAGTATATTGTGCCCATGTGAGATAACCTTGGAAAAACACATGGGAAAGTGACAAGTAGAGCACAATATCTCTAGTAAAGCTTGAAGATAAACAAGTATACTACAAGAAGAATAATATACATTCTTATAATTTGGTGTTGTTTGTTGTTCAATGACTTGATATTTTTACTTTGGAACAAGTGGGTGATGGCATGGATGTGGATAATTAACAGAAGAATGTGCAATTTACTACATTCCTCCACATTCTACAAAAAAAGCAACCCATGGTTGAGAATGAGATTTTGAAGCCCTTATCCAAATACTTGAAGATGAAGAATATGTTTCAAAAACATTAGATTGATGCTTTTGGGTAGGAAATTCGCAAACACCTTCACCTTAAAGTTCTAAGGGCTTTAAAGGTAGCATGGCAAAAGCTCAATATTTTTCCATCATTTGCTACAAGGTGATTTCAATTGATAACTAACAATAGTTGTCTAGCCACATTTACATGGCAAACAATTAGGTTTGCACTACCTTGTTGTCATTTGTTTAGGTGGTGGATCAATTTAATGTGAAAATTTTAATGGATACATAAGGGCTTTGTTGTTGCAAGAAGGAGGTTTGGATTGGGATGTTGTAGAAAAAAACTAATTGTTTTTGGTGCCAACAATGTGAATTTTTTCAAGGTTTGAAATTTACCTGCATCATAATTTAGATCTATGAATCCTTGGTTTTTTTTTGTGTTTCTCATCATAGTAGTCTTGTAGTGTAAACCTTGTTTACTTTTCCTTTGATGCATCACAGTAAAAAACATCTTGTCCATTCCAACCATATGGTTACGATTATAGATGCAACTAGGGTCTAAATTAGTTTCTTTTATGACTATAGTTGGGTTAATCCTATGTGTCATTTTAATCGTAAATGTGTGTAGTCATATATGTGATTATTATAATCACATATGCAATTATAATGTTGATATAATCGAATGAAGTCAAAAGTGTGACTATAATTTATGACTATTACATGTTTGGATGAAAAAGTAAAATGGAAATGCACATTTTTCATCCAATATTGTGAATGGATCCTTGGATGAATGAAAACCTAGTTGTTTTTGCAATTGGTCATAATTGTTTTGGCAACTAAAGCCAATAATTTTTCCATTTACAATATTTTGATGATAAAAACATATGTGGCATTTTTGGGAATTACAATATTTGTTTGAAAATCAATTTATGTCTAACTGTTTATTGGTATTTTGTATTGTTTATTGACATTAACAATACAAATTATTATATTTTTATTAAATATATTTGATTTATGATCTATTTAAAAAATTATATATGATGATTATTTAATTATATATTATACATGTAAATTAAATTTTATTGGTAAAATTACAACTTATTATAATCATAATCAAGTATGATATTTTTTTAATCAAATAGAGGTTTGAGATGTCTAAGAAATATATCATTTATTTGACCATAAGACTTTTACCATAATTTTAGATTAAATTTATATATTGTATTTGCAAATATGTAAAACTTAAAATTCCATCAAATTCAATAATTATCTAACATTATTAAATGTGATTTAGATTAAATCTAAAATATAAAAAAATTATACATCATAAATATTATAAGTGATTTTTAACAAAATATTATTTGAAATGTAATAGATATATTATCCATTTATAAAAATTATATGTGAACTAATTAAAATTATGATATATTATAATCACATTGTATTTTTAATTTTTTTAATGAAATGAAGGATTAATATGTGGGAGATTATTTATTTATTTATTATTAAATATTAGTCGTAAAATATTTTTCATTTATAAAACATGTGCTTGAAAAGAAAATTCCAGCAAATCATCATTGAAATGTAATTCAATTTACAAAATTTAGAAAATATTTATTCAAGTTAATGTACATTTCTAGAAGAAAAATATATTTAATCATGTATGTGATTGAAAGTACTTTAAAAATCAACTTTAAATTTTTTTCCATTTGGAAAAAATATCAATAAAATATAAAACACTGAAATTGATGTTTGTGCAATGTTGAAAATCAAGTATAGGTTAAATAGATTGCATTCCACTATATTTGCACATCAAGTCGAGTGGTTTGATGGCAAAGGAGTTGATATCCATCCTTGGGGTTTAAGGATCAAACTTCATAAGTTACATAGTTATGGTCAACAATGGTGTGTTGACTATATGTACCTTATATAATTAGGCTACTTAACCTAGGTGCCTATCTAGGCTCACTTAGGTACTTAGACTAGGTGGCCTACCTAGCTACCTAAATTAAGTTTCTAGCATAGCCTAAATAGTGACACATCTCAACAACTCATAGGTTGAAAACTTATGAAATTACCAATAATATGAATTATTATATTGCATTATTTACATAAATATAAATAAATTACTTAATAAATGTGATTTAAAATATATATTAAATCATTTAAATTTAATTTCTAAAAATTGATGCCCAATATTTTATGTAGTCGTATTTGTAGTTACATAATCTTATGACTAGTCAATGGATGAAAAATCCATATATGATATGCGATTACAAAGATGAATGTACATGCCATGTGGAGCTTTTTGTGATTAGTTGTCTTTTGCCACTTGTCCAAAGTGACTACAAGGTTTATAATCACATGTGTCCATTATGACTAAATTTTTTTCTTTTGCAACTAAAATTGTAGTCATTTATTTCCAAATTTCTTCTAATGTCAATTGAAAGGTTTACTTCAAGCTTTTTTTCAATATTTTTGTAAAAGTCCAAAGTGGCATTTGGAAGTCACAAAATTGATTAGCAACATGGAAAATAAAAGGTGTAAGCTCTTGAAAAACATGAAAATGAAATGAATTTCCATGTTTAGCTTAATTAAGAAGGTCATGGTAAAATACAAAATTTTTTTGGCAAAGATAAGTGTGGACATGGGCTCAAATTTTCAAAGTTGCAACCAAGTTTGACCTCTTGGTTAATCTTGACATTCTTCTATCAACTTATTATATGTTGGAATTAGTGCATAATTGATTAAATTTTCACAAGAAAAAGAAATTTTTGTTTGTGATTTTATTAATGTAGTCAAAATCTATCAAGAATAATTGTATTATTTGTGTGTTAATCCTACCACAAAATTTGGCTTAAATACATTCTATGAGTAACATCCTTTGTTGGATTGTGTTCTTGACAACATCGTTATTTGATCGACACAATATCTTGGATCCTTTGTTGAGCATTTCCATTTTGATTTGAAGGCTAATCATATCTACTCTTGTTGCAATGACTAAGTGACAAAGGACAAGGTATCATATATTACAAGGGAAGTTTGGGATTAATGTGTGAATGGTGTGGAAGCTACAATTACAAGTTTTTCACCTTCACCATAATTTACATTCTTTCCTTTTATGCTTGTTTTGTGTTTCATTAACTAGGTTGTTAAGTTTTTGTTGATTTCACAATGTTTCCTTGTTTCAAGGTGTGTGAAGGATGAAAGGTGTTTTTCAAATTTGAAAATTTTGAAATCTAGCATTTGTAAAAAATTGAGTCTTCATCTTCCCATGGTTATGAACATGTTTGACAATAATTCTTGACATTAACTCAATTTCCTCGTGAGGAGGCAATTATTTTTGGAAGAATGAATGTAAGCATATGGTGATACCTAGGTCTATTGTTGTATTGTTTGAAGTTTGGACACTGAAGCTTTCACAAATTTTGTTGATTAACCCTTTTAGTTTTAATGATATAAATCCATTTTGTGATTTTGTTGTTGGATCTTTAATGTTAGGCTTTGGTTACTTCTAATTTCAAACTTAAAACACTAAAAGAAAAGTGCCAATTTAATTGACTATACTTTGTGACTATAAATAAGTTGCAACTAATATCAATGATTAAAAATTCACCTAAGATCTAATCATAAATGATGACTCACCATGATGTGAGCACATTTCACATGGATGATGTATATAGTCAACACACATGCTCCCATTTGTTGAATATACATATTCAACTTGCAACTAGTCCCCATTTTTGTAACAAACATATAACCCATTCACTAATTGTCATTTGGTAATAAAATAAAATATTAATTTTCTTGTAATTTTGTTTTGAAAATATAAATCAAATTTTCATTGTCTATTTAAAATGACTTACAATTTTACCATGTTCATCATTGGAAATTTGTCACATTGAATAATTTGTTTTAATGGGATTAAATTTTCCACATGCCATAATTTGGATGTATTTCATGAAAATGAAATGAAATTTTGTTCAAAATAAATTTAAATCAATATCTAGGTAAATGAATAGGATTAAGTAAGTAAGTAGGGAAAGAAGTCAATTGAACCTACTTATCTAAGTAAGTTAAGGTGGCAAGTAAGTTAAAAGATGGAAACATAAATATTTTTATTTTATTTTTGGTTTAATCTTTAGGGTTAAACCTTTTTGATTGGTTCATCCCAATTGGCACATGTTTTTAAATATGAAAATCTAAGACAAAACACCTTCTTTGTATAAATTACAAGATGGAAATAAAGAACAAAATATATGGAATAAATTTTTTAATTACAACTTAATTGCAAATCAAGTTGCAAACATAAAGTTTATCCCATGTATTTTTTTGTTCTCTTTTTTAATAAATTTTTTAGGTAAATAAGTGGTTAATTAACAAATTAATTAATTAATTAACTAGCCATTAACTAATTACCTACCCATTTACCAACCTACCTATTCCCTATTATTATAATTCGTTAATATTAATAATTAAATAATAAATTAGTGAATTATAATTTATTAATTAATAATTTAAATTTAGAAAATTTAAACATATATTAACATTATTAACTCATTAATTCACTTGTAACTATTAATAGTTAAATTTTTCAAAAAGAAACTTTAGTGACCACTCCCATCATGCCTTGTAATTGCCATTCCAATTCCAGCTTTGGTTCTATTTATTGGTTTGAATAAGATACAACTCATATAAAAAAAATTTGAATATATTACTCAATTAGTGGGTAGCCTTACCTAATTCATTACCTACCTATTTACTTACCTATTTACTTAGCTTATCTAATCACAATATATATAAAATATGTATTTAACATGCCTTAAATACAACATAATAAACCATTTTATACATACATCCCTAATAAGTTTTCAAAAAACCTTAATATGTTGCAAAATTATAAGTAAACTAGATTGAAAAACTGAGTTACAACTACTTTTGCAACTAATTTGACATAGAAGCCTATTCTCAAATAAAAAGCCCCAAAAACTAATCAACAAGGAAGCTTTAATAATCACGACCTAGTCACACCATGGTTGCAAGAAAATTAATAGATTGAAAAAGTTGGTGACTAGTTGTAAAAATAACAAAACATAGTTACAAATCACAATTAATCACATATGATCACACATTGAATAGTTGCAAAATGCAAGATTTCTTTTAGTGCAAGGAATTCTCAACAATTTTTCAAGCACCTACATCGTTGCCAAATCCTTATCCATTTTGTGATTTTGTTGTTGGATCTTTAATTCTAAGCTTTGGCTACTCCTATTTATAACTTTTAAATCCATAACCAAACTCAAGAGGTGTTCTCAATAGTTCTTCAAATGCATGCATTACTACCATATTTCGATTCCCTACCCCTTTAAATTTTTTTGGTTGATTTTGAGTTTTTGAATGTACATTATGTAATAAATTATAGCTCTAGAGTTTTTCTTCAATACCTATTACCAAGATTATAGACTTTGCAATGTAATTTTTTGAGTATTTTCTATAAGTTTTGAACTTCTACAGTGATTACATGTTTTGTTTGAATTTTGCAAACCATCTATGTTGCAAATTTAACTCGTAACTTTTAAAGTAGGCTCACTACTCATAGCCTCACAAATGTTCAATTTGCTAAAATATGGTTGTGTTTCTTGCATTTTTTTACACATAAAATTTTGGAATGTAACGTCTTTTATTTTAAAAATGAACACATAGCCTTCATTTTTCCACAACAGAAAACATTTGGTAGTCTTGAAAAAAAAAACCCTTAATATGAAAAATATACAAAAGAATACACGGATTTTTATGCTGCAGAAACCCCTGAGTGTCAAGGTTTACAGGAATCAGGTCCACGCTTCACTTCAACCCTAGAAGATCCAGATGGCGTAGACTAGATGGAACCTTAGTTAGAGAGTTGATCTCAAGCCTCTTCAGATATGAGATGGGCAAGTCATTTCATGATGTCATAATCACCAACTTCGATCAGCGGTAAAGTGGTGAACACTTAGAGCATCTCCACACCTACCATCACCCCTTTTCATTAAATCTTGCAGCGGGATAGTGTGAATCCTGCTGCTCTCCTGTATTGATGTCCATTTTGCACTGGACATTTTAAGTCCTTTAAAGATTTTCTACGATGGATTTGGACAGTGACTGTTACTCGTCCAGATGTAAGGACATTAGTGGTCTTTAAGTGTTTAAAGGGCATTTTATGACGTTTGCGCGTGGGGACAGTGATCATTAAACACGATTCTATTTTAAAATAAAGGAGTTGCTGGGGTGGAGATGCTCTTTATAGTTGCGGATTACAATTCAAATTACTTCCGTGCTTATAATTTATTAGAAGGAAACAAAGTGTTAGCCTAGAGCAACATGTTCATTAAGTTTATGTACATATAATGTAAAGTCCTTATAACACTTCCAGTCTGGGCTAATCCAGCAGCTTGTTGACATGACTCCTCAACAGCTAGTTACAAATGGGAAACCAGTCCATCCACCAATAATAGCTAATCGATCTTTGCATGATCTTAAGGTAATTTGTTGTAAGGGAGGTCCTTGTACAACTGTGTTCTCCTGAGGGAGGGCCACCTAAGGGCATGAAAAGGAGGGTGTTCTCAAACCTCAGGAGAACACACAAGTATGGGAACCTCCCCTTTTGCAAACAACTCTCTTTTTGTTTCCTGGCTTCTTTCCCATTTTGTAGAAAAGAAATATTTCTGTGGGAACGTGGGAACATATGAAATTGGGGAACTCCCTGACATAACGCCCTAGGGTTTTTCTGCTGGCGGAGATCACTCAAAGTACTCATACAAATAAAAAGGGAGTTGTTTACTTCGTGGTGAATGGTTGTTTTTTTGGGACTTTTGCTCTCTTATCTTGCAAAGTAAAATCTCATGACAATTCTGCCCTTGCTTCATCTGGAAAGTTATTGCAACTGGTATTTTTTTTTCCACATATTTGTTGAAAGAGGAGTTGATAGCATCTTCCAGGCCCCTTCTCTCATTTTTATACTGTAGTCTAGGGTCAGCTTCCACTTTGATAAAATAAAATAGAATAAAATTTCAAAACATTATTTTTTTAACAAATTTGAATTTGAATTTTTTCATGATCTATTGTGATGTTGTCATATCAAGAGTGAAATTATTCAGATTGTAGCCTCTGGTAATTAAGATGGTTTCAACACCTCACCTTCATCTTTTCACAATTTAAAAGATTATTTAATGACGAAACTGACCCTAGGGCAAAGTATGATGTTCTATGCAAGGATATCCAAAGAGTAAGGGTCACTTTCCATGTAGCCCACCCGCCCACTATTTTCTGGTGGGTCCTGGGGTGGCTCTTCGGGCCTTCCCCCCCCCCTTCTACCCACCAAATTTGAGTCGTTTCTAGTTTCTACCAGTGCTTTTTCTTTGTTGTGAAAATTCTCAACTTGGGCATTTCTAGCCACATCTTGGACGGGCAAATGGGCAGCCAGTGAAAAAAGAAGCAGCAGTACTTTTGTACTGCCTACATTAAGCACCCCCCCTTTGCTTATTTAACGCCTTCCCACATGTCATCTTACTGGCTGGCTTGAAATAAATAGCGGTTTGAGTCCATTAAGGGCCTATAGTACGAGCATTAATTGTAATTCATCACCAAATACCCACCAACCTTGTCACTCTACAATATGTATACTTAATTCTCCAATAAAGAAAGTGATTTATAATTAACCAACCCAGAGCCTGGAATTTGAAGGCCCCAGGAGCCATATATGGGTACATATTTTTCCTCTAGTTCCAAATTACTTCCAAGTTCCAACCCTGTCTTCAACACATATAACTTTTCTTGACCAAAAACAAAATATTTGAACTAATGTTCTTGAAGGATTGAGGATGTGGAGCTTGGAAATTTAAACTGTGGTGTAGTGTCCTCACAGCTTGGCATTCACCCTGTACAAAATTTACCCAGGTACGCATGCCCTGCACAGAGTTGCTTCTTGATAATAAGTGTAACAACTCTGCCCTGAATTACAAATCAGAGTTGTGCACTTATTTGATTTTTAAAACAACGGGTTGTTCTGGTTGCTTAAAATTTTCAGAAAGGTTCAAACCAGCATTGTGCACTTATTTGATTTTTAAAACAATGGGTTGTTCTAGTTGCCTAAAATTTTCAGAATCAAAGAATCGCTGGTTTCAGTTTTTTGAAGGGGGGAAAAAAAGTCAGAATCAGAGAATCGTTCATTCTGGATGTTTCAGAAACATTACAAAATCAACAGTTTTCATGGAAGAACTGACAAAGAACTGGTGGTTAGGAAGGAAGTTTTTTGAATTTTTCAAAAATGGCAATTCTATACGAAAACTGGTTTTTTTTTGTTTTTTCAAGCCCTGTCGGGTAAGTGAGTCATACCCAGGTTGAGAACTGACCAGTATCTGCCATAGCATTTTCTAATAACCCTGAACCAATGTTGGGCAGCTCTCTTCTTTTTTTGTTTAGAATATCAATTTTGGTTTTGTTTAAAGGGTTTTAACAGCTGGCTCAGTTATTTTAATATATATTTGTTCAAGCTTTAGAGAACTGGTTAGGGTATAAGTTTTGAAGTTTTTTACTAAGTCAGTTCTCAAAGTGTTGGTTCTCATTAAGTTAAGAATAGTTAAATATGTAATGCAGTTCTCACAACCTGATTATCAAAGTAATTTTTCTTTTTATTTAGCAATATGAGAACTAGACCCTAGGTACCTAAAGCCCTAGACCATAGTTGCCTAAATCCCTAGAACCCTAGCCTAAGAACTAGACCGAGGTAAGCACTTTTACCTCACCTAGGTATCAACGTTTTGAAAAATCTCAAATGGAGCCGGTGTCTGAATGGCCGGTTCTCACTTCAGGTGAGAACCAGCAGGCTAGTCATTCGAACAAACAAGGGAGCGCTGGACA
>Ga0209611_10010368_pt1 | contig 13756 bp, 17 predicted proteins | sample S1TSphgellanicum_3_FD_187693 | JGI IMG/M metagenome (GOLD analysis project Ga0209611, IMG submission 187693) | Host-associated microbial communities from peat moss isolated from Minnesota, USA - S1T2_Fc - Sphagnum magellanicum MG (SPAdes) (version 2) | ecosystem: Host-associated > Plants > Peat... | reverse complement strand
GGATTATCGGGCGTATCTGACTCTGCTGCAGGTGTCCTCCGTCCACGTGTATCTGACGTATCCGTTCGTGTTGTCGTGGTCGCTGATCGAGGCGCTTTCCTGTGGGTGTTTGGTGGTGGGGTCGGCTACGCCGCCGGTTCTCGAGGTGCTCGAGGATGGGGTGAATGGGTTGACGGTGGATTTTTTCGATTTTCGGGGGCTGGCGGAGCGGGTTGAAGAGGCGCTGGAGGAGCCTGAGCGGATGGCGGGGTTGAGGGAGGCGGCGCGGAGTACTGCGGTTTTGGGGTTTGATTTGCAGGGGGTGTTGTTGCCTCGGTGGCGGTCGTTGTTCGAGGATTTGATTGCGGGGCGGCGGCCGGTGGTGGGGGGTTCGGAGAGAGTTGGGGGTGGGGTTATTACTACGGCGCGCCACGCGCCTGGGGGTGAAGGCAGCCGGCGGGCAACGGGGGGACGCGGTTGCCCGCGGGCTGCCTTCACCCCCAAGCGGGTTGCGGGTCACGGTAAGCGGCTAAGGACGGGGAGAACACCGTAAGGCGCCGCAGACCGGCGAACTACCACGTCGCGGGTTTGGTGAATCCCTTCACAGAGAGTCACCTTCGGGTGGTTCAGCGGCCGGATAGCGCGGACGCGAGCGGCGGACGCGACGTCGCGGTGGGAGTTCTAGATCCTGAAGCAGGCGTCCCACTTTGTCGTCGCGTGCGAGAAGATCGAAATCGGATTCCAGCCCTAAGACCGAAAGGATTCGGAGCAATGTCCCGAGCGCGACCGCGGGGCTGCCCGCCTCGGCCCGATACAGCGTCATCCGCGCGATGCCGGCGCGCTCGCAGGTCAATTCGACGGAGAGTTTGCGCCGCAGGCGCGCGAGGCGCAGGCGTTCGCCGAGCGCAACGAGCAGCTTTTTTTGCTTTGGATACATGGGGGGCTGTTTGGTGGGCATGTATCCTATAATAGATTAAATATTGAATATATATCTATATTACGATACTTCATTGCACTCAAGGGCGCGGGCGTGAGATAGATAGAGGGGACGTGAATCGGCGCACTGTATTCGCCGGTGCAGCCAGACAAGGCGCTGTGGCGGCCTTGAATGATATTGGATCGCCTCAGGGCTTGAGCCAGTCGAGGAATTTCAGGAATCCGGCGGCTATCGCAAAGATGGCAACCGCCGCAGCGACGGCACCGCTGAACACGTACATCGGGAACCATTTTGATTCGCGTTCGATCTTGACCGTCTCGGCGCGGATCTTGGCGGGCTCGACCTCGAGTTTGCGCGCCTCGGCTTGCAGCCGCAGCGTCTCGGCTTGGATGCGCGCGGTTTCTACTTGCAGGCGAGCGGTCTCAGCGTTCAGTTGAGCGATTTCCGAGAGGACGCGGGCGTTGTCATCGATGGTGGCGACCATTCTTAAGATTCTAGCGTTTTCGGGCGGCCGATGGCGGTCGCGCGTACCGAAGCTGCACCTCACACCAGCCGCACCAGGGCGGAATACGGCACCAGCTGCGCATCGGCCGTCAATAAGTGCAGCGGCTCGCTTACCGCCTGCGCGAGCAACAGCCGATCGAAAGGATCGCGATGCAGCGTCGGCAAGTGGCCCACCGCCACGGCGTGCCGCACACTGATCGATAACGCCAAAAAACCGCTAGCACTCACCGCGGCAGCCAACCGCTCAGGCTCTACAGACAGCTTACCGAGTTGATACTTGATCGTCGCCTCCCACAGGCTCGCGCTGCTGACATACACGGCATCCGCCGTTTCAATCATCGACCAGGCGGCGGCGCTGAGCTTCGGGTCATCGTCCACACACCAAATGAAGATATGCGTGTCGAGGAGCAGGTTCATCCACGCCCCTCGAAGCTCTCGAGCAAATCCGCCGGCAGCGCCTCGTCAAATTCCGGACCGAGCTTGATCTGGCCTTTGAGCACCCCGCGCACCCGCGGCGGCCCGACCGCGCGCAGCGGCCCCAATACCGCGACAGGCTTGCCGGCCTTGGCGATAATCACCGTCTCACCCTGCTGCATTGCATCAATCAATTTGGACAACTGGCTCTTGGCTTCATGAATGTTGTAGGTCGACATAGATTGCCTCATATAACTTAGCTAAGCTTAGCTCATGTAGTCATCAACAACTAGCAAAGCCCTCCTGAATTGACAGAGGGTGCTCGCCGCGACCGCCGACGTCCGGCAGCAAGGACGATCCGCTCTGGTTATTTCTGCGGGTTGATTGGCCGTGAGATAGCGGTAAGGTGGATCGCACGCGCATCGTGGACACCGCGTTCATTTCCTTGGCTCCTTGCGGGCCGATCGGGCGCGGACGGGCGGCGCGGGTTTTTTATTGCGCGCGGTTGGCGACTTCTTTTTCTTGGGACGCGGCGGGCGTGTGGGTGGCGGTGTGAGCGGGGGCTGCGGGGTGGTCGCGGGTTCGTGGGAGAAATCGGGTGGCTCGGTCGCGACTTCGATGCCGAAGAGTTCGGTGAGTTTCGAGGCGTCCAGAATTCGCGTGGCTGCGGGTGCTTCGTGGGTAGCTGCGCCGCCCTCCCCTGCCTTGGCGATGAGTTCCGAGGCGTCGACGTTGCGCAAGCTGAACAGCAGTTGAGGCTCTGCATCGAGTCGGGCGCCGACGCCATACAGCGTCGCGGCCACGTGTTTACACAAGGCGGCGGAATCAGGGCAGCTGCAACTGAAGCGGATTTCTTTGGGGGAAGGGAATAGACCGGTGCCGGGGCGGGTGATGCGCTCCATGACGGCGGTGGATAATTGTCCTTGCAGTAATTCCACCAGGGTGTCGATGGAGCGGGCGCAATCGTGCGCGATGCTGTGCCAGTGGGTGCCGGGCACGGCGGAGATCTTGACGGTGATGCGGTAGAGACTCGAGCCCATGACCTGGGCGTTCACCTCGCCTGCCGCGATCTTGAGATCGATCACGGAGCCGTTGCGCAAGTAGGTGCGGCCGCGCGGTAGCCGATTTGAATAATCGCTGTAGCGTTCGAGATTTTCGCACCAGGCTTTGCCCCAGAACGATTTGGCGATGGCGCCGCGGCTGGCGGTTACGGGCGAGAGAGTGTGGCCCTTCTTAGCAAGCTTGGCGGCACTGCGCTCGGCTTTGGCGCGGCGTGCTGCGGCGGGAACATAGGGTTTGAAGCCGAAAGATGAAGACATTAATCTGCGGTCAACCTGACCTTGCCGACTCTTGCCAGATCCACATGCTGTTTGGCGCGCCAAAGGTCATATTGATATTGCATCGCGAGCCAGCTTTCCGGGGTTCGTCCCAATGCCTTTGAAAGGCGCAACGCCATTTCAGGGCTGATGGCACTGCTGCCCTTCAATACGCGGCTCAAAGTGGAGGTTGCAACACCCAGTGTGGCAGCCAGTTCGCGGCCGCTGATATCGTTGGGCTCGAGGTATACCGAGCTGATGAATTCGCCTGGATGAGGGGGATTATGCATCGCCATCAGTGATACTGTATCTTAAGAACACTCGAAATCTTCATGACAAGTCGTGATTGCCGTATGGCTTGGCGGGTGGGGCTCAGGGTTCGGCTTGGGCGGAGTGAATATCGAGGGCGACGAGATTCAGCAGCTCTTTGTCGCTGAGTTCGGTGAGGTCGAGTTCGGCACCGCCCTCGAGCACGTCCTTGACGAGCGAGCGCTTGGACTCGATCAAGCGGTCGATCTTGTCCTCGACGGTGCCGCGGCAGACGAATTTATGCACGAGGACATTGCGGCGCTGACCGATGCGAAATGCGCGATCGGTGGCCTGGTTCTCGACCGCGGGGTTCCACCAGCGATCGAAATGCACGACGTGGGAGGCGGCGGTGAGATTGAGTCCGGCGCCGCCGGCTTTGAGGGAGAGGACGAAGAACGGAATGAGTTCGTCTTCCTGGAATTGGCGCACGAGTTCTTTACGCTTGGCGACGGGCGTCCCGCCGTGGAGCACGAGGCCCGCGCGGCCGAAAACGCCGCCGAGGAAGGTGGCGAGCGGTTGCGTCGCTTCGCGGAACTGGGTAAACACCAGCATCTTCTCCTGTTTGGCGGCGATGACTTCGGCGAGCTCGCGCAGGCGCGCGAACTTGCCGCTGTCGGCCTCGGCCCAGGCGCCGTCGCCGAGCCATTGCGACGGATGATTGCAGATTTGCTTGAAGCGCATCAGAGAAGACAGCACCAATCCCTTGCGCCCCATGCCCTCGGCGGTGTCGAGGGCTTCGGTGAGCTCGTCGACCGCTTGGGTGTAGAGCGCGGCCTGGGTGGCAGTCAGCAGGCAAAAGGCCGTGAGTTCGGTCTTGTCGGGCAGATCCGCGATCACCGACTTGTCGGTCTTGAGGCGCCGTAAAATATAGGGGCGCACGAGCTCGCGCAGCGGTCCGTAGCTATTGGCCTCGGCGAGTCGGCGCGCGTAGCGCCCGAATGCCTGCGCGGAACCCAACAGGCCGGGATGCGTGAAATCGAAGATCGACCATAGGTCGGACAATCGATTCTCGACCGGTGTGCCGGTGAGTGCGATGCGGGTCTGGGCGTTGAGTTTCTTGACGGCGCGGGTTTGTTTGGCGCCGGGATTCTTGATGGCCTGTGCCTCATCGATGACGGCGATGCGCCAGCGGGTGCTCGATAACCAGTCATAGCGCAGCAGCGCGCCGTAGCTCGTGACGACGAGATCGACATCGGCGAGAGTCTCGGGCGACATCGCCTTGAGTTCCGCCGCAGCGACCGATGACGGATGGGCGATCAGCACTTTCAAGGTCGGCGCGAAGCGTTCGATCTCGGCGGCCCAATTCGCGAGCAGCGATGCGGGCGCCACGAGGATGCCGGGGGCGTTCGATTCGCGCTCGAGGACGAGCAAGAGCGACAAGACTTGAATGGTCTTGCCCAATCCCATGTCATCGGCGAGACAGGCGCCGAGCCCCAAGCGGTGCAGCAAGTACAGCCAGCGGACGCCTGCCTCTTGATACGGGCGTAACGTTGCCTTGAGCGCGGCGCCCGGATCTATGCGGGCGAGTCCTTCGGGACTGCGCAGTCCCTTGAGAGTTTCCTCGAGCCAGGGGCCGGCGACCACCGTCGACCACTCGGGATCGGGCGGCGCGGCGGACTCGGCGTCGTCGACGGCGACGCCGGCGACCAGGCGCATGGCCTCGGCGAAGGGCACTCCGCCGGCCGCCGCGGCGGCCTCGACCTGGCGGAATTTTTCGAGCAAGCGCGTGAGCTTCGCTCGATCGACTTCGACCCAGCGTCCGCGCAGAAACTGTAGACCGTCAGAGCCTTTGAGCAGCGCGCGAATCTCCGCGGCCGTGAGCGATTCATCACCGAGCGTGACGTCGACCTGAAAATCGAGCAGCGCATCGCGGCCGAGCATCGAGGGCACGCGCCCGCCGACGCTGGCACGCACCGTCGGGCGCTGCGGACGGCCCGAGGCCCATGAACGCGGCGCGCGCACCACGATACCGGCGGCTTCGAGCCGCGGCACGTCGGTCAAGAATTGAAACGCCTCGGCCGCGGACCAGCGGAGCGGATGGTAGATCTCCCCGGAGTCCACCATGGCGCGTAGCCACGGACACGCAGTCGCGGCTTCCTGCACGGGTTTCAGCAACGCGAGCAGGCGTGGTTTGTTCTTCGCGCCCGCGTATTCGCGCAGCGCCTCGGCGAGGGGCAGGTGCTGGGCGCGGGCCTGCGCCGACAGACGCGTCGTGTAGGTCGCGATGAACGCGAATGGCGCTTCCTCGTCGGAGCGGTTCTCGGCGAGATTGAAGTGCACACGGCCGACGAGATGCCAGGCGGGATTTCGCTCTTTCAGAAACTCGGGCAGGCTTTGATGTGACTCGGTGCGCTCGGCGCGGCACGCGGCGTCGATTTGCTGCCAGAGGTCGGCGAGCACATCGGCGTCGAGGTATTCGCCGCCGGGCATCGGCGGCGCGGCGGCGGCGAGATCGGCGAGCATGGGCGCCGGCGGGACTGCGATGTTGCCGGCGGCTTCGTCGGAGGTGCAGAGCGCGGTGACGTAGCGGGCGGCGAAATCGCGCCAGTAGGCGAATTCCGGCGGAAGAGCTGTGCCGACCTCACGGATCCCGAGTTCGAGCAGGCCGTGGCCGGCACCGCGGGCGAATGCGGACTCCAGACGGTCCGAGAGGTCGCGCGGCAGACTGTGCGGGGTATCCGCGGGCGCGAGGACCAGGTGGCGGTGAGGCGTGAGGGCGGGAACTAGAATACGCACCACCCCTTACTGTCCGTCAAACTCTGATATCGAAGCTCCTCGTACGATTCGCAGGGTGGTCCGGTTACCCCAACGCGACAACTGATTGGCTGCGACTCCGTCTTCAGCTGATCGTGCTCGATGATGTTGTATTCCTCGATAAGCCGGTAATTTTCGCGGCGAGTAAAGACAGGCCAATCCTGTTCACGGCATTGGCCTGGTCAACGGTGTTGCTCACGTTGGACAGAGCCGATTTCGCTGACCTCTTAGGCGGACAGTTCTACGGGCTCGATGCGCTATTGCCATACGATCTCCTGCAACGCGAAAGAGATGCGGGACGATTGAGCGAACCGACTAATCCTTCCAAAACCCCTGCCAAAACAGTCCCCGATGACGTGACTGTGGCACAATTCGAAGCGGCGCAGGACGCCGCCCACAAAGCTGCTGTAGCATGTGGGGCTATCTTGCAGGCTCAATTGAGCCGCTAATGTGTTGGAGACAGCGATGAATGCAGCTTTAGAATGGATCGACGCGGAGACACCCCACGCCAAGGTGCTGCGCAACGATCCGATGACAAGCTCTGCTGAATGGGCGGACGATGCCGACGTTGAAGCCGCGATTGCGCGCATCGAAGAATTCCAAGCACGCATCACCCGCGAGGCCATGGAGCGCCCACTCGTCGTCGTTGACTTGGCCTAGCAGCCCCTTTTCTCCTTTCCTCATTCTTTGAGGCGCGCGTAGGTGAAGCAGGCGTATTTATGTCACCGACGCATCTATTTGTAGCGCCCTCTCCAGATCTCCAAGGGAGCTCCGCCCCGGACTCATTTGCTGGAGGTGACCACCTACGGGCAATCATCTAATCGCTGTCCTGGACGCAAACGCTGTTCCACCTATCAGTCAAATCTTCTCGCTTCGATCCCGGATCTCGAACCTGAACTGCCAGCCCTCGAAGCCCGCCACCATCCGCCCGAATTGGTCCCAGGAGATCTCCTTTCCATCGATCACGAGCATCGGCAGCCGGCCGTCTTCATTCTCATCCCAGGTGATCCGGCCGCGGACCATGAAATCGGCGATATGCAATCCTGGCATGAAGTGGAAGCGATGGAGTGCTCCCGTAACATCCAGTACGTCGAGGGGCTCGAATTCCACGTGGGAGAAATTGATCTCACCGTTCTTGGCACCCTCCTCATTGAAGCAGCGGTTGCACAGGTCGCGGTAACCAAGGCACTTGGTGAGCCAATCTTCTGGTTGACGTAGTGAATATTATTCACTAGCATCAGACCCATGACGACCATGCACCGCGACCGCAACTGGAAAATCCAGGTGTTTGGGCGCGAGCACGGAGTGCCGCATTTTCATGTGTGGACACCGAATGCAGCGGCCGTGATTGCGATTGAAACCTGGGCAGTGCTGAGCGGTGCGGTCGACGCCACAACTCTCGAAGAGGCGCGGGCCTGGGCAGAGACTCACCGCGCCGAGTTGCTGGCTGAATGGCGGCGTCTGAATCCGGAGAAGAATCTATGAAGCTCAAAATCACGCAGGTAGAAGCGGTGCTCTCGACCAGGCTGCGTATTACCTGGGAGAACGGTAAACACGCAGAAGTCGATGCGAGCGATTATCTGCAAGCTCCCGGCTACGAACGCCTACGCGATCCGGCATTATTCGCAAGTGTGCAGGTGGAGGAATGGGGGCACGGCGTCGAGTGGCCCACCGCGGATATCGGGATCCCCGCCGATGCTTTATATCGGTTGTCCAAGGAACAGACGGGCGATGCATTTCCGACCGGACACTTCAATGCCTGGATGAAACGTCACGGTCTGTCATTGTCGGCCGCCGCGCAGGCCCTGCATCTGACGCGGCGTACCATCATTTATTACAGCACGGGCGCCAAGCCCATCCCGGCTTATATCGGCCTCGCCTGCAAAGGCTGGGAAGCAGAACGTCGGACTCACGCCGCGTAAGTGTCTCCACCACGCTTTCCCAATAAGGGCCTTGATCGAAATCTCGCAGGGGCGCCGGCGCGAGTTGCCGAGGGCTTAAAGCCCCTGCCAGAACGGCGACGCCAAAATCTAGATCACACGGCGAGGATTATTGGACGGTGGTCATGGGTGTCCATGAGCCGGATTCGCCCGCTTTCTCCGGCGTCATGTTGGGATCGCTGTAGGTGCGATAGTTGCCGAGGCCGTCGGTGTAGTGGTAGTCGCCGGCGCTGCTGAGCTGGGTTCGGCCGGTACTGCTGGTGGGATCATTCACGGTGTCCTCTCCGCGCAGGAGGTTGTCGGCCCTCTCGGTGCTGGTTAGGGTCCCTCCCGAACCACCGGACCCACCGCCGGTGGTGCGCAACCAGCTGTCATCGAAGGTGGAGGTGCGGAGGTTTTGGTCGAACTGCGCGATTCCCTTGTTGAACTCCTTCACTTGCGCCTGAGTCTGCGCCATGACGGCTTGCGCGGCGCGGAGTTGGTCGTAGCCTTGCTGCATTTTCTGGTTGAAGGCAGCCTCTAACTGGTCGTTGATGGACTTGTTGACTTGCACCCATTGGGGATTCATCGCGATTGATTTGGCGATGAGCGCGAATACGGGCATGCGGCGCTCGAGCGTGCCCGCGGGGGCACGGAAACTCATCAGGCCGCGAAAGCCCCAGTTGGTTTGCTGGACCACCGCGGCGGCGCCCTTACCGCCGGCGCCCGCCGTCGTGTAGTAGTAAACGCCGAAGAAGGCTTCATCGACGGCCTGGCCGTTGAGTTGGTAACTGATCTTGACGGCGATGCCGTGATCGTTGGGCCAGGGCGGGAGGCTCAAGGCCTTGGCAAGATCCGGGAGTTCCTGCGTGCCGACCCATTTGATGTCGGTGTTGGGCCTGGCCTGCTTTATGAATAGGGTCATGGCCGGGATGGGCTGCTGGAGCGGCATGCTGATGGCTCCGGTGGCCATGCGCTGTCCGGGCGGGCCCTGCTGTTGGTTCTTGGTGTACTGGCGATACTGGGGCGCGACGCTGACGGAATCGAAGCGTAACAAGGGGTACTCATAGAACGCTTCGCTGTTGGCGGGATTGGCGGCGTGTACAGCGACGACGAGCGGGTTTTCGATCCAGTCGTAGTGCCACTCGACCTTGCTGGCAAAGGTCCACTTCTGCGGCACATGGAAGGTGGCGACGGTCATGTTGTTGTGCGCGGGATCGACAACGGGGCGGCGGACGAACGTTTCTCCGGCGACATGGCTCGGCTGGCCGATGGCGGCTGGAGTGGCGGAATCCGCGGGCATCGCGGCGGACTCTGCCAGGGCGTTCGGGCCGGCGGCGGACGGCGCACGGGAAGAGACGGGTGCGGGTGCGGGCGCGGTTGTGTTTGTGCTTGCGTTTGCGTTTGGCTGTACGGCGTTCGAACGCGGCGGCAGACCACCGGCGCTGCGGCAGGCGTCGGATAGCTCGTCCTGATGCTGTTTGAGGCAGGCGACGATGCGCCCTCCCCCAGGTTGGACGTTGGAACACAGGCGCGCTGCATCGCCGGAGCAGGCGGCCTGAAGCGCTTGCATGGAGACTTGACCGCCGGAGGATTGCGCGGACGCGGTATGAGCAAGGCAGGCACCCAAGACGAGCAGGGATGCGGAGCAGCGTGCGACGCGGCCTAGATTCATGAGAACACTCCCCGAATTGATCGGAAGATCCTAACAGCGGGCGCTTGCGGATGAGAATATCTGCCGCGTTCTTTTTATGCGCCTGGTTCTAAGTGGCCGGAACGGTCGTACGCGGCGCCATGCGGTATAATCTCCGGACACAAATGTTGGATCCGCACGTGTCACGTCTCGATCGAAACATAGTCCGAGTGTACCGGTCGCACGCCGCCGCTGATGATGGCGGTTATATGGCCGGAACTCCTGAAGCACGCCTGTCCGAGGTGTGGGAACTGACTCGCGAAGCCTGGTTTTTCTTGCGAGGGAACGATGCTGAACAGCGACTACAAAGAGATGTTGCAGTGCTTGTTAGGCCACCGGGTTAGATTTCTCCTGGTGGACGTCGAGAAATTGACGACAACGAAACGGGACGGGCAGTAACGCGGGAAGCGGCCACTCCACTGGTCGACATCGAGACATCTAGGCATGGTGTCACCGTTACACTTGACGATCAGACAACTAAGTGTCACTGTTACACAATGTCCAAGAGGATCACAATCAAAGAACTTCACGCGACGACCGGCGAAATAGTCCGGCGCGCCGGGGCCTCTCGGTCGCCGGTTATCGTGACCGATAGAGGAGAAGCGGTCGCACTCCTCGCAAACCTCTCTTTGCTCAAGCCAATCCGACGCCAACGCACCATTCTTCCGGGATATGCAGCGATGATGGCTCGAGGACAGAGTAATGATGTACTCGATGACTTGGACGCTGTTCGAGGCGATCGGTGATCATTTGTGATACGTCAACGATCGCGAAATTCTACGTATTCGAGCTTGAATCCGCCGCTGTTCGCGACCGTCTCGATGCGGAAGACGCGGTTTGTGTTTCAGAGTTGGTTCGCGTGGAGATCATGGGGGTATTTCACCGCAGGCTTCGCGACGGAAAATGGAGCCGCGACGAATTTCTAAATGTAGCAGGCCAATTCGCGGCCGACGACATTCGCGGTTATTGGACTTGGATGCCGCTCGACAACACGATTGTCGAAGCTGCGGCGAAGACGTTCACCACCCTCCCGAGCAGCGTTTTTCTGCGAGCGTCCGATTGCATTCACCTCGTGACTGCTATCCATCATAACTTCGCTGCGATCTTTACCCATGACACGCATCAGACCGTCGCGGCTGCCACGCTAGGTCTCGAACCCGTGGCAATTCCAGCGTAAAGCTCCCTCAATTTCCCGTGGCCCAACGCGAGTTGCTCCTACGGCACGCGCTCGGTATTCACCCGAAGCCAGTTCACCAACGCTGCAAAGCGAAATCCCGAAATCTCGTACAGTCACTTGGCCAGTTTCCGGTAAAGCGCACCATAACGCTCATGGCTCGCGTGGTAGGTGGCCGACACGCTCTCGCGCGGTCCCGTCCGCTTGCGCTTCTCGATCAGATCCGACAGCGCTTCCTCAACCAGGGCCTGCAACTGTCGCCCCTCCCGCTGCGCCAGGTCTCGCACCGTCGCTAACACCTCCGGATCCACCTGGGTCGAAAACTTCTCCCGGGGCTCGGCCATGACATTAACCCTCCAGATCAGCTAGACCCTAATATCATGAGGTAGCTTGAAATATCATGATACTGCTAGAGCGAAGGTCTACGAACCAGGAGGTCGGGAGTTCGAAGCTCTCCGAGCGCAATGCCCAGGATCGTTGCCGTGAACTTCGATGTCCCGGCCGCTGATATCCGAGAGGACGGCGTCGTAGCGATGCGGTTGCGTCTCCAGGATGAGTGCTCGCTTGCGTTTGTGACGACCCGAGCCGAATAGGCGTGCTCCGAGGTGCAGTCCCAGTTCCATCGGCATGTTGAATCGCGGTACGCCGCCCGCATCAACCTCAACGCGCGACAGGTCATGGATGCCGTAATCGCACTCGCCAATCATCGTCGCGATCTTGCTGACTCTGATCTCTGCTCCGTCTGTGCTATCGAGCGCGCATCGCGGGTTATAACCCGACGAGATCACTGCGAAGATCATCGCACGAAAGATCGGCTTGAATTCCACGTCGAACGGGCAGTTGACGAATACTGCCTTGGAGGCAAGCGGCTTAGCCGCGCGCTGGTTTGCCACGCAGTTGCTCGGACTGCGCCCAAAATGCGTCGCGGATCGCTTGAGCCGTGGCGGAACGCCGGCCCGGTATGGGGGGAATCTTGATGCCCCGATAGACAATCGGCCGATCGAACATCGCCAAAGATCGTTTCCGCGCAGATTTCTTCATTACCTTCGCCATGACGTCCAATATGCGACCTTGCAGCCGCTAGCGCAATCCCCAATTGTTCACCGGAACCCGCAAAAATTGCACGCCTGTCAGCCCGACGTAAGCCTATATTTTATGAAAGAAATTCCGCAGCACACCTAGTTCCGGTTCGCTGCGATTTGAGACGAAGTTCCCGGTTCTGTTCCTCGAATCCTCAGCAACTGAGGTAGCCCCTTCGGCGCCGCGCCCAGGGGAGTTGGGTCGACCGGTTGACCAGTAAGCCAGTCGCGAAGGTGGTAGTCACTCTCAAAGAACGCCAGCAGGAAGTCCAACTCGTCCGCGGGGGGTTTGCCATACGCAGCTATGATAACGCGCTTACGCCAGCGCGCCACTCGGGCCAACTGACCGCGCCAGCCCTCAACCTGTTGAAGCATTAAGCCGATACCCACGGCCTAACGCTCGCTGTCCTTCGTGATCGCACGCGCGCCACCAAGGATCGCATCCGCATCGAGAATCCGACGGCGCGCACTTGGCTCCGCGGGTTGCACCCCATCTCTCATTCCTTGCCAAGCTGGTTGCGCGGGATAGCAATCTCGGACGCGCACACCTGTTCACGCTCAACTACGACACGTTGTTCGAGCAGGCGCTAGAGCTTCTGGGCATCCAGTATTTCGACGGATTCACAGGGCGGGCCGATGCACGCCTCGATCCATCCGTTTATGGGTTGGATATCTATTATCCAGGGGAGCAGGTCTTCGGACGGTTCGGATCGTTGAAATCGACGGTTTCCAGTACGGCAGCCTTGCCTGCGCCGACGGCCTTGGCGACCTCCTGTGCGAGCTGTTCTTTCCTGCTGGCCATCTCAATCCGCCCAGCACACGAGCGCAAACTGCTCAATTTCGTGTTCTGTTTTCAGGAAGTCACCCCAGTACAGCCAGCTCTCTATACCTTTTTCATCATCACGAATGCTCGGCGGCAACAGTGAGTTCTCAGCTCCCTCGCCCTGTCCGAAAATATTGCGAAGCTCCTCGCTCGCGTTCTCGGACCGGATGATTCCCTCTTCTGTATCGACACGACCCACTACGCTGGTCAAGAATTTAGCCAGTGAGGTTGCTCGTTCCGGCAGTGACTCCGGCGAATGAAAGCACAAGTCCGTGCCTTGCTCGGTAAAGCTGTAGCTGTGCTTTGCGCTGGTTACAGTGTCATGCGGCGGGATCGACACATGTTCCCGCAATACTGGAATGGCGCTGAAATTCACTGCCCCACCGGAAGCGTTGATCAAAACATCTTCCAATTCCCAAGGGTCGCCTGTCCAGAAGCGTGGCCACCTTCGCAATCCGGAAAGATAGACATGAAAGCGATACGCGGAACGCTCCAGAAACAGAGGGCACACGTAGGCCGCATCACCGATGCCGCGACTGACCAGACGCTCACGCAGGCGCAGCAGGATGTTGTGCTGGTAGTCGCGGTGCGAGGGCTGCTTTTCCCTGAGACTGAAATATAGCGTGCGTGGCGCCACCGGCAAGCCCAGCGATTTTCTGTTGGCCACGACTTTGGCCGAGCTGGTGTCGGGATAGGCCGACGGCCGTTTGAATTGCATGTAAAAAGGCTTGAAGCCCTTGATTCTTCCATCCAGACGCGCATCCGCACCGAGCGATCTCTCCCTTCTCCGCGAGAACGGCTCGATAGAAAACCTGAAACGCGGGAAGCTCAGGAAAGCAAGAAAGCTCTCGAGCG
>Ga0209611_10010366_pt1 | contig 13759 bp, 16 predicted proteins | sample S1TSphgellanicum_3_FD_187693 | JGI IMG/M metagenome (GOLD analysis project Ga0209611, IMG submission 187693) | Host-associated microbial communities from peat moss isolated from Minnesota, USA - S1T2_Fc - Sphagnum magellanicum MG (SPAdes) (version 2) | ecosystem: Host-associated > Plants > Peat... | reverse complement strand
TTGCCTAATGCGTGCTGATCTACAAACTGTAGGATCTCATCTTCCAAGGTAATCGTGACTTTTTGCATTAGTATGACTTTTGAGTAAGATACAATTATCATACCAAATTTACAAATAGAATTTTATTCTTTATCTAATAAACAGGAGGAATCATCATGGTTTGGCAATTTTGGATTGATCGCGGTGGTACATTCACGGACATAGTTGGGCGGAGTTCAAATGGACAATTGGTCATTCACAAATTGCTCTCAGAAAATCCGGAACGCTATAAAGATGCGGCAGTGCAAGGAATTCGAGATATCTTGGGGATTGCGAGGGACGCTTCCATCCCATCTGAACAAATTGAAGCCGTCAAGATGGGAACGACTGTGGCAACAAATGCCTTGTTAGAACGCAAGGGCGATCGCGTTCTCCTGGTAATCACAAAAGGCTTCCGGGACGCCCTCCGCATTGGCTATCAAAACCGCCCAGATATTTTTGCCCGTCAAATTGTACTGCCAGAAATGCTTTATGAACGGGTGGTAGAAGTAGAGGAACGCTACAGCACCCAAGGAGAAGAATTAACCTCGATCAATCTTGATACTGTTCGCCCAGAATTGCAAGCCGCTTACGATGATGGTATCCGCAGTTGTGCCATTGTCTTGATGCATGGCTATAGCTATTCGGAACACGAAAAACAAGTAGCTACCCTAGCAAGAGAAATTGGTTTTACCCAAGTCTCAGTATCTCATAAAATCAGCCCCTTGATTAAGCTGGTTAGTCGTGGCGATACAACCGTAGTCGATGCCTATTTATCACCAGTCCTGCGTCAGTATGTAGAGCAGGTAGCAGCACAGTTGGGAAATGCGCGATTAATGTTCATGCAATCCAGTGGTGGGCTGGTGGATGCCCAAAAGTTTCATGGGCAAAACAGCATCCTATCTGGCCCGGCTGGTGGCATTGTAGGAGCAGTGAAAACTAGCCAGATGGCTGGGTTCCACAATATAATCAGCTTTGATATGGGGGGCACTAGCACGGATGTTGCTCATTTTAATGGCGAATATGAACGGCAATTTGAAACTGAAATTGCTGGGGTGCGGATGCGATCGCCTATGTTAAAAATACATACCGTTGCCGCTGGAGGTAGCTCTATTCTCCACTTTGATGGATCACGGTATCGGGTGGGACCTGAGTCTGCTGGTGCCAATCCCGGCGCTGCTTGTTATCGTCGTGGAGGCCCCTTAACCATCACTGATGCTAACGTGATGCTAGGAAAAATTCAGCCCCAATTCTTTCCTAGTGTGTTTGGCAGCGATGGAGATCAACCCCTTGATGCAGAAGTTGTCAGGCACAAGTTTACTACATTGGCGCAGAACATTCAAGCACAGACAGGGGGTAATCGCACACCAGAACAAGTAGCAGCTGGATTTATACACATTGCCGTTGAGAACATGGCTAATGCTATTAAGAAAGTGTCTCTGCAGCGAGGTTATGATGTCTCTAATTATGTCCTCTGCTGTTTTGGCGGTGCCGGAGGTCAACACGCTTGCTTAATTGCAGATTCTTTAGGAATTCAACAGATATTTATTCATCCCTATGCGGGAGTTTTATCGGCTTATGGGATAGGTTTAGCAGATGTGCGAGTGATTAAGCAACGGTCTGTTGAGGCAGAGTTAACGCCTGGATTATTGCCTGACTTACAACAGTTGATCAAGTCGCTGGAAATAGAGGCGAGGTCTGAAATGAGTCACCAAGAGAGTAGAACAGATGACACAGTGTTGTGCAAGGTAAACTTGAAATATGTGGGGACTGACTCGGCGCTGACTGTTAACTTTGCTGAAGATCCTGATCTCATGAGGAGAGAATTTTTGGAACAACACGCTACCCGCTATGGCTTTATTCAGGAGAACAAAGGATTAGTTGTTGAATCGATGATTGTGGAAGTGGTACAGGCAATGTATGCCCCTGAAGAAGAGATTAGAAGCCGTGACCACGATGCACCACCTACACCTAAAGCCACAATCCAACTGTACACTGCCAATAGGTGGCATCATACCCCCGTTTTCCAACGGGATGACTTACAGCCAGGAGATTGCATTACTGGACCAGCACTTATTATTGAAGCGACTGGTACTAATGTTATTGAACCGACTTGGCAAGCAGAATTAACAAACCGTAATCATCTCATTTTACAGCGTTCAGCGAACAGAAGTCAGAAGTCAGAAGCTACGGAGACGTTGTCTGCAGCTTCTCAACAAGAGTCACTCTCGCAGGCAGATCCAGTGCGCCTCGAAATCTTTAAAAATCTCTTCCAATTTATTGCAGAAGAGATGGGAATTGCTTTGCAAAATACGGCGACTTCAGTAAATATTAAAGAACGTCTTGACTTCAGTTGTGCCATCTTTGATCGAGAAGGAAATCTAGTTGCCAATGCGCCTCATATTCCCGTTCATCTTGGTTCCATGAGTGAAAGTGTCCGCAGTTTAATTAACGAACTTGGTGACACTATTCAACTAGGAGATGTATATATATCGAATAACCCTTACAATGGGGGGACACATCTCCCTGACGTCACAGTCATTACCCCAGTTTTTGATGAAGTCAGCACAAAAATTATCTTCTACGTCGCTTCTCGTGGACACCAAGCAGATATTGGAGGAATTGCGCCCGGTTCTATGCCTCCTAATAGTACAACCCTGGAAGAGGAAGGTATTTTAATCAATAATTTCCAACTGATTTCTCAGAATCACTTCCGGGAAAGAGAACTGCTGGAACTTCTATTAGGGGGTCCTTATCCTGCCCGTAATCCTGACCAAAATATCCAAGATTTCAAAGCCCAAATTGCTGCTAATGCTAAAGGAACGCAGGAACTCCACAAAATGGTAGCCCAGTATGGACTATTAACAGTTTTTACATATATGGGTCACGTGCAGAATAATGCAACAGAAGCAGTTCGTCGCGCTATTGGTGTATTGAGGAATGGCAAGTTCACCTACCCAATGGATGAGGAAGGACAAATTCAAGTGGCAATTACTATTGATCGTGCCAACCGTAGCGCCAGAATCGATTTTACGGGGACTTCTGAACAATTAACTAGTAATTTTAACGCCCCGAAAGGGGTGTGTTATGCTGCCGTTCTTTACGTTTTTCGGACTCTAGTAGATGACAATATTCCCCTCAATGCAGGCTGTCTTAAACCTCTGGAAATCATCATTCCTTCTGGTTGTATGCTGAATCCCCGTTACCCTGCTGCTGTGGTTGCGGGAAATGTTGAGACTTCGCAGGCGATCGTGAATGCCCTGTATGGTGCGCTGGGCGTGATGGCTGCTTCCCAAGGGACAATGAATAATTTTACCTTTGGCAATGAACGCTATCAATATTATGAAACAATTTGTGGCGGTTCCGGTGCTGGAGCAGAATTTGATGGCACTGATGCGGTTCAGACGCATATGACCAACTCGCGCCTTACAGATCCCGAAGTGCTGGAGTGGCGGTTTCCTGTTTTGCTCGAAAATTTCGCGATTCGGATGCAGAGTGGTGGCAGAGGATATCACCAGGGCGGAAATGGAGTCATCCGTCGCATTCGTTTCCGGGAAGCAATGACAGCAGGAATCTTGTCAGGACATCGGGTGATTCCGCCCTTTGGGTTAGCGGGCGGTGAACCGGGTGAGATCGGGCGCAATTGGGTTGAACGCAACGATAGCACGATTGAACCTCTAGGCAGTAAAGCCGAAATTCAAATGCGTCCGGGTGATGTCTTTGTAATTGAAACCCCTGGAGGCGGGGGATTTGGTGAAGTCTCCTAGGTTTTAGCTCACTTTACAAAAATGACGAGGACACCTAGATGTTAAACTCTTGTCTTCCTGCTGACGTCCGCCAACTTTGTCGCGATGGAAAGTTCGATGCACCAACTCCTAGGCTGGCACTCGGGTACGTTCAAGCCAACTTAGTGGTATTGCCCTACTCCTTAGCCTTTGAATTTTTACTCGCAATTCTTCACTCAAGAGCGCCTTAACTAAATTTTTGGCTTTCTTTATAGAAAATGGGACTCGACTTATCCATTGAGTGTTTTTCTTCTTTCATTAACTTCAAATTATTTTCAGTATATAAAGCACTATCAGCAACCATAATACTCTCAAAATTTATTTGCTTGGAATACTCTGCTAAAATTTTTCCAAAAATCGCTTTATCTGATTCATTTCCCGAACCTAAGCGAAAAAATAAAGGAATGTCTCCCTTCGGGTGACGCTCGAGTACTCGCTAACGCTTCGCTATCGCTACCGCCAGTCGCCGTGAGAGCGGGCTAACCCTCCTGCAGCGCTGTCTCACCATCACTACTTACTATTAAAGGATAAAAAAATTACGGTTTTAGAGTATGCTGCGATCGCGCTGTGGCATTGTTTATCAACGTCAACCCACAGCTTTTATTGAGTATTTATACTTAATGCAGACAGCTAATATTAAAAGGGTTTTGTAATACATAAAGTATTACAAAATGAAGTGCGGAATGTGGGTTTACAGTAAACGGAAACCTCAATGCTCCCAAGGAAGAAGTAACTGGGACAACCATCAACATGGGCGAAACCGCAATGTCTGTTTGTACCGCGATCGCTGGACGATTACCCTTTTCCTCTCGTTTATCCGAATCTGGCAAACTCACTAACAGAACATCACCTCTCGCCATCTCATTCTCCCAGAGATGCCAGCATCCCTTCCATACTCAGCCAATCCTCGTCACTTGCCGCTTCCCATGCTGCAAATTCTTCTTCTAGCTCATTAGGTATCTGGATCAGCAAAGGAGTAAGTAGTGCTACAATCTCCCGACTCACCGAACGTCCATGGGACTGCGCTCGTTGTGCGAGTACCTGATACAACTCGCTCGGCAATGTCACTTGAGCATCAATGTCTCTTGAACCATTCATAGAACCGAGATAGGGATAGCATAGCTTATCAATTATATCATAAATCTGAGTGCGATCCCCGATATTGTATCGACTGACAAGGATATATTAGTCGTATTATTGCCCATTTTGATGTGCGAGTGCTTGAATATGTCCGTTGTTTAATCAAACATCAACATTTATCTGTTCTATCTGTCTAGCAGCTTTCTCCCAAAGCTTTGCTGAAGTCTCATCTTGCCAATGAGTTCTCAGATTTTCTGCTTTTTTGTGACATATTCGCTCTAAAATTTCTAAGATTGCGGATAATGTCAATTTATCAATTAATGTTTCTAAAATCTCCGTATACTCTTTATGCATCCTAATTACCTCCTTAATATCTGCTGATATCTTCTGAGAAAATCTATGTAGATGACTTTTGTGTTGACCAACAATACATTAAGATTGATTGCAAAAAGCAACCAATATTCTGCCAGCTTATAAGTAAGTGGGCGGGAATAAATCACTGCTTGTTTTTTTGATCCGAAGAGCGCTAAAGCGCTACTACAAGCCAATTCCAGGTGTTTTACATTTCGTAACATACTGGTAAATTTTCCCGCCGACCTACTTACACGTAGTCTAACCTATTTTGAATACTCAAGTTTGAAAAGTAAATTAGCTAGGCTGGTTTGTTTCTCTTTTTTTAAGATATACTCGGTCAGGTCGCTTCGCTCCAATTCAAAATTCAAAATGACAACCCTTGACACTGATAACGTGGTCAAATTGACACCCACCGCTATCTCCTTCAGAAATCAGACAATATTCACACAAAAAATCAGCCCTGTTACTGACTAATTGTTTCAGTTCTTTAGTTATGTAGAGTCGAGGCATAATTAATCTCTCTCTAGTGAGAGACAGATTGAAGGTATTGATGAGCTTTAGCTTTCGCCAATCTAATTAGATGCTCAACTACTAAAAACTGTTCGAGTTCGGTTTTTTCGGGCGGGGATAAATCTGCTATTTTGGCGCGTTCAACTAAATCTTCTATCTGTTCTTTTGTCGCTTCAGAAAATTGAAACTTAGTCAAACTTTCTGGGCTAGTTCCTTGAGCTATAAAATCAAGAAATTCATCGTAGATTTTCTGAGCTTTTACTAAAGTCGTCATGCTCACCTCGCCAGCAAAGAGCGTAATTGGCGACTCTATTATAGACAATCAGGCGGTAGAATTGGGAAAATCAATAAAAAACTCCACCCACTCTTGGAATGGAGTTTTAGGGCATGGGGAAGCCACCATTTACTAAAATGGATTTCGCCCTGGAAGCCTACCCTACTCCTACCCATGGCAGACGGGTCTTGGGACATTCAACGGCTAGCTCCTTAATATCGTGGGCATGGCAAGCGCGGGAACGCACCAATGCCCCATGTCCTAAATGAAAAACACATTTTTTGGAGTCACAATTATGGCTCACGTTGTTGTGATTGGTGCCGGGTTGGGGGGGTTACCTGCTGCCTACGAACTAAGGCGTTTGTTGCCCCATCAACATCAGGTGACATTGATTTCTAATCAACTAAAGTTTACATTTGTTCCCTCACTACCCTGGGTAGGCTTTTGACGAAACCATCTCACTCCCTCATCAACAAGAGCGGTTAATATTGCTTGGAGATGTTTTCGTCATTGCCTGTTAGATTTAAACGAATTCAGAGGTTAGTTCATGGATTTTCTATCGGACACAGTTGCCCTATCGCGGATGCAGTTTGCACTGACGGCGATCTTTCATATGCTATGGCCCGTTCTAACCACTGGGATGGGCATTTATCTGGTCATTGTCGAAGGACTGTGGCTAAAAACACGCAATCCCGATTACTACCACCATGCTCGTTTCTGGGCAAAGCTATATGTGTTGAACTTCGGTATTGGTGTAGCATCAGGCTTGCCAATGGAGTTTCAATTTGGCACGAACTGGGCACCGTTTTCCGAAGCAGTAGGCGACTTTTTTGGTAGCATTTTAGGTTTTGAGGCTTCGATGGCATTCATGCTAGAAGCCGGATTTCTGGGCATTATGCTGTTTGGCTGGGAACGGGTAAACCCGGTGATTCACTATTTTGCCACGATTATGGTTGCCTTTGGCGCAAACCTATCTACCTTCTGGATTTTAGCGGCAAACTCTTGGTTGCAGACCCCGGCAGGCGGAAAAATGGTGAATGGGAAGTTTGTTGTAGATGATTACTTTCAGGCAATCTTAAATCCCTTCATGCTCAACAGCGTCTCGCATATGTTTTTGGCCACGCTAGAAACTTCTCTGTTTGTGATTGGGGGAATTAGCGCTTGGTATATTCTCAACCACCGTCATGAGGCTTTCTTTGCGCGATCGCTCAAGATTGTCTTGGCAGTCGCGATCGCTGTTACCCCGTTGCAAATCTATATCGGACACCTCAGCGCTGAACAGGTAGCTCACTATCAGCCCACCAAGTTAGCCGCAATGGAAGCCAAATGGGAAACTAGTCCAGCCGGACAGCCTGCTCCCTGGAGTGTGGTGGCATTGCCCAATAACCAGACCGAGCAAAACGACTGGGAACTCTCAATTCCGAACGGCTTAGGCTACATTTTGTCATTCAAAAAGAACCTCTCTGAACCCGTTCTCGGACTCAAAGAGTGGAAGCCTGAAGATCGCCCCCGCATGGTGGTTTTGATTTATTACGCCTTCCGCATCATGAGCGGCATTGGCTTCTTCTTGGCTGGATTGATGGGTATCAGTGTGATTCAGTGGTTGCGGGGCAAACTCTCACCAGAGGCGCTCGCCCAACAGAAATGGCTACTGCGAATCTGGATTTTGGCTGCTCCACTAGGCTACATTGCCGTCGAATCAGGCTGGATTGTGCGCTGTGTTGGGCGGCAACCCTGGGTAGTTTACGGGCAAATTCGCACGGCAGACGGAGTTTCCCACCTACCTGCTAGTGAGGTCTTAACATCCCTGCTAATTTTTGCTGGAATTTATACAGCCCTGTTTATTTGTGCCTTATTCTTTGGTAGTCGGATCATCCGTCAAGGCCCCAACCTAGAGCTTCCTGTTCCAGGCATTGACACCCAACCAGCCGTAGAAACTACTCCGGCTGAATTCGTTCCGGATCAACGTCCTGTCGAAGCACAGCAATGAAGAGTGCTGTTAGCGGTAGCGGGGCGTTTAGCCCGTGCTGAGTGCTGAGTATGGTAAATCAATAGGTAGATGTATGGAGAATCTAGAACACTTTTTAGCGCAGGTTTGGTTTGTTATCTTGGCTCTGTTTTTGTTTCTGTACGTCATGTTAGATGGGTTTGATTTAGGCGTAGGCATCCTGTCGCTAACCAGTTCCAATGAGGAGCGACGCGACATCTTAATGACGAGTTTGGGTAATATTTGGGATGCGAATGAAACTTGGTTGGTGTTGATGGGAGGTGCGTTGTTTGGGGCATTTCCTCTCGCTTACGGCACTATTCTGAATGCGCTCTACATTCCAATTTTTGGCATGATATTTGGCTTGATTTTTCGGGCTGTGGCGTTTGAGTTTCGAGAGCATTCTACGAACAAAGTGTTTTGGAATGTGGCTTTTGGAGTCGGTAGTTTCATGGCGGCGCTGTTTCAAGGATTTGCTTTGGGCAGCATTTTGGAAGGTATTGCGGTGGATGAAGCGGGTCACTTTATCGGTAGCATGTGGGACTGGCTCGATTGGCGATCGCTCCTAGTTGCCTTGACATTGATCCAGGGTTATGTATTGATTGGCTCCACCTATCTCATCTTAAAAACTGAGGGGGAACTGCAAACGTCCCATTACCGCACAGCAAAACTCGCTGCCTGGACAACCCTCTTAGGTGCAATCTTAATCACGATCGCCACCCCTGTTGTGTATGAAAATGCCAGGGCAAAGTTATTTCACCAGCCAGAAGTGTATCTATTTTCAGTCATTCCAGTGCTAGGTGTGCTGCTGATTGGGTTATTGATTAAAAGCCTGAACCGCAAAGCAGAAACTACTCCCCTCGTTTGGACAGTGCTGCTTTTCCTACTGACCTTTGTCGGGTTAGGATTAGTTGTTTTTCCCTATATCATCCCCCCAGGCATCACCATTTATCAGGCAGCCGCAGCACCTAGTGCATTAGTGTTCATGATTATCTTCATTGGATTTCTGATTCCCATTATGTTGTTCTACAACATCTACAATTACATTGTGTTTCGAGGGAAAGTGGCAGGTTTTGGTGCAGAATCGTCAGCATCTGCGATCGTCGCAGGTAGAAAATCATAGCAATGCCCGACTAATCGAAGTCAAACTCCTCTAACGCTGAAACTCAACCCAAGGAAAATCTGCCGAGGGTTGTTTCGCCAAAAATATTGTTACTTGGGAAACAACCCTTTTTTATGACAGTGAAATCTAAGCGCGAAAATCAATATTTTAATGTACAGAAATTTATGTTTATGGGAATAATAATCATAAATAAGAGAGGAGGGGGAGAAGGCGATCTGTGCTCGCCTTCTCCCCCTCCCATTTGATTATCATTATCAATACAAATTCCTCCGAAACATTTTAAGTATTTGCAACCAGAAAATATGTAATAAATATTTTTTAGTACTGACAACCGAGTGGTGGCGTTCGCGCAGCGGCGGCTTCCGCATCGCCCGTTTTTGGACTCATTCCACAAAATCGCATTGCTCCCTGGAGTGGATGCTACTGACAAGTGAGTGCGTTACGACACAACAAGAGGCAGAGCAGATTCTCCGTTGGTATACGTATCGTTGGCGGATAGAAGAGTATCATAAAATTCTCAAATCTGGTTGCAAGGCAGAAAGTTACCGCCTGGGGGGTGAGAGCATGTCAACAATGCTAGGGTGATTTCCGAGAAAGAAGGTACTGGCTAGGCTGGTCGAATCAGAATGTCCCATTTCGGCAACAGAGGATTTCGTTCCAAACGCTTCTCGATAGTCTTCATCACTTTCTTGTACACGATACTTTTGGGATAAGGATTCTATCTCACCACTACTTCCATATCACTACCGATTATTTTTTTCCGAGAGTGACAAAACAGGGTTAATTTTGCGATAACATCCATGTGAGAAATCCTAAAATTGGCTCAACTGGTGGTAATGGATATTCGGTGATATCAATCTTAACTGAATTACCTTCTAGTTCGAGAAATTTCCAAGTAGTTCCACTGGTAACCGATCCGAAAATTCTCTTAATATTCATATTATTAGCATCATTAAATTTTTGAGCAGCTACCATTTCCGCTATACACTGACCTAAACCACCGTTAAGATTTTCTTTTTTTGCTTCTATAATTACGATAACTGGAACTTGAATTTCTAATTGTGTTGGTGATTTACTAATAAGAAAGTCACAAATACCGTTAAGTCCAATTTTAGGATCGACAGTAAAATCTTCTCCAGAAAAAAGACTAACTTGACGATTTAATAATCGGCGAACTGCTGTTAATACAGGGCTAATAATCCATTCAGAACGTGCTTTTTCGCTGCCCCGTGCGAGTACCAATGGTAAACCTTCTTCTAGTTCTTGACGTAGTAATTCATCAGGTTCTACCGGAAGAACATCGGGGAAAAACCCTCTTACTTCATGGATAGTGATTGCTAAATCCTGACGGACTTTTTTAAGTGTAAAGTCACTATAAGGCATTGTTATACTTAGTTTTCCCTATCAAACTAGTACAGCATGGCGGAAATAAACCCACCATTACGAACCCCGAAAAAATCATCATTTGCAGTCTTTGAAAATGGTAGGCGTATTTACGCCGTAACGTACTAGTTTTTATTAGCGCTGGACAATAGGGTATCAACTTAAGGCGGGAAAACTGACCCTGAAAAGGTTTCAGCCTGTAAGGGTTTGAGCAAGAGCGCAGAGCGAAAATCTGTCCCGCCTTAAGTTGATACCCTAACTGTATTAGTTAATATTATACACGATACTTGTGGCTGTACGTTCGCTCATTTTTGAAGGTAAGAGGAATTAATACCTTACTGTGTAAGGTTTCAACGTAATTGTGGATCTGATGGTGGTGATACCGTGTAATACCTGGGGAAGGGGTTGTCAGCTTAACGGTGTATTACATGGAAAGAGGGGGGGGTTGGGTCTTTCCGTATAATACATGGAAAGAATCAGAGGCGATCACTATGCCCTTGATGTAATTCTTCATATTACATCCGAAAGATCCGAATCAAGGGTTAAAATTACGGTGTAATACACGGAAAAGGAGTGGAGTAATGTTGAAGCGGGACATTCAAGGAAAGTTAGCGCTTCATTACGATGATTATCGTCAAGTGCGCTCTTTAAGACGGTCGGTTCGCCCATTTAAAAAATTTGTTGAGGAATTAAGGTGCTGTAAAGCTTATGCAGCTTAATTTAGATAGAATTCTTGCGGGTACTTATCTAAGTACAGCCGACCAACGAACGTCAGTTACGTGATTTGGTAAAAGCGAATTTTGAGCCAGAAGTTCAAGCGGCTGTATGGGTAAAGTCCGTTGAAGAGGCTGGTGTCCCCCTGTCGCCATGCAGCCAGTTGGCCGTATCGGCCAGAAGGATAAACCCCTCGCTGCCGTTCTCGAACTTCATCCCCACTATGACGAGCGTCTGGGCACGCATGCATTTTCAGAGGGAGCAGGGAGATCTTAGCAGGGAAACCCACGACACCCATCCGTGGGATTGGAACTTTTCTGACGAATGTTTCTCGCGCTTGCGCCAAAGCGCAACACATCTTTTTTTTTAAGTGGGCTTTAGACCCACAACGCTCATTTTTTCTGGTTCTTTACCCTGCTCCCTTCTTTTGTAAAATAATTAGCTACGTAAAATACTAGACTAGATGTATAATTTATCTACAGTATTGATTTCATTTCGACCTGCCTCAATGACAAGTTCTTTGCGATTCATTGCATCTACTTACCTATAATGTTTCATCAATGTTAATAATATGCGAAATACTGCCAACTTACAGCAGTTTTCACATCAATGAACCACACTGTGTCGTGGCACAAGAGGAAGGTATTACCGCTTTGCAAGCCATTCATAAGTAACTACACAAAATTATTTACACATCCGATTCCTTGAGTGATGAGGTTTTTCAAGGGTTTCAGATCAACCCAGTGTGTAATTTATTGTGTTTACGTACTTACCGCCTTTGGTTTTGCTGGTAGCCAGAAAATCCAGATATCAGCATAGAGATTTTCGCGCACTTAGAATTTATGTTACAAGGCTTTTTTCAAATTGCTCTCACCCTACTCCTTGTAGTAGTGTTAACTCCTATTTTTGGCAGTTATTTGGCTAACGTCTTTTTGGGAAGGAAAACATTCTTAGATCCGGTAATGACGCCCTTAGAGAAGGGAATTTACCGGCTAGGCGGCGCTGAACCTCAAGAGAATATGACGGGTTGGCAGTATGCCCAAGCAGTGTTAATCAGCAATTCGGTAATGGCGATTTTTGTCTTTCTCCTGCTCATGTTTCAAGCTAAGTTGCCTCTGAACCCAACAGGTTTAGGGATGCCGACTTGGGATACGGCTTTGCACACAACCATCTCATTTTTGGTTGCTGCCGATCTCCAACACTACTCAGGCGAGACAACCATGTCATATCTGTCCCAGGTCGCGTCTTTGGGCTTTTTAATGTTTGTTGCCCCCGCAACTGGCGCTGCGGTGGGAATTGCCTTTATTCGGGGTTTGACCGGCAGACCATTGGGAAATTTTTACGTTGATTTAACTCGTTTTATCACGCGGGTTTTACTACCAATATCCATTGTGGGTGCGGTGTTTTTGCTGATCACAGGTGTACCAGAAACGCTAGCAGGTCCACAGAAAGTGACAACATTGGAGGGGGCAACTCAAACCATAGCTCGTGGTCCTGTAGCGCATTTTGAGAGCATTAAGATGCTGGGGGAAAATGGTGGCGGTTTTTTTGGTGCAAACTCCGCCCACCCCTATGAAAATCCAAATGGTGCTTCCAATTTGTTAGAAATAGTAGCTCAGCTTTGCATTCCCGCTGCTTTTATCTACACTTACGGTGTGTTCATAGGTAACAAAAAGCAAACTAGGTTGCTTTTCTGGATGGTGTTTGCCATCTTTATTATTCTCATTGGAGTGACAGCAGTGGGTGAGTACCAAGGCAATCCTCTCGTAAATTCTCTCTTGGGAGGACAGCAGCCTAATTTAGAAGGCCAAGAAGTCAGACTGGGTTGGGCTCAAACGGCTTTATTTGCCGTTACTACTACCGGAACTATGACTGGTTCAGCCAATGGGGCGTTCGATTCCCTTATGCCTACGGCTGATTTTTGTGGCCTCTTCAACATGTTTGTTCAGGTAATTTGGGGCGCAGTGGGGACAGGAACAGCACATCTATTAATCTACCTATTTTTAGCTGTGTTTTTGACTGGTTTAATGGTTGGGCGAACGCCGGAATTTCTAGGACGCAAAATTGACAAATGGGAAATCACCCTAGTCGGCTTAATCGTACTCATTCATCCCATGTTGATTTTGATTCCTGCCAGCATCACCCTCGCCTTTCCTGATACCTTAGCAGGCATCAGTAACCCCGGCTTTCACGGGCTAACACAGGTGGTCTATGAGTATACCTCAGCTGCTTCTGGCAATGGTTCTGGAATGGCTGGCTTAGGAAATAGTCAACCAGCACCCACTGCCCTATGGTGGAATTTGACTACCGCACTCACCCTCTTTTTGGGACGATATATCCCGATCATTGCCCTGCTTCTCATCGCTGAGAGTTTATCCCACAAACAAACTACACCTGTAACTAGTGCGACATTGCCGACAGATACTAGCCTGTTTACGGGGGTGACAGCTGCCACCATTCTCATCCTGGGAACACTGACGTTTTTTCCGGTTCTAGCATTAGGACCGATCGCCGAAGCATTTCAACTGATG
>Ga0209611_10010363_pt1 | contig 13761 bp, 9 predicted proteins | sample S1TSphgellanicum_3_FD_187693 | JGI IMG/M metagenome (GOLD analysis project Ga0209611, IMG submission 187693) | Host-associated microbial communities from peat moss isolated from Minnesota, USA - S1T2_Fc - Sphagnum magellanicum MG (SPAdes) (version 2) | ecosystem: Host-associated > Plants > Peat... | reverse complement strand
CCTCGCATTGAAGTGTTCTTTATATCATTGAAAAGGTCTTGAAGTTTAGATGTCCAAAATGGCTCGTATGAGCCATTTGGACATATGTAGCACAAGTTATGGTTGAAGGAAGGGCCGGGAGTCAAACTGGCAATTTGATTCCCGACCACTAAAAGTCGGGAATCGACCTGATCCCAGTGTGTGTAGGTGGAGTGCAATACATCGTTGGAAAGATTTCAAGGAGAGCTACAAGTTTGCTTCAAAGCTCGTCCCAATCGGAGATTGGGGCGAGAAGTTATGAACGCCCAAAGTCCTAGGAGTCCAAACTAGGACAATTTTGGGACTTCACTTTGGGAGTCCTGGGAAAAAGTGCCATTCGGATGCAAGTGCGGCTGTGAGACGCAGATAATACTATATGGGGGAAGGTGGTGGCTTCCCCCGAGTCCGGGCCGTGGTGAGTCAAGTAAGTCCAAGGTTACCCGTGGTTTGTTCCAACACCAAGAGTGTTCTGAATGAGTACTAACCAACTTGTTGGTTGGTTTTGGATGCAGGACTGAGTAACTAAATAGCTTGTCCCTCTTCCTAGTCTAATCATGGAGCTTTCAGCACGTCCCTCTTACCCCCTTTAATGCTGGAAGCTGGAAGCGTGCCCCGAATCCCCCGCATTTCTGCAACTTGAGTGACTTAGCCCCAACTTGGGGCTAACTAGGGACTTGGGAGCACGTCACAAAGTGTGAAGCAAATGTGAATAGGACCCTTTATTGACCCAAGTGTAAACTTACCTATCATTGGTTTCAAGTGTTAAGGTTTGGGATGTGAAATGACCAATTTGAAGAAGAGGCATTAATTAATGGAAAAAATCAATTGTGTAAATTTTAATTAATTTTCAATTAATTTACAATGACAGAATGACCATGCTAACTTCAATATAAAAAAGTTCTATTCATCAATCCAAAATTTGCAAAATAAACCTCATGTACATAGTTCTAATTGAACTTGTGTCCAAATCTTTGAAGGCAAAAAACATATTTACTAAAAATCAGCTATAATTGAAAATTGCTAAAAATATAGGTGTTTAAATATGGATTTACTATTTGGACAAACTTCAATGCCCCTTTTTCCTTGTAGTAGAGGGGGGGGGAGTATCGTGTGGTCATAAACAAAACAAAACAAACACTGATCTTAATATATAGATTATGTTATACTATTAGTTCTAGGATATAATTAAAAATATTAACTTTTTATTAAGATTAATTCAAATATGTGGGAACCAACCTTCAAGAAATAAAACCTTCTTTTGCTTTGATTTAAAATAAATAACTTGAAAACATTTAATTTCATAATTCACTTTCACCATACAAACATGTGTTTATCGCATAACTATCTTCATTCATGAACTAGTAGTGGGCTCTTGTGCTATTGATCCAAGTGTGATCATCTTCAAGTTTCTAAGGGATACACTTTCCAAAAGTCCTCTTGAAGTATCTAAGACACATGACTTTCCCAGAAAAACCCAATTGTTAAAAAATTATTTTTGTAATTTTTATATGAAAATATGTGTAAAAATGGCAAATGGCAAATGGCAAATGGAAAATTACTTGTGTGATGTGAAAGGCCAAACAAAAGGGTCAATATAATGAAAGGGAATTAATTGGTTGAAACCCAAATTTGTAAATTTTAATTAATTTTCAATGACAAAAATCACTCTAAATTCAATAACTTTCATTCCATTGGTCCAAAAATTGATAATCAACCACCATACACATTGGCTCATTGAGATCTTTTTGACGATACCAAAGGACAATGAGGGGCCCCATAGTTCAAGAGGGTTATGATGTGGTCACAAACTAAATGAAACAAAACAAACATGTCTTAATATAAAGATATTGAAAATTAGACAATAATTTCACCAATGGTAATCAAAATTAAGTTCTTTTAACGAACAACAACTCAAACTACCAAGCATGATTGAACTTCACTTACCAATCCTCTTGTCGAATTCTTTGAACCTACCCAACAAATATATATAGAAAAGGCCTTAACTTTCAAAGCCAACAAAAATCAAATTGTTCAACAAACATACATCCAAAATTAATCAGTGTTTCTACCTATGACACAAAAGCAACATAAATCAGTCTGTATAGCAAACATAAGTTCAAACTATAAAACATGATCAAACTTTATTCCTTGATCCCCTTCTTGTAACTGTTTAATCAAGAACTTATGAATAATCTTTGAACTTAACAAAAATCTAAAATAGACAATTTAAAGCAAAGGGGTTAAAAGCAACCAAAATTAAGTTGTTTAACAAGTTTATATAAACTCAAATTTAATTTAACCTATGTCTAAAAGGATCACTGCCAAAAAAAATTCAACAAACCATTTCCTCCCTGAAAAAATCATTACATAAACCAATTCCAAATGAAATTTGTCACTGAAATAAAATTGGCCACATCTCTACATTTGGTTGTAACCAAAAATATAAAGGAGGTTTGGAATATTTTATATTTTCATATATGATTTATAATCAAATTTGGCTAAATCTTGTTATGTATGATGGCCACTTTGGCTACATCACAAAATTGACCACCCAAAAAGTAAAATACCATCCATTGGAAATCCCTTAGGACTCATTCGTGATTCCAGATTGGATAACCAACTTCACTTAGTAACCTGTCCTGTAAACCCTGCTGCTTCCCCCCTCACAATACCTGAGTAAGTGGGCTTATCAAAGAAAAGGAGCCGGGGAATTTTAGATGATTACTATGTAGGTTGGTAGGTTAGTGAGTGAGGCACTCGGTGGTTTCTAGGTAGGTAGATGCATGTGGATGGTCAGTACATACTTAACTACAATGGTTAACATGAGACAAAGAATCAGTGAATTTTCGCATGGTGGAAACAATGTTTTTAGTGAAAAAATGAAAAAAATGCTGCAAAATTGAAAAAGCACCAAAATTTTGAAACGAAAAAAAGAAACGAAAAACCCTGACAGGAACACAACCAACCAAAACAAGGGGTGTGTCACACTGTGGCCTTGCCATGTACATTAAAAAAGTATCTTAAGGCAAAAGAAGAATTATGGAAACTCAAATATTTCCCCATGCAAAAATATAAGCTTCAAAAAATCCTCTAAAAGAAACCAAAATTGTTCAAGCTACTCTATAACTAATCTCAAGTTTCAACACAAGCCCGAAATACAATCTTTCAAAAAACCTCATATAAAAATAGACCTATTTCCTAGGGGCCAAAATCCCTTAAGCTAATATACTCTATACTGAATCTAAACACAATATCCTTGCCTTGGTAGGCAAGGGCCAGAAAAATGCTTCCTGTCCATAGTCCACACATACCATCCATCCTTGTTGGTAGGCTGATAGGGTGCTGGTTCACTCTCAAATTTACAAGCTGCCCCGGATATGTGTGGAGCCGTGGTTCGATTGGCACCACCATGCGAGTGCTGGTGCAATGTGACAGGCGATACCAGTCGGTTTGGCTGCCTAATTTGACAACATCCAGGAAATTAGCGAAGCCCTGGGTACTCGATGTGCGAGTGTGGGGGGGGTGATGGAATGTGGCAGAAGACATGTGAGTTCTCTGGTTTCAAAGATAATCCAGTGAAATGATGCTCTGAGTCTTTGTTTTCCGCTGTGCATCACACAGAGGAGGAACACTCTCAGCAGACTCCGGAGTTGATAGGTGCTAATCACATTCCAATCACCAGGCCCACATCGTGACAGGCGGTTACAGCGAGTGCTTTGAGTTCTAGGTTCTGAAACTCTCAGCAGACTCCAGAGTTGATAGGTGCTAATCACATTCCAATCACCAGGCCCACATCGAGACAGGCGGTTACAGCGAGTGCTTTGAGTTCTAGGTTCTGAAACCCATTCTCATCATGATATTTCTGACATCTTTCATTTGCAATTTCAGCAGCATAGTTCCTTTTTCTTCGAGCTTTTCTTTTGGCGGGCATTACAGATTCCAATTAGCACTGTGTTCAATTTAATATTCCATATTCCTCAAGCACAAATGCCAAAGCAAGCAAATGGTTAGAAACTAGTCAGAACGTTCGAGCCTTCAAGGGACATAATGCATAAGTAAGAGCATCTCTAACGGTTGGAGCCATTTGTTCCTCTATCAGTGTTTATCACATCCAAGGACTTGGATTAGTTGTCTTCTCCTCCCCACCCATAACCTTCAAAAGCGAACTGCCATAAGATGAAATGGGGTTTAAATGGAACAACCAGGGCAAATTGTTGAAGGCAACTGGTGAAAAGCAGTCATTTTAGCATCCCATGGCTCTTTTAGCCATGACATAATGTGACACTTTGACAATTCAAACCTAGACCTTGTTACAAAAGTGCCACCACATGGCGGAGTTTCATCTAGATTTTGGCGTATAGTGCCAATACAACACGAGCGTGAGAGATGTTCTAAGTCTGTTTCCATCAGGCCATTGTGTTCATAGATTCTATCTCAACAAAATGCACAACTAAAGGTTTATTAGGTTTTTATGATCATAGATTCTGCTTCAAAAGGAATTTTTTTTACCATTTATTTCATCTATAGTTGTGTTCAAAGTCATCATAATCACCTCAAAGTTTTGTAGGTCAACATTGACCAATGACAATTGCATGAGCTGGGATCACTATCACCTCAGAGTTTTATGGATCAAGCAGCGACTAAATGAAACAGTGACTAAATGAAAAGTCTGTGAGTTGTGAGTCAACGTGTGAATCATTTGAAGTTGACATCTGTCATCCTTTTGTATAATATCAAATGTTTTTGTAACTTTCTTACAAAGTTTTCTAGGTATGGAATATTCTTAAACAATCAAAACAATAATTACCTATAGATTTGCAACCTAGTTTTTTGCATATGATATATTTTAAATAGTTGTAATGATACATTTTATCATTCAATTGTAAGTTTTTAATGAAAAATGCTTATTACGCAACAAAAAACAAGGCCTCATTATTCCTTTATCACCAATTTCATCATATTACATTGTATGTAAATGTACATATTATAAAAACAATATCCCATTTCTGTGTCTGCTATGATCACATCATTCTGTGTATAATTATGATCAGAGCAATTGCTCTGATTTTATCACAATAACCTAATGGCAAGAGAACCTAATAAGGTGCAAGTATCTTTACTAGAAGTGTGAACATGGCGACAACTTTTGGAACTTATGAAAGTGAGGAGAGAAAAGTAACTTTAACAAGTAGTTTTCTTTTCTATTTTTATATTTCGCTTGGAATGTCAAGTCATGGAATGATACTTTCATATTCTTCTACAGTCCATGTCCCTTCAAACTATTAAAAGTATAAAAAAAGAAGTCTAATCCATTATCTGGAGAAGCTACATACATGATAGAAAGATTCAAGTTTTGCCATGTCAGCAGCAGTATATAAGGAAGTTGGTGTGTCAGATGTGAATCTGCAATGTCGTGTTCCTTTAAACTACCACTTTTTGTAACTGACCGATCCCATGACTTCCCATCTCTATGGAACATGCTACACTAGTGTTCAGGAACAAAGCCCAACATGGCACTTACACTGTTCACCAGGCATGTTCTGCAGTTTCAAAGGTAGGTTAGTCCCATCCTCCTTCCAAATAATACTAAGGACAAAATTTGTGCACTTAGAAATTCCACTAGTATTTTACTATGCTAAAAGTCCAATTGTTTGGTTGTGACGCTTCAAAAAAGGCCCATACAGTATTATATCACTGCACAAAGCCATCTCTTTGCTAATTTCCTAGCATCAAAATATTTTCTCATTAGGTATTTGATGAACCAAATTTACTGTTTCATGATGCAGGACTGTTTGGCATGAGAGGGCCCTGAACAGGATTAAGGTACAGATTACTGAAAGTAGTGCCATAATTTTCCTTGAATTTTTGCACCAGGTGTGAAAATCAATGGCAAGCATAAGGGGAGGATGAGGTAGCTTACCAATGAAAACCAAAATGGTAAAGTATCAAAACATAAGCCTGTTTGATTCCGGCATGAAAATTAAGTTTGACTCCAGAAAGAAAGGACCAAAAGATTAATGTTTAGTATCAGAAGTCTACTGTTGCTGTCTATGTTTGTGGCAAAAAAAAATCAAGGTCCCAAATACTCTGGACACAACTTGATCTCAAAAAATGGCAAGATGGTCCAGTGTTATATATTGCATCTAGCTTTAGGTGCAAAACTAGGGAATTAGTTAGGGGATGTCAGGAGCAGCCACCACTGCTCACTGAAATCTGTCTACCACTAGTACTGGAACAATTCACTGCCCAATTTTCTATAATATTGCCATCTGCATTGAGATCTGGAACACACCCCTTCATAAGCTGTGGGGCAATCCTCTTCAGATAGCCGAGGATTGAACACCCTTGAAGATTGATGGAGAAGACATAGAAAGTGGGAATATCAGACATTGAAAATCCATTGAAACTGGATCCAGCAGCAGCTGTGTATGCTCCCATGTCAGGGAAAACGATCCAATCCCCAATGGATAAATCAGGGAGTGATGCACCTTGCAAGACAGTGTCTAGTCCATCACACGTTGGCCCAAAGACTGTGGAGTTATGGGTGGGAAGACTGCCACAATCACCATGGCAATTATTGTTCTTGGACTCATCTGCCAAACAAATAAGAGGACGATACTTGAGCACAGCGTGATCATAGAGCAGACAATTCATGGAACCATAGATTCCATCATTGATCCAGTACTCCTTCACTTCTCCCCGCACACGCTTACCAATGACAGTTGTTGCAAGGGTGGAGGGTGTTTCTGCAAAATAGCGTCCTGGTTCTGCAATAATCTTCACACCCATCTCAAGTGGGAAGTATGAATCCAATGCATCATTTACTGCTTCAGCTGCATCCGAGAATTTCAGGCTGCCACTACATCCAGAAGTAAAACCACCACCAATGTCTAAAATGTGCATTTTGGGCAGACCCAGTCTTTCAGATATATCAAATACTTCACGAGCCGCAGCTATGGCATCAGTAAATGAAAAAGCAGCTGTTGCTCCACTGCCAATGTGAAATGAGACACCTGCAACCAGAGGTAGAGTTGTGCAACTCAGATGAGATTTGTAAGCAGATCATATTGGCCAAATCAGTGTCATGTAATAACTTCTGACATAGCAACTTTGCTGCAAATTTCTACCTTCCAGATATAATTGTATTCCATGAAGAAGTGGTTTATGTATCTGCAAATTTCACATTCTGCAGAATGATGTGGGCAGTCTAGGATTAAGCAAAATATGGTATTTCCTTGTATGGAATGGTATCAGCAAAAAGGTTGAAGCCTCTTGCTGCAACATTCATAAGATTAATAGAAGCAAATCCTATAAGAACAGTTCACTTCTGCTGGAAAAATGTGCCAGAGACAAGCATTCCAAGTTTTGCTGGAGAGGCTGTGCTATGATGGCTGGTCATGTCGCAGCAGCACTGTTTTTCCAACAAGCACAAGAACTGTTCACCACAAGGTCTCTCATGCAAACAGATCGGGGAGGGACGGTTACCTGCAACAGGGACATGGAGGTTGTCAGCAACGCGCAGAAGGTGTTCCACTTCGTACATGAGAGCCCCATACTTCACTCCCAATGGACAGCGAGCTCCTCTGTCATCGGTTCGGATGCGCAGCAACAGAACAGCTCCTGGGTGATGCGCTTTCACTTTGTGCACCTGCGAAGGCGGCGGCCAGCAGGAAATCAGAATTGTTCAGGCTGCCTTTGTGTCACTCCGGCTTCAAAAACATCCCGGAATGGTAAAATCCTGCTGAGAAAGCAGTTTGGGAAGGGAGGAGAGGAATAGGAGAAGGTACCTCGCTTTCGGAATCAAAGGTCGTGAGATTCACACCCACGGAAGCGGCATAGGCGACGTGCGATTGCATTTTGCAGGGATTTGCGAAAATGATGCGGTCGGTTGCGACGCCGAGATCGAGCACTTGCGAGATCTCCGCCTTGCTCGCGCAATCAAAGCCCGCACCGAGAGCCGCCAGTGTGGTAAGCAGCGCTCGGTCCGGGCTGCACTTCACGGCGTAGAAGGGCCGCACTCTTGGCATCGCTTGCACCCATCCTTGAAACAGTCGAACCAGCAACCCCAAGTCTAGCACGTAGAACGCATCTCCCATTCCATGTTTCTGCAGGTTGCGAAGGAAAAAAACTCTTGAGAGTCTGTCTCATCGCAACAATGGCTCTCAGAATTACACATAGCAGCACAACAACTTCAAGACGAGCTCCGTTAGCCTGCTGGGACCGACCCGTCTTCCGAAACCCAAAATCCATCAAGCGAACGGCGGTCGAGATGAGAGAGCTTCGCCAATACTTGCTAGATGCTTCACTGACGACAAGCGAGTGTGTCATCCGACCGATTGATTGAACATAAAGGAAAAGCCAATCCAGGGCAGAAGCGGAAGGAAGCATTTCTTTGAAGAAGAAGAAGAAGAAGCAGATTTCTGTGTTCGCAGATTTTTTTTGTTACCTGGATAGTGGAGCGAATGAAGGAATCGATCTCGACATGTGACCCCGACTGCATCACGTGCGGGGAGCCATAGGCATGTCGTGGGTCGGTCGCGCTCATGGACTTGCCATCGCGATCACCACCCCATGCCGAGCTCAAGCCCATGATGTTCTTCTCTCTTCTGCTGCCTATCGACGTGAAGGAATCCGTCACGCTACGAATCCCCCCACGCAACCACAGCGATAGTAGAGAGAGAAGAAGCAAAACAATAACGCAAAAGTAGCAGCAGCAAGGCGCAACAAAAAGCCCTTGGACGACGAGGTAAAATCACGCGACTCGAGTGGCTGTTGTGCCCACCCGGACAGCGTTTTTGTACACCTTTCAATCCATCGCCCGAACCGAGTCCCCCCAACTCCACCCCCGGCAAGAAACCGGTGCGGCTATGAGAAAGGGGCTACGAAAAGTCCGCCGCAACCTCCAAAACTTTCGCGTAGCAACTCCGCCGAATATCAAAGACAGCGGAGAGAAGTCAGTCAGAGAGAGATAGAGAGACAGAGACAGAGGAAGTCGGAGCCCCTCCGATCCGATGACTTCACCCCCACCAAGTACGCGAACAAAGAAAGGTTTACCTGATCACAACAGAAAAATTCCCAAATGCTACAACAAAGAAAAGCTCTGATAAGGGACACCCAAAAACAGAAAGATAACGTCAAGAACTGGAGCTTTGCACTACTAGAGTTACAAGTCCCAGAACTGTTGCCAAAAGGCTTGTTGTTGTCTCGGAGCTCACAAACTGGAATACCAAAACACAGGAGGGTTGTTCCAATAGAGCGAGAGTTGATGATATCCGAAAGCTCTTTATACAAAAACTGTTGACGATGGGTCGTCGACACACTAGAGTCTGATACTATTGAAGGCAAAACCAGAAGAATCAGAAAAAAACTGAAACCCGACAACAACAAAGAAAGCCTTCTGTGAAAAGAACACGCGCTTGGAAATCGACTACTCCGGCAACGAGATCAGGTGTTTGGGCGTGCAGAGAATATGAAAAACTACAACCAAACAACGCACAACCCCTTAGAGATGGGTCGCGAGTTCCGACGAGGGAGGGCGCTTCTAAAATGAGGCCACAACATGAGGGAAGCTCAAGGTTTTAAGAAGGTTTAGCGAGGGAGGGATGAGTGGGCACCCGGGGGAATCGGGGGTAAGTTGGGGGGAGGGGTGGGGTGGGGAATTTGAGATGGCAGGCAGAAGGGGCGGATCCTGAGTTGTGAACGTAGGACCGGTGAAGGGGGGCGCCCGGCCTGGTACAGCTCGTTTGCTCTACGGCGGGGGGTCAGTCAGTCCACATACGGAAGTGACCCACGCACACTGGCAAGCCCATGAAGCAAGGAAGGGGGTGTGAGGTGGGGGCCGTGGGGTGACACATACAGGAACCGGTAAATTAAACCAGTCGCTTCCCTTCCTATCGCAACTAACCGCGCCTACTAAAGCGAGAGGGCTAGTCCTTTTTTGTGCTGGCTATATATAGCCAAAGAGCTATATTAAAAATTTTAAAAGTGCTAAATTCAAGTGCTGTTAAAGATTTTCAATAGCCATAAATAATTATACCCAAATTTTAAGAAAAATTCATTAGATTTCTATGCATGGTTCAAGTAGGGGTAGCCCAAAATATATATAGAAAGTGTGTGTGAAAAAAATTTACTTTTAAATCTAGATTGTAGACAAATATGGCATTAAAAAATCTTCCTGTGGATCATCATCGCCAGTTTTGGCTACATCATAAAATTGACCCCAAAAAACAATTGGGAGGGGAAGTCACGGCGAAGGAAGGAAAGCGGGAGGTGATGTGGATGACGATGGATGGCGGGCCGCAAAACAAATACCCTACTGACCCCCATTTCCTGGCACATTAGGTAATAACTTTACGTATTTGAGTGCTTTGATGGAGTTGCAACAGATATCCTCTACGAACGCCACGATGCCTTGTCTGCCGACGACGTCGGTTCCTCTGCATTTTCTTTGCACCTCGATCTCTCACCACGCCATGACGCGGTGTCTGCCGACGACGACGACGACGACAACGCGGGTTCTGTCTCTCTCTCTTTCTCCCCCCTTCCCTCTCTTGGATCCTTCTTCCCTTTTCTTCAATTTCTTGATGAGCAAGTTGGAGTTCCAACCCTCAATTGTTGTCTCTCTTTTCTTTGCATCTTCGTTATTCAAAACCGTTGAACCGGGGGCAGGCGAAGTTTAGGGGAAGGAGGCACTCACAACTCAGCCCTGGTGGGTTCATGAGGCCAAAGGCACTGCTGACGACAGTGCCTTCCATTGCATAAAGACTGAGGTCACAATGATTTGACCGGTTCAGATGCATTAGAACGAATGGTACAGATTCCCTTAGAAGAAAATTCCTCGGCTGCAGGGAAATTACATGTAATGTCCAAGGAAATTACCTGGGATTTACTGGGAGCATGAAATAGTACTCGGGGAGGTTCCCAAAGTTCCCTGAATTTCTTCTACCCTAGGATTTTAGGGTAGTTTGTAACCTCTAACTTCGTACTCTTTCAACTGTCCTTACATAATTTAAGTTAGTGGGCAACTTCCTATCCCAATTGTCCTTGAGACATCTTCCAAGGGATGGCAACATGATGGTTTTCATCTTCTAGGGGGATGGTTGGTAACATGATGGCTTCTTTTTTTTGTGTGTTTTTCTATTATGGTTAAGACTCTTTTCTTTCATTTGGATTTCATTTTCTTTTCGCCCTTCACGGAGATTGCATGTGATTACTCTCGTGATTGTTTTGGACTAGTTCACCTACATGCTTGAACAGGAAAACAAGAATGATTTAAGACCTAGGTGAGACTTTATATTCGTTTTCCTCACTATGGTTATAAGTTAATTGAAGAAGACAAGGAAATACACTATGTTTCTCTCATTACCATATTTGGGGAATAAGTATTGAACTCAATCCTGATTCTCCATGAGTAGTGACAATAAAATGGTATGTTAATTTCTTTTTCATTCTGAAGGTGGACAACAATTTCTAATTGTAACTTATTAGATATATAGATGGTAAACTGATTGGTCTTCCTTCACGTGTATAGACTCCATACAAGGCCTAGAAGGTTTGGTTCAGTTACTGGTGTTATTCTGGTGTATAGAGCATGGCCTCGTACAAAGTGTCGGGGTACACATTGATAACAAGGAACCTATAATGCTGGTACAACATAAAGCAATACCGACCTCACCCGAGTCACCATGCGGATACTTCTTCCAACGTGACTAAGTTTATACCAGCCTGGTATCAATCCTGCTCTAGTATGACTTGAGGCCGCATCATAACAGTACTTCCCCACTTTCCTTGTTCAATTTGGTAGCATGAACCTCATGTTTTTGCACTGAGGTGGAAAAGCATGAGGTGGAAATCCTGCCTCTCACATCTGCTGAATTTGCAGATTCTCTCATCTCTGATGTGTTCTATGAAATAGCAACAACTGTGGACAAACTAATGACAAATTCCAAAAAAGACAATTCCAGCTTTTATTCGGATGATCAAACCATTGTTTGTCTGGTATAATTATATAACATATGACTCAGGTCCCCGTATCTGGATGTCTGCAAAAAAAAAATACCATATGGAAATTGTTATCAGATGTATACTGGAATTAATATACTAGTCTGGTGTAAGTAGGCCATTGATTATGAATTGATGATGCATTGCTTACCAATAAAGGTTGGTTTAGTGTTATTATCAACTGATATATAATATGAATCCTAATATTGACATGACATACACCAGATCTTTCATTGATGTTTTCTTTTGGAATGCGGTGTATGATATATCCCCAAAGAAGAAAGCACAAGGCATCCATGAGGAAGGAGTGTTGGCTACCATCAACATCTGGGCTGATTTTGTTAGTACGATCAGAGAGTACCTTGTCCAATGTATTTTTTCAAGCACCGTTTGTGGGACATGTAAAAAAATGGAATGCCCATGAGGGTGGGCATTCTGTTTTTTTTTTGACATGCCTTGCATTCTTCCTGTTTTTCCCACTATACCTGGTAGGTATCATGGGAAATGTTTTTTTTTTAAAAAATCATGAAGCTCTTTAGTCTTTATGCTTGATAAAGCCCTGAGCTACAGTTTCCTAGATGGTTGTTTGATTTTTCAACCCTAAACCCTAGAGTCACGGTCATGTATAAGAATGGGTTCTTTGAAATTTTTGAGAACCACAGTCAAGAACCCTAAGAATCACCCCGTGGTTTTCAAGGGTATGTTCTTGTTTCTGATAACCACCCAACACTACTAGGCACATAAACCTGCATAGCAGACCCTTATATTTGAACCCCTTATTAGTGATAAAAATCCGTTATACATTTTGTGTGCCTGACCGCATTTTCCCAGTCCACATTTCCTATGTCAGTGAGATGAGAAATTGCATTATTGACAAATTAATACTCGATATTTCTTTTTTATATATCCACATCAGTGCCTTATTCAACAAATGAATGCATTCATCAACATATACATCTAACAGGTATATCCCATGTACTATGAATCTCCAGAGAATACCTCACTCATATGCAAGCTCTATAAGTGGTAGGTAAAGGGGGGTGTTACCAGAATAAGGTACCCCACCTGAGGTGGCAGCTGAGGGCAGAGCCAAATTCTTGTACCACCCCCCTTATATGGGCCTGATCGTGCATAAGGACCACTCAGCATTGCTCAGCCTCATAGCTGACGTGCGAAGAAAAATGGGCAAGCCATTACAAAAATGGAAGAACATGGAAAGAATCTTAGGAACCCGGCCAGAATTGTAAGATGACCTCTTCTATCAGGAGGGGATCTTATACATTAAAGTGCCATCCGAATAGACTGCGAAATCGAAGCAAGGAAGGTCATTACGAAGCCCGGTACCATGACCAGTTGGTATGTCGAGTCAATAACAAATAACCAGGGTTTGCTCCCCTACACCCTAGAAACAAGAGTTCCCTTCAACCCATTTATTTCTACTGAACAGATCGGAATCATACCATTGTTGTACTGGGAACTTAATTTTATATAACAATTGAATCTATAAGTGCATTATAATATTTATGGAGCTGTACTACACGAGCGGGTTTAGGACCGAAACTATGTATAATTACTACATAGTTATGAAGTCTATGTTTTTGGGTTGTAAAACTATGATCCCACCTTACTTTTGATTATGCAAACCTCACCATTATCCTTCCATGAACTACACACAAACTATTCCCAAAACTATTCAAAAACCAAAAGCTTTTTCCAAAATCAAAACTTTAATTCTTACAAACT
>Ga0209611_10010360_pt1 | contig 13764 bp, 13 predicted proteins | sample S1TSphgellanicum_3_FD_187693 | JGI IMG/M metagenome (GOLD analysis project Ga0209611, IMG submission 187693) | Host-associated microbial communities from peat moss isolated from Minnesota, USA - S1T2_Fc - Sphagnum magellanicum MG (SPAdes) (version 2) | ecosystem: Host-associated > Plants > Peat... | reverse complement strand
GGTGGGCAATGAGCCAATTTGATTGGCCCATCACCCCCAAAAAAACTGAAACTATGGAGGTTTCCCAAAATAGAAGGTTCTGTTTTGAAGTATAGAGTTCCTTCCCCTTTGGCCCCAAAGCAGGGACAGCATTTGCCAAAGCATATGCGATAAAAGAAAGAAAGTGAGGTGCTATGGAGAACAGGTTGGGGAACACACTGGGAACTTAGGGAACTTAGTGGGTATGATTCTCGTGTCTTTGTATGATTCTCGTGTGTCTGTGGCTTTGGCCAGTGAGAAATGATTATTTAGGTCTAGCCAAGGGGGTGCTGCCTACTGCCTTCATTAGTTTATGCTTTTTGGGGTTGTGTGCCCAAGTAAGCTTTGAAACTTGGTTGAGTAGTGTATTGCAAAAACCTCAAATTGGGGAAATTTCAAGAAAACATTGGATTTTAGCAATTTTGAAAAAAAAAAACACACACACACACACACATTTAGTTGATCAAATTTTATTTTTAAAAAACCCATCAGGTGAGGGCATTCCTGAAATACAAGGGCTTACAATAAGATGGGAGCTGGGTTGTTTTTACACCTCAAAAATAAATAAATAAATAACTAATTATGTCATTTGTTCCAAAGGCCAATATGACTAACGAAAAAAAATGGAACACGTGCCAAATTTGATGATTTAAAATGTGTGGACACATCTACAAACACAATAGAAAATTTTATGACAAGTCTAAAAATCAAATTAAATTCTTATCACCCATCAATGACAAAATTCAATATCTATTGTAATATAATATCATATTTATAGGTCAATTTGGCACCATATTGCAAGATACTCTATTCAAAAACGGTGCTAAACTCTCACTAGGTTTCAAGGGAGGTGTGCTCTTTTCTAGGGTTCTTAATCGCACTTAAGCTAAAGCACATAAGAATAGTGAGATACACAAGTTACAAGATACATGCTAAGGCACATCGAAATAGTGAGATGCACAAGATACATGGCATAAACCTTAAAACCATCATGGTTCTAGGAGAGTTTGATTTCTATGATATTTTTGCTAATACAATACATGTGTTGAAAATCTTGGGAGTTTATTGTATTTAAAACTAGGTTGTCAATAACCAAGGACACAAAAAAAAGAAAAAGGGGAAACACTAATCATACTTGCATAACCCCATCAACAAACATTGGAAATGGGTTTTCAAAATGAAGTTGCATGTGCATAATTGGTGGGTTTGTGCACAAAATATGTCAATTATTATTATTATTTGATTTATATATATATATAAATGTCATCTTTATTTCAATCTAATGTTCTAAGGTGTAAGAGGGATGTTTAGCAACTCAATATCGTGATGATGTTTCAAATGTCCACTTCTTTTTTAAAACATAGGAATAGCTTATGTTTAACAATAATTGTTGAACTAGATTGCATCCATTTAGTTCTAGAGAAGTAGGATTGTGTTAATGTAGATAGCCCTGCAAAATAAACATGATAGATTTCAAGTATTTGTCTACCAATTACTCAATATTTGAATAAAATGTCTAATGTTTTATAAGGACATATACCTAAAACATTAGGCATATATGTTCTAATTTTTTTACACATTTTTAAGGAAGGACAATTTTAATTTTTTTTAATTTTTTTGTTTTAAATAATAATGGACTATTGAATTGGCAAGATTGTAGATTTTTTTTAAGGTCGATAGAAATAATTTTAGGATGATGACCCTTGAAAAGCACCAAAGGTTCAGGTGCATGGGGTACTGGCCAACTTTTTTGTAAGGCATTGTTTTTACCGAAATATTTTTTATATTGTTTCAAGAAGAATTATACCACATTTCAATGGCACTATTTAAACTTAATTTTCTTAACTTTGAAAGGGATTTTTTTAACAAAATTTTGAGCAAGTCTTAGTTGGTTCTAATATATCTATTGATTAAAATATCATTTATCCACACAAAAAACACAATTTTTATATTTTTTTGGGCATTTTGGTAATGTCAATTTTTATGACCAAATCCTTTTTTTTTTCCACTACTTGTTTGTTCATTCACCCATGTTTGAAACTACTTAATTTTGATTCTTCAAAAAATGAAAGACATTGTATTAATTTTAGGTCAAAGAATGAAATTGTAAATCACTGAGAATTTTGAAATCTTCAAATATCTTTCACTACTTACCACTATTTTCAATAAAAACCAGTTTAAGTTTTATGCATTACAAAACTTTTGTTTGAAATGCTTGAATTTATAAGATTCCAAAGTTTTGTTCCTATCTTCTCTTCTTTGCAAAATCCTAATACAATTCATTTTTTTGGTGTCTCAACATCATTCCATAAAATAATTTTAAATTTTGACTTTTTTATTGTTATATTCCATTCAAGCATTTCACTGAAATGGTCTTACCACACATCCTAAAATCAAGAAAATTTCAACATGCATGTTCCATGAACTTGGATTTTTTTGGGGCACACATGGACCTCACCCATCATAAAACACCAAAGACACTTCATAATAAGCCTAAACATAATTAGATCACAACCTCAATGATAGGAATGAAAACCACTTTACATGAATGAAAGGCCTATTGTAAACACAAAGCCCTCCCATAAAAGTTTTAGGGTATTGGAAGGTCTTGTAATAAACAAGAATTTTGCCTCCACAAAAAAAGGTCATCATTCAAATTTTTGCCTATGTTGAACAATTTGTTTTTGAAACAATCCACCATCTTGCATGTCAATTTTTGCATGATACCCATTGGGTATCACGAACATTTTTTTTCTCTCAAAAGGGAATTTATGTCACACCATTGCCCCCATGGTTGAAAGTTACCAATAAATATTTGAATGTTTTCAACCATCTATTGGTCGAAACCATCTAAATGGTTGAAAGCATCCAAGTATCTATTGGTAACGTGCTTTTGACCTTGGGGGTGATGATCCAATGTAAAGACATTATATGCCTAAGCTTTACCCATGTGGGCCCCTTATATTGGTAAGGCATCCCCCAAGCCCTACCATACACATAAGATGCCCCTTTTATTAATAAGCCTTATTAATTTCCATAAAGTGCCCTCCAAATACATTAAAAAATTTCTAGGAATGTTTTATGGTTATGAAGCATTGAGTCTTCCTTCGGTTTATTGCAAGTAACTTGAATCCCTTGGTTACTAATTTTTTTTTGTTCTCACATTTTTCAAGGGGTTGCAAGGACATGAAGTGTCCATCACATGCACATGTGAAAGAGTGAGTGAGTGAGAAATCATTTGAGTATCATGGTCTTCAAGTTTTTCTTGCCTTTTTAAAACATTATTTTGAAATTTAATCACAATTTTTTTTTTGTAATTGATTGATCTAAAAGATTAAACATTTTGGAAGGATCAAATGATTAATTTATCAAGGAAGACTATATTTTTTAGTTTCCACTATTAATGAGATGAGGGCTGTATGTTCATTCCATGTTGTGGATGTTTGATAAAAATCTCCAAAAATATTATGACATGCATTATCTTGGGGGCATGACCCAAAAATTGCATGTCACATGTAGTAACTTTCATGAACAACTTTGACGTTAATCATTTTTTATTTTTTCCCAAAATTTGGAAAATTGTCATTCCATTGTGTCAAAAAATTAGAAACATTACCTAAAACAAAAATCATGCACTTTTGAATGTATGTCCAAGGTTATTGAATTTCAAATTCTGCAAATGATACGCATCTTCATTAAATAAAAGGCATGAATCCTTTTTGTAGTCCATTGTTTAAATTGAAAAGAAAGTTAAAATGAACCATTTTATATAATCTAGTTTTCTTTAACAATTGATTGTCATTGACATTCTTTAATAATCCAACATACTTGTTAATGAATCTTGATTATTATTAAGTATAATACATGTCCCATTATATTACACTCCCTAATTTTGATATAGAAATAATCTTGTATTAATGGAATGAATTTTTTTTCAATTTTTTAATGGAACAACTTCTACATAACCTAGAAATAATTTGGTTTTGGCACATGAGGTGTGTGTAAGTTGTAGGCTCCATGACAATCTTAAGAGTAAAACTTCATAGCAACACAGATGTTCATGATTGTAAGTTTTATGTGTGACCTAAATGCAAACTTGAACTAACAAAATGCTACCATGTTAATGTTTGTAGTTACAATTGTGCTAAAACAAAAAACCACAAGTCTATGATGATGGAATTATGCAAAGTTGAAACGAAAAACATTGTTATGTAACAATTCAAAACAAAGAAGAATATTACTAAAATGTGGCTAGTAAATTTTATGAAAGAATGTGCTTTCCAAGGGGTGTAAACCCTAATCCATTGAAGGATTCTCCCCAATTGGAATGGAAGGAGGACCTACACAAAACAAGCAACATTAGTATGAGTAAACAACTTCTAAAAACCCAAAGTCTACACCCAAATAAAAATTTTAAAAAACAAAACAATTACTACAAAAAGTATACATACATGACAATTCATAATTGGAAACTTAAATATTTCATTATGGGGAGGATCATCCAAAAGGGGGATGAAATTTGGAATTTCAACATAAGCATCATCATCTTCAATGTCCAAAAACTTCCTCCCTCATATCATTTGCATCAACAAGAGCTACTTCTTCCTCATAATGAAAAACCTTTACATCCTTCTCTTTGGTATTTCCCACACCAACAAAAATTGTTTCTTATTCATGGCACATTGTCTCAACCACTTCCTTTAAAACACAATATTTATATATAACTGAAACAAAGGTAAAATCAAAAAATATATTAACAATATATTGCAACTCAAATATAGTGCCAAGCAAAAACATGCACTTCCATATGGAAGCAACCCTATTGTGGTCCATGCCACTTGATTGTAGTGGGATAACCCACATGATGCAATTGGAAAAAGTTGACCCAATCTACACATATCTAAAAGCATAGCAAAAAACAATGACCCAAGATGTTTGTGCACTTTATATTTTGCCCATGTGTATGCTTGTTCTATGACATTGGTTTGCAATAAAGGTACACAATTCTTAGAGTTACAACACCATATTTGATGTGTTCAAATTTTTCTACATTATTTCCTTTTACAATAACATTATTTTCAACAAACTAAAAATGAAATTCACATGAATCTTTTAAACAATAGCTCAACATCCCCACATAAGTATGTAGACCTTGTTGTTTAAGGCTTTTGCAATGAACAAAATGTCCGACCATGGCATTCTTATTGCATGTTAATGTAACTTTCAATGCCTTATGTAATGATAGTAGTGTTAAACATATAAACCATACGTAAATGCAAATGAAACAAACTTACACCCTAGTCCAACAAGCATAGCCCAAACATGCATTTATCTTGCAACAAATGATCCATGAACATCAAGTATGAAGGATCAATATTAGAACCTACAATGCCAATAATGATAGACACTTCAAAATATTTCAAAGTATCTTGTGTACACTTGAACATTGTAGCTTTGGAAATCAAAGCCCTCATTTAAAATATTTTTCCCATGGAGACACGATAAATTGATCCTCCTTCCTCTTTCTAACCAATTGTAACTTTGAGTTAATGCCACTTGTTAAGAACATTGTATCTATTGAACCTTCATTTTCCGTTGTTATGCCCTTGTGTGCAAACTTTGACCCCCCACCCCCCAAAGGAAAACAATTTGAATGGAAAGTTGAATGTCCATTATCCAAGTGGACAATGAACAAAAGACAATCCACTTTTCACACCAAACATAAATTGAGAAAAAACCCCCACCCACAAGGAAAAAAAAAGGAAGCCCTTTCATTCCATGACACACCTTTTCATTGGTTGCATGGAAATTTTATTGTTAAAATTAGCTACCACCATTTTTGGCATGGACTAATAGCTTTCCTAAGAACAACCTATTTACATCTACTTCAAAACAATAACCTACAAAAACCCAAAATCTACACCCAAGTTCCTAATCATATTCAAATTAAATACAATAACAAATTGGACAACAACAAAATGCAAGAAAACAAATGAACATTAGGATGTGATGAATCAAATTGTTGGAAAAGAATCCAACTTGACTCATTATTTCCCCCAATCCAAAATGCCCTATAATAGGGGCATAGATATTGCAAAATCTAGTACAAAAAGCCATGGATCCATAATTTTTAAAAACATAGATTTGTGCCTGAAAAAACTAACGATATATAATATTATTGGTGCCATATGTCTAGCCATAATTCATTAATATCCATAATGTAGCTTTTCTTTCCTTCACTCTCGAAATATTGTGTAAAAATATTACACAAACATTCTAACAACAAAGTCCAATGGATAACTAAGCAATTAAACAGTTTTAATTTCATGAAGTTGATTATGAAAAAAGGTTCTATCATCCTCCACACTTCCTAGGACCATGATAATGGTAGAACCTTGTTTGACATTCATGTAACATTCACCTGTTATATGTTTGGGTTTAGCACACTTACATTTCCTTCTTCCACCATGCATATGGAACCAATCTAATTTTAGAACCAACAACTTTTCCTTATGTTTAAGATTAATGTAAATCTTGTTAGGTATATTGTTATCATCCTTCATAGGTTGTTAGTGTGGTGTTCAATAGTTTCTTGATTATTGGCTCCAACACAACCCATAGCATGATCAAAACTCCCCATCAATTAGGCTAAAATAAGTCTACCTTAGAATCTACAAAGGTTTACAAATTGTAAAAACTAAAATGGAATTTCCACAAAGCTTTCCAAATGTAAAGAGAAAAAAAAGGATTCTAGTGATAGAATTAGGGATGACGAGCCTTTTGAAACATATGTGTATGCACAACTTAATTCAAGGACTAAAGGCAAATATTTTAAAAGTAAATACACATCTACAAAGACCTTCCATTTAGCAAGCAACAAGACAACATTTTGGTATGACTCTACCACTAAAGTATTAATCTATTTGAAAACATTAGATGGAGGAAAAATGCAAGCAGAATTGTTTAGATTTAAACCATCTTCATTAAACATGCGTACATCCCTTATGAAAAGAATAAATGCATCTTTGTTTTTCTTTAAACTAACCTTGATCCATAGGATATGTGTGTGCTTGAAATTGTTGCATTATGTGTAGGTCTATAGTAATAACTTGAAACTTGCTTTTGGTTTGCAAGTTGTATTTTGTGTTGGTCTATAGTGACAAGTGAAGATCTTCTTTTAGGATTGAAGACTTGCCCTTTATGTATGTCTATATTGACATGTTTTAGAAATGAAACCAATGATTTCAAATGCTTACTAACTTGGATGGAAATTAACATGATAAAAAACAAAGCATTTGAGACCAAATAGCAAGAGACAATGACAACGCATTAACAAGGGGATTGTGAAAATTAAAAGACACCAAATGCATATCAAAGTATTAAATTGCAGGCACCAAATTGCAATGTTTCAATTGTTGAAAGCAATGTCAGGAAAAGTCATTGTGAAATAACAAGATACAATGGGAAATTTAAAATGCATGTGAATATGTAATGAACAAGAGAAAAACATTATAATAATTATGTTAGGAAAATTGGATGTTTATAATCCAACTTTGAAACCTTGATGGTTGGAAAGGAAGATTTGTTTCAAGCAAAGGATCAGCTATTTCCCAAATCACCAAGGGTTAAATGTTGTTTCAAAAACACCTTTTAAAACCTACAAATAGCATAAATTACTTTAAGTGTCAACTTTTACGTACCATAAACATAAATAAACGATGATGGTTGTTGTTTTCACTACTTCAAAGGCATTTTAATTCATGTGCACCTATTATACCCACAACCATGAAACAACTATCAAGTGAAACATTGATTATGCACACTCATTGTTTTCATCAAACCTTTTAACAAGGTTTCAATTTCACTTGCAACCACTTACAATCAATTATAATATATACATGTCCAATAAATTAAGTTTAGAAAATTTCACAACAATAATTACATGTTCTACACATTGGAAATAACTCACTACCTTTTGACATTAAAATTGTCAAGGAATATATAGACATATAGTTTCCAAACAATGTGAGCTACATGTTTAACAAACTGGAACATATAAATGTGTTGAAAAAAAAACACTAACAACTTACCTTTACATAGTTCACATCCATATTTTAGTGGTTTGAAATCAACTTTAATATCTTTAGAAATGTTGCAACAATGGAATCTAAATGTACACCCATTGTTTTGAGATGGAACTAAAATTTGTTAATTAGATATATCTACAAACTACACAAGTAACAAGCTACAAAGATTAAATTTCTTGCATGAAAAAAATAAATTATTGCGATGGTGCGATGGAATCCAAGTACGTATATTTATATTGTTAGAATTATATTTTGTTAAAAAAACCTTGCGAATCAAGGTGTGCACAAAGGGAAGATAATACAATTTAATGCTATGACAGGGGGTTGGCATGTTTTGATGGAGATGTGACCATCACAAGGAATGGCAATGGAATTAAGTCATGTTGAACAAACCTTGCAAACCCTAAAACATAACATTGCATTTTTTGTTTTTTTGCCTTTTGTAGGATTTGCTTATGATTGTTGATTTTTTCCTTTTGGCAAATTTTCACACATAAAAAAAATATTAATTGGAATACTTAATTCCATAATATAAGGAAGCATAAATTTAATTATTTTGTGCACAAAATAGAACATGCACCAATCACTTGATCCCAAACATTACATCTTACATTTATAACCTTTTAAATATAATCACAAATTACTAATGCAATAGTAAATTTGTTAAACACAAAAAAATTACACCAAATAAGTAGATTTTCATCTTATCCATTATAAAATCATAATTTCAAATATGAAAATTTATTAAAAATTACTAGGTTAGTGTGTTAAGGCTCTCGAAGAATTAATCACATTATAGGCCCAAAAATTAGGGGAGGTCGAAGGTGGTAAGCTTTTTTCAATGAAAAGGGTAGGATAATGCCTTAGGGTGCGCACATTTAAATTAAGAGGTTTGGATCTAGTTGATGTTTAAGTTTGACTCCACATTTTGCAAATGCCTCACATGTGAGCTTTACCCATTGTAAAGAACAAGGTGAAGGTTATCATGACTACAAGGCATAAGGGGAAAGTTTCTTAGATCTTAGCAATGTTGGTTCAATATATAAAATCTTAGTGGGTATGTATTTGAGTATGCACCTAGGTATGTAAAATTGAATCCAATTGATATCATTTAATGAAAAACTTAAGACATATTTGAGTTCGTTATTTGCCTCCACTAATGTTACCATTGCATTTACCCATACCCAAAGTTATATATATATACTAGTGGGTACCCATGACCTTCGGACACTGTGAAGTCCCCCAAAAGTGAGTGGGGGGGGCGGGGCAAGCAAAAAAAGACAAAATTATCAAATATATTTGGTTGGTTTTGAGTGTGTAGTCAAAGATATAGAAGCATGATTACAGTTGTTTACTTCATTTCTGGCTTTATAGTCAGTTTTGGCATAATCTTCTTGAGGAAGGTCGCCACATTGTTTTATGGAAGATCCCCACTGTGGCTACAAACAAAAAATCTTAGAAAAATAAAATAAAAAACAACACTGCTAGGGACGACTTGGGGTCGATCACTCCTAGCAACTACCTCCTTACTATGAGATAAATTGCCACATGATTGTCTCCTCCATTCCATCGATGGATGACGGGACCCCCACCCCCAATAGAAAAAAGAAAAAAAATTTCCCTTTCCCCCTCTCCCCAAAACCCAAAAAAGGGAAAAAATTGGCTACACTGATTGCATATTGAGCCTTCCTTAGTGCCTGCTTGAAATTTTTATTATGGGCCAATACGCCTTCATAACAGGATGGATACCTATTGTGCTATAAATAGGGCAGAATGGGCAATTCCCTGAAACAGTGGAGTTTTGCAATTTAAGAAAGGCCCGCACCCTCCCCCTCTTTGCCTTGGATGGATGGAGGGACGGATGGATGATGGGATGGACGACGGGATGACAGACACTGTGAAATCCCCTAGTTTCATTAAATCATATTTATTTCAAAGAAACATTCGGTTTTAAACAACTGCACGTCGTGAACGTAGCTTCTCGCGAAGCCATTTAGGAGATGCAAGTAGCCTCAAAGGAGGGCTTCTTCGTACACAACATTGCGCATAAGGCCACTTCGGCCATGCACAGTGTCTGGCAGCAGAACTTTGATGTTCGCTGGTGCCTTGGCGCGTGAAAAGGCAACGTAAAGTTGGCCATGCGAAGAAACGTCATCTCCGAGATGAAGGCCAACATGAGAGAGGGTCTGCCCTTGAGACTTGTTAATAGTCATGGCATAAGCCAGCCGCAAAGGAAATTGTTTCCTTGCAAATGTAAATGGCAAACCGTTGTTACCGGAAATGAACTTAATGCGCGGGATAAAGGCCACATTACCGGCCCCTTTTCCTATGATGATCTCAACCTCAACGACTCGCATCGTGAAGCGTCGAACAATTAGGCACGTCCCATTACATAGCCCAGCCAATGGGTCAAGATTGCGCAGCAGAATCACTGGTGCGCCAATCTTGAGCAACAACTTGTGTGAAGGCATGCCACTAACTTCCAAAGTGTTGAGAAACTCGGAAGGGTATGTGTTCGCCACTTCCATATCCTTTGCGGAATCCGCACTGAGGAAGTTGACTTGTGCGCTTGGAAGGTAGCTTAAAACGATCGCGTTTATTAACAAAACCTCCTTGTTGTGAGGAGCCAAAATCGCACGCTCATGCAAATATTCGTTTGTGGCCTGGCCCTCGTGTAGTCGAGGGTAGATGGCCACAACCATGGCTTGTGTGTCCGCATGAGGGAGTACCATCATGTATGGACACTTGATGTAGTCCTCATCGATGGTTTCTAGTTCGTTGTTGCTAAGACAAAGAAGCCAGTCTGCAAAAGTGCAATTCCCAAGATTAGGGTGAACAACAACAGCATCATTGGCTCGCATATTTTCCGAAAGATGGAATACCTCAACAGATTCCCATAGGTAGGAATTTTGGATTGATGCATAAACAATGTCTGCATGGGATCCTCGGGGGATGACTGGAAAGACTTGGCGAAAGTCCCCTGACATGATGAAAATAATGCCACCAAAGGGTTCGTTCCTATCTGTAAGGTCACGTAGAGTTCGATCCACCACTTCAAAAGCGAGCTTATTAGTCATAAGAGCTTCATCCCAAAGGATGAGCTTTGTTTGACGGATTAGCACCGCCAAATCATCTTGCTTACGGATATAGCAGAAGGACGTACAATCAAATGCGATCGGGATCTTCAAGTATGAATGGGCCGTTCGCCTTCCTGAAAGCAGAAGCATAACAATGCCTGAAGAGGCGACAGCAAGTGCAATATCACCACGCAAAATATCATCATAGCGTTCAAAATCAAGTTTCGATGTAGGTCTTACCTGTTCCACCAGGGCCATCGATAAAGATGATTTTAGCGTGATGGGCAGCATATGCATCGATTACGCCATTGTAGGTTGCATGTTGCCCATCATTGAGGCTCTCAATGGCCATAACCACCTCGACTTGCAAGATCTCAACATTGTAGTCGCGCTCCACCTCAAATAGGTGATTGGTCTCTAACCGATCAAAGGCAACAGATGGGGTAGGAAGGCCAAAATCCTCGAGAGTTTTGCTAAATTTGGTAAGCGCATCCTGTAAGGAATGTAGTGCCCAACTCTCAATTTGCTCAATGGACGGTTCCACTATACCGCGACGTTGCAATGCTACCTTGTAGTCATCGCAAATGTGCTCCTTGTACGTGTCCCAGAGCATGCACGGCTCACTTGGAACGCCAAAGGCCAAGATGGTCACAAACAAAGAGCGCAACTACGCACCTGTTTGCATGCCAACTGCTTCTTCTAAGCAAGCATTCCACTCGTCATCCAAGTCATACAAACCAAGTGCAATGCATGTTGATTTGAATGTGTCATGGACAACACCATTAATTGTGCGAAGAGCTTCAAAAGAAACAGCACCTTTGACCTTCGTTAACAATGTACGCAAGAAATAACGTTCGCCAGTGAAAGGACTGACGAAATAAAGGCGCCCGACACAACACCCTCTATGCTGAATGGTCCATTTTTTCGTCCCATTGGTCCATGTAAACACGGAGGGAAAATTCATGTACGTGACTTCTCTGGCCAAGGGGTAATCAATATTGGCTTGGAAGTATTCGATGAGCGTTGTTTTTTGGTTTTGCTCGCTATTAATAGTTTCAAAAATACTGGCATTATCATTGTACACGACCGTATGCATTCCAAGCTCGTGCACGGCAAGGCGTGTGACAGACGATGTCCCGTCATGCATTTTAAAAGAGAAAAGACGCCATGATGCCTCAAAAGTAGAGACATAACGTCCTTCAAGGTATGCTTTAATTTCATCGCGATTTTGCCACTCACCATTGGCAACGACTGCCTGTGCGTTGTTATCTTGGCCAGGCATATTTGCTCGCCTTTCAACAACGGCAGTAGCACAGTCAGGTCCCTTGTACACATACTTGTATAGGTACTGACGGCAGATATGGACGAACATATCTCCACGTTGATGTGCACATGGTACTTGGTTGCCAGGTGAAGGTTATACGGGACAATCCACTGGTTATCCACCACGCGTTACGTCTTTGGATTTACAAAAATGCGAGTTTGACGGCGCTAATACTTGGGGTACCCATCAACATCACAACGCATTTCTTCGCTAAAGGAACACGGGTACCTTTTCTTGCACTTTCCTTGCTCCATGCATTGTGCGTTGAAAAAATCTGGACCACATGGCCCATGCACCATGCACGAAGTGACCGTCTCATACGCCTTAGGATGGCATATCGGGTCCGGAATCTCGGCCGATATCATCGAATCGTAGTCCTCAGCGGTGTGCAATTTCGACATTTCATCTAAAATGAGCAAAATGTGCACATGGGGCAAGCCTCTTTTTTGAAACTCGATGACCCAAATTTTAGCAATCACATTGCCAAAAACACCGTCTTTAATGTCCTTCAAAAGGGCGTCAAGTTTCAAATTAAAAACTCGAGTTACTAAGTCAGGGCGATCCTTGGCAGTTTGCCCCAGGAGAAGTGCATTTGTAATCTCTTTCCATTTAGGATTACAGGTAAATGTGACAAAAAGGTCCGGCTTACCAAATTTGCGGACCCTGGTACAGTTGGCCCATGGCGCTCTCACCGCCCTAGAATGACGACGGAAGAATCATCTTTTGCGCGATGTCGACCCCAAAAACGTCGCTAGCATTCAATGCATCTTGAAGACCATTGTACAGGTCGTAACGTAGTTGTCGCTGGTTGTCGCAAATAAACTTCAAGCGGTTTTGTTCAATACATGCATATGCGTCAACAATGAATTGTTGTAAAAGCCTTCCAGCTCGCAAAATCCATTCCTCGTTGATGCGATGTTGTAGTATGTATGCGTAAAACTGAAGCATGGTGACACGTGCGGAATCGCGTTTACCACCTATTGCATTCTTGTCATCTTAGATGAACCCAGAGCCATCCCATTGAATTCCATTCCATGGGATGCCGTCATGCCATCCGTTGCGTCCATCTGGGAAGAGAAGGACGTAGTGCAGTGGCGCGTATGCACTGTGTAGGGGAGAGATGCGCTGAAAATAGCCATTAGTCAAACGAATGACAATGTCGCGTGCGTTTACTTCATCCACATCGCCCCCAACCATCAATGTGCCAACTTCGTCAGTAGTTGGCGCACTATAACGTTACAAATCAATGCGACGATCA
>Ga0209611_10010359_pt1 | contig 13764 bp, 8 predicted proteins | sample S1TSphgellanicum_3_FD_187693 | JGI IMG/M metagenome (GOLD analysis project Ga0209611, IMG submission 187693) | Host-associated microbial communities from peat moss isolated from Minnesota, USA - S1T2_Fc - Sphagnum magellanicum MG (SPAdes) (version 2) | ecosystem: Host-associated > Plants > Peat... | reverse complement strand
TGTAGCATTTGTGGAAATGTGCATGTAAATGTTGCATTTTTCACCTAATTAATTACTCCTAAAATGTTGGCACCTTGTGTGTCGTAACCCCACTTTGAGGGAAGTGTGAAGTCGCCACTCACACTCCCGAAAATGGGACTTGGGAGTCCTCTGGAACTCCCAAAAATTCAGAGCGTAATTACAAGGGTCAAAACACCTCGCCTTGAAGCGTTCTTTATACCGTTGGAAAGGTCTTGAAGTGTAGATGTCCTAAATGGCCTCGATGAACCATTTGGACATCTGCAGCACAAGTTATGGTCGAAAGAAAGGCCAGGAATCAAACTGGCAGTTTGACTCCCGACCACTAAAAGTCGGGAATTGACCAAATTCCGGTGTGTGCAGGTGAAATGCGACACATCGTTGGAAAGCTCTTGACGAAAGCTACAACTTTGGTTTAGACCTTGTCCCGATCCAAGTTAGGGGCAAGAAGTTATGAGCATCCAAAGTCCCAAGAGTCCAAACCGCGATAATTTCGGGACTCCACTTTGGGAGTCCCAGGAAAAAAAACCATTTGGATGCAAGTGCGGCGGAAAGCTACAGAGAATACTATATGGGGAAAGGTGGTGGCTTCCCCCGAGTCCGGGCCGTGGTGAATCAAGTGAGTCCAAGGTAGCCCGTGGCTTGTCCCAACACCAAAAGAGTGCAAAATGAGTTCTAACCAACTTGTTGGTTGGATTTGGATGCAGGACCGTATAATTGAGTAAGCTTGTCCCTCTTCTTAGTTTATCATGGAGCTTTCAGCACGCCCTTCTCACCCCCTTTAGTGCTAGAAGCTGGGAACGTGCCCCGAGTCCCGGAAATTTCGCAACTTGAGTGACTTAGCCCAACTTGGGGCTAACTTGGGACTTGGGAGCGTGTCATTGTGGCTTGAATTTGCAATTTTACTTTTTTTTTCATGGACCATGTGTAAAAAAAATTCATAAATATCAATACTAACACAAAAAAAATTTGAACAATTATTCTATCCATATGTACACCCATCAAACATCATAAAACCAATAAACTTTCATCCAATATAACTTGAATTCATAATAGAACATTAAATGTAGTACCTTATTTTAAAGATAGAACCTCTCATGCTAGAGCTGCTTGTTTTTAACTTAGGCCACTTAGCATAGGTTAGTTAGATAGCCTAGGCTAACTAAGTTAGGCTATGTTGACTTTTGTTCATGTGTGATGACTCATAATTGAACATGTGTTTATAGATTTTTTACACATGTCATTCATCTATCAAGGTGTCTTTTGTAACATTTAGTTGAGTAAAACAACTAGGTTGACATGGACATGCACTTTACATGTCAAACCAAAGTCAAGGATGAGATGGAATTTCAATATTATAATAAAATTAAAAAATCCTAGTTGATAAGATGATGGGGCTTTGCAACTATACATCCTTTATAACTAAATGGGTGAAACAACATGGGTTTAACAACTTAGTAGTCATTAGTTGCAAATGTCCCTTTTCTAATTAATACATTGTCATAAAGGTAAGTCATAAAACCCAAAATGTGTTCTTGTGTATGGGGCTTATAGGTGATGTTTTCATGGTTTTTGGGGCTTGCAAGCTTTAACAAAGAGGATCTAAAAGTTTGAATGCCAAAACTCATCACAATTATATATATTTATATACTCACCAAAAGTTTGATATTAATGTTGTGCTAATCTATTCATATTCCATAGTTCATGAAAAGTCGAAAATGGTGTATAGAACATTTACATATTGATGGACATTCCCCATAGTGAAAAAAGGTTGCATGTTTAGACATTTCCATAATGAGAATATGTTTGCAAATATTTATTATTAAAGAAATCATTTCCATTGGAATGTGAAACTATTGTTATGGATTTTAGTGTACAAAGTGGAATTGGCATGATCCACTAGGGTGAAATCACAATAAAAGGAGCCAAAAGACTTGTTGATTATGTAATTTTCATGTACTTTGTCTATTTTGAAAATGTATCACATATAACATTTAAGTGATATAAATAAATTAGTTATTACATTGTGTTCATTTACTCATGGAATTATAATCTTATTAATTTAAATTCATTTCATTATGTTGTGAAGGTTCTTTTGCATAAACAAAACACTTGTTGACAAGTGCTAAAAACAAACTTAAAAATATGAACGTGTTTTTTGTTAATCAAACCTTCACCAAATGCTTTCAATTTTTTTATGAGCTTTAATATACCTCACAAAAAATGCCACATGTGTTGAATCAGTCCAAAAAGAATTTCATGCTTGTATTGAAACCTTTCTACATGGCTGCTTCAAATGGTCTTTAAACATGCTTAATAATTAAAATAGTTCACAATTTATCATCATGGCTAAATGAAAAGTTATACATTTGATTATAATATAGAACATGATGTAAAAGTAAAAACTTTTTACTATATTGTGCGTCATATTTGAACTCAAATTTGATATCTAGCTTGAAACTTTAGTTTTAAAATTGCATTATAAACCAATACAAGAAGGCCACATGTCTAATTTAGTCCTTGAAAAGGACTAGACCTTGTTGCAAGTGGCTTGTTTTATTGTGACTAGACCCACTATGTTTTTACATAAATTACATTCTAAATCTACTCTAGATCCACCTAAAATCCACCTAGACCTTGCTAGGAAAGAAAAAGTTTGAATGCTAAAACTTATGGCAAGTAGATATATGTCACAAGTTAAATTTATTAATGTTGGTTTGATTTACTCAATTCCGTAGTTCATAGCCCTGTAATATTGTTGGAGCCATGCTTGAAATTCTCACATATACCATGTCTATATGTATGTGATTAGTAGGTAGTGATCAGTGGGTTTTGGGGGTTGCAAGCTTTAGTAAAACCAAGAGAGACATTTGAATGTACCAAATGCTTTGGAAGTTAAAGATTTCAAAGACATTCCCCATAGTGAGAATAGTTCATAGGAATGCATGGACATTACCCATAATGAAAATGGGTCTACATACAATTAATTAATATCAAAGAAGTTACCTCCCTTAGAATGTCAAGCTCTTGTTGTGGATTCAAGTGTAGAAAATGGAGTTTGCATGATTCACTTTGGATCCACTAAAATCCACTAGACTTCCCTAGGAAAGAGGACAAAAGTTTGAATGATGACACTCATTGCAAGTACATATTATTGTACATGACACATTGTTTATTATTAATCTGGGTTGATTTACTTAATCCCCTAGTTCATAGCTAGGTACCTAATAACCTTAACTAGTTTTGGTTTTTAGGAAAGAAATCTTTTAATATCAAGGACTACTTGCATTAGTTGCCCTATATTTTATGTTAAAAATATGTTCCCAATGTTAGTTCATAGATCCACAATTTGAACTATTTTGGAAACATGAATTATCTCTAGTGTTTTAGTTATTGATATGACTAATGAAACATGAATATTAAGTAGTCTTGTCCAATTGGTATTAAGTGGTGTAATGTTAGCTTGTTCTAAATTTATCTATTTAGTGGTATGTTGCATTATTGTATGGTACTAGCAAATTCATTATTCAACCCTTATTCTTCCTTCCAATCTATTATCCTTTAAACCTTAAAGGTTATTTGTCCTTGAACACATGTTCTAGTATTGATTTACTTTGAGAATTGATTAATACCAACCATGTTGGCAATAACATTTTCTATTGATGTGGATTGCTCTGTCACAATGGCCTTTGTTTCATTTTTAACCAATGCATGTACCTTTATTTTGTATGGACATTCCCAAGACTAATAATCTTGGTTACAAAGTATACAATGAAATTTGGATTATATTCAAAATGGCTTGTTCATTTATGACACAATCACTATTGTTATAGTCATTGATTTTGGAATAATATCTTTATAGGTGAAATCATGGTCAAAGGAGCCAAGGGTGCTAAGGTAAAAGTCCTTTTCTAAGGATTACATATGACACATGTCATTCTTGCATTGATTTATAACTTAAATTTTGTATTTTGGATACCCCATTTAGCACTACATTTTATATATAAAGACATTTTGACTACAAACTGATTTTATATCATGTACATTATGCATTCATGCCTTCTATCACATATATATGAATGACTTTTGTTAAAACCACACTTTCAAAATCCATAATTTTTGGGTTCAAAAACACTTTTAAACAAAATGTGTTCAAGTGGGTTATAAAAACAATTTTCATTAGTTCAAGTCCTTTTGCCCTTCCAATTATCAATATCAAAATCCTCTCCAATTTTCTAAAGGACTAATGCACAATTGGTAAGAAAAAAAGATGTTTGAAAAAAAAACAAAGATTGTCCACTCTCAAGATTTGAGTGCTTTGAACATGTAATTTAAAAAAAAAATTGTGTCAAGCTTTGAGCATGTAAACTTTGCAATTAATGGAAAATATTCGAAAAAAAATTATGAGAATCCAAACTATTATGTTTCCCTTGTGATTTTTCAAACATACAAAAATGTAGTTTTAAGGAGTGTCTATTTGCTTGGGTGGCTCTTTTGACTGTGATTTTACCCTTCTTAGGTTCCTTGTAATATTAAACTCGATGATTTGTTCGATTATGTTTGGTGTAATATTGTGGTGGTTTGTTACGGTGGTAATGTTCATACCCATTCTAGGATATTCCTTGCAAAAAAATTATATTTCTTAAGTCCAGTTTCAAATCACAAATCAAGGTAATTTCCTTATCTTCAATAAAGGTGTTGTGTTTCATACTAGTAATTGCTAGTCTTAAATAGGGAAATAATCCAACACAAAAAAATGGTAAAATACATGTCAATAGCCTTTGTTAGTAGAAATATTGTCCATTTTGACCATATGTTTGTGAATAATGTGCAACTAGTGTCCAAACCAATTCAATTTGCAACTACATTTATATCAATCCTATGTGGCACTTTAATTGAAAATGTTCATAATCACATATATGATTAAACTTCACAAATCCAAATTTTAGTCATAAATGTGACTACAATATGTAGGGTTTAAATGAAAATATTGATGAAAATTAAATATATGTCATCCATTATCGATGATGGTTGACAACTAATTTGCTTTTGCAACTATATTTTGCAATTATATAGTATATATAAATGATTAAATGGTGTTGCATTTTTGTTATTACAATTCAAAGTGTACAAATTAATTTATTGGGTAATAGGTTGTTAGAAAAAACTATTATAACTTAGTAGGGAAACTAGATTAGGTAAGCTTAATAGGTTAAGTTAAACTAAGTAGGCCTTTATATGTTGGTAGTCTAGTTTAGCTTACATATTTAATTAGTTGGCCTAAGTTATCTATAAGTAATAGTTTAACTATAGGTAGTAGTATCTTTAAGTTAATTTACTACGTTTAACTAATAGGCTACGCTATAAAAGTAGACCTAGTTAAGCTATGCAAAATAAGTAAGTAGTTGATAGGCTAGGTTATTAATTAATTAGTTGGTTAGGTAGTAGGTAGTAAATAACATAGGTTAAATTGTAGTTATTTCATTGTGTAAAAATGTGATAATGTTTAATTAATTAATTAATTAATTAAGTTACATACTTGATTAATTATGTAAGTAGTTTAGGTAATTAGTTTATTAGGTAGGATAAGTAAAATATAATAGGTATATAACTTAGGTATTATGTAATAAATATGATAGTATTAGTAGTTAGGTAGGTAGAAAAAATAGTAATTTTTTATTGTATGGATATATGATAGTGTTTTTGTATGGGACAAAAGATGTGACAATGTAGTAATGTTTCCTTTTCATTAAAATTTATGAAAAGTCCTTTGATATAATTTCAAACTTGTATAGTACATATAGTTAGGTGAAAGAGTGGACTAAATTCATGGTATGCATTATAAACATTTAAAATGCATGTGCCATTTGGGATGAGCCAATCAACAAGGCTTGTCACCAACAAAATAAATAGGATCCTCCCTACCTACCTAACTACTAACTTAGCCTATGTCAGGTAGCCTATGATAGATTGCCTATTTTAGCCTAGCCTAACCTAGGATAAATTGTAATTATATAATTATATAACAACAACAATAAAATAATAATAACGTGAATTATGTGATTATAATATATCTTTCTTGAATAAATGGCAAATTGCCAGGTGTTTTATGGCCATTGATTCCTTAAATTACCATGTGGCTAAATTCAAACCACCCATCAATGGAACATTTGGTAACATGCGACTATCCCAAATGTAATTGCAAATTGGGGTTCCACATCATACTAACACCTAGGTTTGGTTATCTAAGCACATTTTTCAAATTGCTTACATGCACTAATATTGGTATTGATCTAAATGGATGTTAATCGATAGGTAGACCATTTGTTGGATCTCTCCTTGGACTTTTGTCATTGTCTCCTTCAAGTTGATGCCAACACAAAATTATTATAAGTACATAATAAATTTATCATGTGTTTCATTCACTCCTTGTGGTGTCCACTAATCTAATCATTTTGTTGTGTAACAATGGTTCCATTATAAGTATTAATCTTTGTAATTGGTATGGTACTTGATACCACAATTTGGTTGAATCAATATTGTTTTAGCTCCTATCAAAGTTACTGATTACATAGGAACTTGCATTGTAATACATGATGGAGTAATTTCCCACATGTACTATGTAAAATAGGTGGCATACACAATGAAAATGTTTAACATTCCATTGGTATTATGCTTCCTATTGATGGTAATGTTATTAACATAAAATTAAATACAATGTTCTTAAGTTGAATTATACAAGTCATTATTACAAAACATGGTTTTTCAAATAGTTCAAGTTGACTAATTGGTCTTTTTTTATTAATGGACATGCCCATTTTGACTAGAGGCTCGAAACATGTATTTTTTGTCCAATCAACTTGACTATAGTGATTTATTTGACCAATACATTTAGTCAAGTTAGACAACCATAGTCAAAATGGCTAATGGGTTTTAGTCAAATGGGACATTTAGTCAAATTGAACATAAGAAATTGAAATCAGTAGTCAAAATGATCAACATTCTTTAGACAAATGGGACGTCTTATGCCTATTACATACCTATTTCCTACCTCCCATTTACAATTTTACAACCTACTTACATACCTACCTACCTACCCACCCACCCACCTATATGTACTACCTACCTACCAACCCGCCTACCTAGATGTGGTACCTACTTACCAACCCACCCACCCACCTACTTACTTGCCTATCCACCCACCTATAACCTACCTACATATTAACTATTTATCTACCTACCCACCCACCCACTTGCCTACATGGATGTACTACCTATCTACCTTCCCACACACCTACTTACATACATGTACTATGTACCTACATACCCACCCACCCACCCACCTATCTCTTACAACCTACCTACCTTCATACCTCATAATCTTGTAATGAAATGTTAAAATAAACATGTGAATAAAAAAAATCAATAAAAGTTGAACACCTTTTAATGGTGTGGTCCATTGGGAGGTCAAGGGTTTAATTCCTAACATTATAACCTATTTACATGCTTAAGGGGTAATGTAGGTAGGGTAGGCTAAGTAGGATATAATAGGTTAGGTTAAGCTAGGTCAAGTAGGATAGTGTAAAGTAGGTTAGGCTACCATTTACCTACTTTCCTTTTTATGACCTACCTACCTACCTACTTGCCACAATTTTTTTTTTATTTGGGCAAAAATTTGACTAGTCAAAATGACTTGTCAAATGGTCCATACTTTGCTGATAAAATTAGTCACAACGGACATGTTGAAATCAACTTGTCCAAAATGATGGAGTGGTCTTTTTGACGTTTGTCCAAATTGGGTACTTTTTTACTATATTTGCTAGTAAAAAAAATCATGTTTTCTAGTAGTTAATAATAGGTTGAAATTCAATCCATGTGGTCTAGGTATTAAATATTTGTTTTACTCCACAAAAAATTCTTTAATCAACATTTGTCAAAGTTACACATCTACACGAGGGCAATTCTTGAACACATGTCTTGTTTTTCTATAGTAGCAATAATCATTCAAGTTAGGATGAACAATTATGCTAACCAAATTTGGCCATTCAAGTACAATATCCAAAGCCAAACTAGATATTGTTTCCAATTGATTCCTATCTAACACAATCGATATTGTTTCAACCATCGTAGGCTTTATATTGCAAACTAACACAAATAGCCTTGTAAAATTTTATTACATTTGAATAGTCCATGCAACTCATTCATCAACAATTCTTTTTTAAAAAGTGTGCTTGTTGATTCAACAATATTTTCGATCGCTCAAATCTTTGTTGCATGGGTGGTGAAAATTGCAAAAGTAAAGAAGTCGAAATCCTTTCTATACACTAGGTTGCACAGGGCTAGGTATTTCATTTACAACTTTTGTATGGCCAAATTGAGCTTCTTTGCCCATACAAACCAATCTCCCAAAGTTTTTAATCATTCCCATAGCCACATTAACATGAGTAAAAGGTCCAACATTCAAGTTTTTAGTCCTTCTCTATAATTTATTCATATGGTTAACATGTATCTCTATGACCCCTCCATACTATTGATTTAATGATTACCTTCATTCAACATGCTACCAATTTGAAAATTCTTACACAAAAATCTCACGATCTACATCTTGTGTTTCCAACATTTAGACATTCATCTCCATTGACACACTAATGTCTTTGGGTGCTACAAATTGATGTTGCAATTGTTCACTGTGCATTTTTACATCTATTATGGTTGTAATCTAAATATATATATTTTGGAACACTTATAGTAATTACCCATGTCATTTCACAATGATCAATATTTCATTTCAAATTTTTTTAAGACGAAATCATGGTCAAAGGAGCCAAGGGCGGCAAGGTAAAAGTCCTTATCCAAGGATTGCACATGACACATTGTCATTTCTGCATTGATTTATAGTTTAAAATTTTGTATTGGATACCCCATTTAGCACTGTATTTTTAATATAAATACATTTTGACTAAAAATTGATTTTATATCATGTATATATTATGCATTCATGCCCTCTATCACATATATATGAACAACTTTTGTTAAAAGCACACTATCAAAATCCATAATTTTCATGGTCAAAAGCACTTTTGAACCAAATGTGTTCAAATGGGTTATAAAAATAATTTTCATCATTTCAAGTCCTTTTGCCCTTCTAATCATCAATGTTAAAATCTTCTCCAATTTTCAAAAGGAATGGTGCACATTTGGTAGAAAAAATGGAGGTTTGAAAAAAACAAAGATTGTCCACTCTCAAGATTTGAGTGCTTTGAACATGCAAATTCTTTTTTGATTTGTGTCAAGCTTTGAGCATGTAAACTTTGCAATTAATGGAAAATAATCCAAATTTTTTTACGACAATTCAAATTATTATGCTTTCCTTGTGATCTTTCAAACATACAAATATGCAGTTTTAAGGAATGTCCACTCACTTGGGTGGTTTCTTTGATTATGATTTTACCTTTTGTCATTAGATTAGATTTCCTATATTTATAACAAACATTTTTTTGTTTCAACATTCATTAGATCCTAATTCTTTCAATCATTTATTATTCACCCCCAAAAAAAATCTCGCAAATTAAATCCAAGAAATACACATTTCCTAAATTCATAATACTTTTGTTACTAAAACTAGAATTGCACACTTTGAATCTTCCGGAATGTGATTCCCAAATGGTAATGGGATATTTTATCATTTTCATTATTTTTATTAATGTTGTTATAATATTGGTGTAATTCTCTACTAATTGTTATTGTTTTTATTTCAATTTTCCTACATTTTAGCGTAGTTTTACATCGATTAGAAATTTTTTTATGTTCTTGATTCTATTTCTTTTGATTACTTCTATTGATTTTATCTTCATAGTACAATTTTTGTATTCCTTTGATAAAAATTAAGGAAGAAAATCAAAGAATTTTCAAATGAAAAATAATGATAGATCTAGACAAAAATAAAAATAAAAAATCTAAGTGATAAGTAGAAGAATGTGATTATGGCCACAAGGAGTAACAACAAAAGAGTGCAACCAAGGCCACGAAAAATAGTAGTAGAAGAGCATGACCAATGCCAAAAGGAAAAACAAAAGAACATGACCATGGCCATGAAAAGTAATAACAAAATAACTCAACAAAGACCAATAGGAGAAAAGTGCAACCAATGCCACAAAGAGCAACACGAGCAAGAAAATAACAATGTACCACACAATGATGACCACCATTGTTGTGACCATGATTGCCATCACCACAACAGCCATCACCACAAACTACTACAACCACACAAACACAACCAAAAATAAGTTTAACTTGGTTAAGGTGAAAAATAACAATAGCAGAAAAAAGATGACTAAGGTCATAAAGAGTAACAAAAGAAGAGCATAGCCAAGACATGAGGTAAGTCAATAATTTACTTTTGGAGCTTGAGCTATGTAGTTTGATTCTTGAGCTTTGAAGCTTTGGAGCTTGAACTTTGAAAATAAATAAAACACAAAACCTTTTGAAAGGTGAAATGCAAAACCTTTGAAAAAAACTTGAAAAAAGAAAAAAGAATGTTTTGGAGTTAAAGCTTGAAGCCTCAACAAACATGAAGAAAAGAAAAGAAACTAATAAAAACAACATTGAATTTTCTAAATTTAAACCCTAAAACTAAAATAAAGTAGATTTTTTCAATAATCTAATTTGGTTTTGGTTATAATATCAATTTGGTACCAACCTTTGAATTTGGTTCTAGTTATAATCAAGTTCAAAATTGAGGGTCATTTTTCACCCAATTTAAAAACCTTTATATATCAAATCAATTTTGGTTCTAGCTAATTCCAAAATCGAAACCCAATTTTGAGTAGGTTTTTGGGAATCAAAACCAAAACTATCAGTTCACAACTAATAATTGGGTACCCACCCAACACTAGTTAAAACAACTTTCAAAATCAATAAGATGTTAACATCCACCTTTTTGCAAAAATGGGACAATATTATTGGATTACCTACTAGTGAATAAAGATGTGTGCTTATTTTTTCCTATGCTTATTTTCAAGACTCAATGTTCAAATTTGTGCAAATCTTTTTTATTGATTTGAACTTTGAAGTTTCTATAGTAACCAACATGTTTGAAATAATATTCATGTTAAGCTTGAAGAAATTACTAGTTGTTTTCCACATTTTTGGGTAAATTGATTCATCAATCTAAAGATGTTTGCTAAAATTAAAAATATCTTGAAATGTTAATGACTAAAAGTTACAACAATTTGTTGCACAACTTAGTGGGCAATAAAAATTAATTTGGGTATAATTTATTCAACTTTTTTTTCTCAATGCTATGACCAATGCCTACATGTTTGATACCACAATGGAAAAAATTAGAATCAATTTGAATTAACACACTATTAAGGGGCTTTAAAGGGCTTTCTTAATAGTCCTTTTCAAACATTCCTTTTGAACTAAAAATTTATTGAAATCAAATAGGCACGCAAAACATTATTAATATGACCAAATGAACATGAGTCCAACCTCACAAGGCTTATAAAATGAAGTGCAAATTGCTTTTAACACTCTAGGTCTTGTGTTTCCATTCAAATTTTTTTTGGTAAAAACAATAGTTACAATTTTACTAGTACTAACATTTTGTGAATGGGAATTTCAAAACAAAATGCTATCAAAAGTAACATGTAATCTTGCTTCAGGTTTGAGGGTTCAATGTGAGTGTCATATATGCAATATATGAATTGGGTGGTAATGTCTATAGCATAGGATGGATTCAATCGTATGAAGGTTATTTTAAAAATAATTCCTTTCTAGAACAAGTTATATTGAATGAACCAAAATCTCACATAACACACATAACACACAATAAAAAAGGTGAAATTTATATGATTTGTGTTAGGACATTCATGTGTTTAAAATTTGGTCTTTTATGTTGGCTAAGACCCAATGGGGAATTCATCACATGTGTTGAAAGACCTCCCTTCATGGAGATCAGTCATCAAATACACATGAATAAGGTTTTCCTTTTGTCATTTTTTTCATAATAAAAAAAAACATAAATTTATTGTATCATAAGTTCATTACACATATATATATTTTTTATGTCAATGACAAGATTTGATGATAGATTAACAACATGAAAAATAGGAAAATAGAAAATGTGCCCAAAGCTGCACCCATAACTTTTGAATATATGAAAGGAAAATGGATGAATCATCCACCCTTCCATCTAGATCCATTTAGGTCAATAATATTATGCCATCTACTAATCTTTTAGAACATTCATCCTTTCCATGGACGAATTTTTATACTATTTAACATTTCTTTCTTTACAACCTAGTATTTTGTCACAAGTGAGATCAAACTAATTAGGTGTGCCTAAATTGGAATAGTTAATTAGACCACAATATACAAATCCAAAGTAAATCCTTGGTCAAAAGATCCTCATGCATAAGGCCCATAAATATTATCATTTACTATCATTTATATCCATATTTCCACCTTATGCCATAATTAATATTATTTATAAAATTTTGTCTCTAGTAACAAATTTATTCTTTGGACTAATTATAAGAAACTCAACTTTTATATCTTGTTTTATACTAGGCATAGGGTCCATTAATGGTCATCATTACAACAAGGCATTAACCACTTGACATTTTTGTTGAATGGAATGGAACAATGTCTTTTGTAATCTATCTGTCCTTTCATGTCTCAACTTCATATAGGAACGAATTAATGCCTCACATTTCAAGAACATTTGAAGAATTTGTCTTTTCCTTGTCTTGGTGCAAATAAGGAAGATTAATTGCATGTTACACATTGTATCATATCATTATTACCTTTGGTAGAACTTTATTTCAATATGACATGTCATTGACATATGAACATGTGTTGTTTAATTAGGCTTCTTGTGGATATGTTAACATTGTTCAAAACATTGTTAACAATGGAGTAGATATGTTGATGCAAGTGGTGAAAGTGGAAAGATACCTTTGTATTTAACATGTGGAAACAACTTAATTTCCTATTTACTTCTCTTTTGTTGAACATAGAGCATAAATGTATGAATTTGTGATTTTTTGTAATTATGTAAATATTATGTGGGAATTCTATGCACAAAGGGGAATAGGAAGAAAATGTGAAGCATGTTATGAGTTTTGTAATGATCCAATGAAAATTATTCATTTCAATGACAAAATAAGAATGAAGGTTGACAATAGAATTAAAATGTTAAAATAATGTAGAATTGTGTTTTATTGACATAAATTGTGATTTTTGATGGATTTTTTTTTTGTCATGAGTTTTTTTATATGTTTGGGCATGCGCACATTTTTTTCCCTTCATTGTGGTTTGCACCCACTTAAGGTGTTACATAACAAGTAATATTCACTTCATTATGTGAAGAAATGATTCAAAGATTTAGTGAACCAAAAGAGGAAAGATGCAATATTCTCCTCAAGGTTTTTCCTATACAATATACTTTTCTTTTTGACTTTTTAAATATGCATTTTGATAATTTTATTAAGATTTATGTGTCACATCATTACTATATAACACTAGCCACATGATAACAAACCATTTATACCTCTACAAACATGTTTTAAACAATACACCAAAACATGGCACCCATAACTAGACCAATACAACTACACATGGCATAAATGACTAACCTAGTAAAAAAGGACCCATCATGGATGCCATGTTTTGGCATAGTGAAGTGACATTCATCTTTCAAAAACAAGGAGGAAAAAAAAAATTTAAAACTTACATATTTAT
>Ga0209611_10010358_pt1 | contig 13766 bp, 6 predicted proteins | sample S1TSphgellanicum_3_FD_187693 | JGI IMG/M metagenome (GOLD analysis project Ga0209611, IMG submission 187693) | Host-associated microbial communities from peat moss isolated from Minnesota, USA - S1T2_Fc - Sphagnum magellanicum MG (SPAdes) (version 2) | ecosystem: Host-associated > Plants > Peat... | reverse complement strand
TGGAACAAAACATGTTTAAATTTAAACATTCACCATAAAAATTTGAATACTCTAATGAAGACAAGGTGAGTTTTTTATCTTTTACAAATTACTTTTTTATTTTTATTTATTTATTTAAGTTTTTTTTTGTTATTCAATTATGTTTCTTTAATACATAACATTTGTTTAATTTTAGTTGCAAGTTTGTTAATAAAATCATTATGTTCCAAAAGGCCTTGTAATTCAAAAATGTTATTATTGTAATTTTAATTTTGGGTTTGTAATCAAAGCAAGGGCTTGCAAAGGTGTGGGCTAAGATTGAAGCCCAAGAGTCACATATCATGCTCTTGGGAGTGTAAGAGGGTGTGAGGCAATGAACCCACACATTCCCAAATGGGCTTCCACTTTGGGAGTTAGAATCTTAATGGATTTTCGAATCTTCAGAAAGTAATTACAAGGGTCAAAACTCATTATATTGAAAAGTTTCTTACCATTGAAAAGCTTTTGAAACTTAAATGTCTAAAATGGGCTCTTACGTCCCATTTGAGTGCATAAAAGACAAGTTATGGCGGAAAGAAGGGCCAAGAGTCAAAATGCCAATTTGACTCCCAAGCACTAAAAGTCAGGAATCGCCCTGATTTACTTATATGTAAGTGACGTCCCAACATATTTTTGGAAAGTTTTTGACAAGGGTTATAACTTTGCTTTAAACCTCACCTCAATCAGAGGTCTTAAAAAAAAATTATGGGCTCCCAAAATCATAAAAGTCCTAATTTTAAGAATTTTGGGACTCCTTGGACAAAATGAGATTTGGGTTAGCCCCCGTGGTCATGCATAAAGAATATTATAAGGGGGAAGGTGGTGGCTTCCCTTAAGTCTGGGTCATGATGAATCTTGTGAATCCATGTATGTTCATGATTCGTTCGTGCATCAAAAGTGCTTCAACCCTGATTAACCAACTTATTATTTGGTTTGTGTAGGTTCATATGAATAATTGACTTGCTTGTCACTTTTCTTAATCTTCATCTTGAAGCTCCATCATGCCCCTCTACCCTCGAAGTGTTGCAAGTTAAGGAACATACCCAACTTCTTATTCTTTCGCCATTTTCATTTTAAACTCACATTGGAGTCTTTTTAGGAATGTGGGGGTGTGTCAATTATTATCCTTTGTTACAATAGGAGAAATATTGTTAGAATTGATGGTAGGATGCCTCATATTTTTACTTTGCACATTTATGAAATAATTATGGCTTGTCTTTCTCATGTTGTGAGTGCATGTGTTTTTAATGAGTCTATCAGCCATTGGTTATTGTTTAATGCATTATAATATGTATTTACCATGTGTATGAAAGGTAAGGAAAAAGTTACAAACCCACCTACCCAAGTTAATTTGATTGATAATAACATTTGGAATTGCCTTCAAGTTATTTTTGTTTGCTATCAATATCAAGAATGAAGTTTATGGTGTTTTAGAATCTTTCTTTCTTTTTCAAAGAATATAAAAAGATATAAAGTCTTACAACATGTTATGTTTAATGTTAAACCCCAAATTTAAAAGCTTTTTTTTAGTTTCTTTTTATTGGTTGTGAAAAAGGGATGAACATTGTTGAAGAATATGATAGATAATCATCATATCCTATGCTTTTGAAATGTTATCATTATTTACACCCAATGGCAAAATTTGAAGTTGAATGTGCAAATCAAACAATAGATGCAAATTTTAAGTTGGATATTTTTTAACAAACTCCCAACACACATGAGCCAATGGCAAAACTTGTCACCAAGGAAATGTGATTTTTAAATGTAACAAAGTAAATTCCAAAGAAATCAAGTGTCTTCTTCAATGGTGGGCAAAATGTGAAGCCTTGTTTCCTACTATTGGATTTTTGGTCCACCAAATCTTAAGGATTGCTCGGTCACAAATTGAGACTAAAATGATTTTTTCTTTAGCAAGGACATTTACAAATTGACAAGTTGTCATTTACAATTAGAAAATTTAAAGAAACTGATATTTGTGAACAAAAATTGGCCAAATTATCCTAGAATTGATTGTAAACCACCTTTCAATTTGGTGGAGCTATTTGATCTAAACTAATTTGATTTCAAAGGGTTTAGATTTTAAGGAGGAATTAGAAGAGTTTGAAGGTTCTTTTAAAAAGGATGAATTTTTGGACATATACAATGTTCAAAAAAATTAATATGATTTTCATGTTTTCTAATTCTTTTATTAATCTTTTTTTAAAATCAATTTTTGAAATAACATAATTTTTTATACTTGTTTTTTGTAAGAACTACCTTTGAAAATCAACTGGTATGAGCTGTTTGAGAACTAGCACTTTGAAATCCAGGGGAATTTTATTTTTTCAATTTGTTGAAAGCCTTTTGATGCTGAAATAGCATCAAGTTTTTCATTTGTGGATGGATGGAATGTGAAAACCCTTTTAAAAAATGGATGATAGATAGAAAATGTCAAACTATGAGGCAGTTGGGCATCATGAAGGGTTGTGGATGCCGAAAGTCCAGTTTTTGTTGTTCTTTTTTCGCAATTGGGTGTGTTTTGTTTGTTTGTGAGATTATTGTGTTTGATGTTTGCACTTCAATTAAACAATGTTGGTATGTTGGTTCCGGTGATGGAACGAATTAATAGCCACATTGTGTTGGCTCTAGGAGGGGAGTGTGGATCGCAAAGCAGAGCACTGGTTGGTGTAAGAGATTTCAGTTGATGGCTGGTGCTTTGGGATGGCAGACTATAAGTGAAGGAGTTCTAGTCTTCAGAAGGGGGCAGAAGAAAGCTAAGTGTTCAATCTTGATAGTTGGTGGAAAATAGAGATGTTTTGGTGATAGGGCATTTGTGTGAACAGAAGAGAAGAATGCCTCTCTGTTTATGTTTGCTTTGGTCTTGAAGTGATGCTTTTCTCTGCACTGTAAACTTCAGGACACGAGGATTAACTAATGTTAGGATTTAGGGACTAATCCAGGGGAAAGGATGACATTGTCTAGAGGTTTCATGAGTAGTCATGTGGTTTGTTTGGGGTTCTTGACAGTCATGGGAAATTTTGAGGGAATTTGTCAATCTTAATAGGTTTAGAGGAGAGTACCTACCATAGTGTGGGAGCTTGGGAGAAAAAGGGATTTCAAGCACACCAGTGGGCGCTATGGGAAGATTTGTTTTTCTGGGTGATATCCTCTTGTCTCTCTGTCCAAGTTCTATTCTGAAGGGATCTGGTGAATATAAAGTTTGTTTATGAACTACCACATGATTAGTTGGCTCTTGAGAGGAAGTCAAGAGTGTTCTGATCGCCTGAAGATCTAGAATTATGTTTTAGACCATAGAATGTAGTAGAAGTTGCTATGCAATAAGTAGTGTGGCTACATTGTCAGTTAGACAAACCGGCAACTCTGTTGTTGGTAAGATCATTAGTGTAGGGATTTCTCATTTAGGTTATCCCCTCTTTTTGGGGACACGCTCCCCAGGTCTGTAGCAAAACAATAATAGTAATTAAAAAAAACCGGGTTAGGCATCAGAAAATCTTCTGAAATCCAGACCCAACACTGTTCAAAACCGCATCCAAAGAGCAGGACATGAAAAATCAAATGCTGTTTCGTCCTGCACCCCTAGAAACTGTGCAGTTGTATGCAGGACCCTGCACTTACACCCACAAATTTCTTAGGGGTGTTTAACATCTTCCACAACTGTACAAGTCTTCTTCATACAGGTTCTTGTTCCCTTGAACACTTCCTTTTTCCAGGGTTCTTTTAAGTTTCAAATTGTTACAAGCAAGTATACTTTATGTTTGGGTGCCCCCTTTGTTTGGTTGTACAAGGTTAGAACTTAGAGCATCCCCACTGGTGCTCAGTATGCCATCCTGCACATTAAAATCGGATGAAGAAAAGTCAACATATGCGGGTTTGGCTCAGGAAAATGGTTTTTCTCTTGCATACGTGCTCAGTTTGCTGAGGTTGGTAAAAAGCACAGCAAAGATGTGCACCTAGTAGAGAAGAGTGTAAATATGATCTAACTGATGCTCCCTGTTTGTGATTGGCCAGGTGGTTTGTTATTATTAGTTCGCACCTATGTCCAGTCCCCGAGAAAGAATAAAGTAAACAACTAAACTTGGTTGTGAGAAATCTTTGTGCAAGGGTCACATACTCAGCACCGGTGGGGATGCTCTTAGTACCCATAAGATCTTGAATGTGAGGTTGTGTTAAGTATGTGGAACCAGATCTGGTTTCCAAACCAATTTGACTTTATATTTATTTTCCTTAAAATTCAAAACAAGAAGTTTATAAATGTGAAGAACCAGGCCCTCACCAGTGTGAGGTGGGCATTTGATTTTTCTAATCGCCTGCCAGTTTCAGGTATTTCAAAAACTTCAAAGAACTGCCAGGTTTCATGAAAGAACCTAGAAAGACCCAACAGTTTTAGGAGGATACTTGGTTCTTTTTCAAAAAATTTGAGAATCGTGGTTATATATAATAACCAGGTCTTTGATTCTTTTATAATCTGAACTATCAACTTTCAACCTTGATACCCGGGATGATACCCATCAGGGGTTTTGTGCAATTTTTAATACCCACCCCTCTCTGGTCCTGACCAGTGTTGGGCAGTTTTCACTTTCTTCGAGAATCACTGATTTTGATTTTTTATGCTTTTATGTGAGAATTGGGTTGGTGCTTGGCTTTTTTAAAAAATTAGTGTTGGAGAGAATCAACCCAGTTCTCAATACTTTTAAATGTATATTATAAACTGGTTCTCAAGGTACTCAGTTCTCACTCATTTTAGAACGGTCAGTTTTCAAAACCGGTTCTCAATTTTTTTAAATCATAAAAAATAAGGAATTAAAAAAATAAAATCTTACATACTGAAGTTTTTCATAAAGTGACCCTCCTTTGACCCTGCTTGGGGCCTTTATTTTATCCCTTAATCCTTTTTTAAGCTCTAAGCTCCATGTTGCAAAGTAATGATTTTTTAAAAAAATATGAGTATAAAATGTTAAAATTTAGGTTTAATGCATGTGGTTCAAAAACATTTATAGCTGCAGTACAATCAACAGCACCAGTGAAGAATATTGATTAGTTGAAGGCGATAAAAACCTTCAATAAAAAAGACAGACATGATGAAATTTAGAATTTGAGTTCTCGTTGAACTCCATTTAAGTCCATTGTACTTTTTCCACAGGATTTTAAAATTTTCATCCTCTTCACGATTTTATGATTGTTTTTTCTTTATTTTATGAAAAACTCTACAACCTATTGGGCTGAGAACTGGACCCGGGTTCAACCCACATGGGAACCCAGGTCTCAGTTTTTTTTTCAAAAATCATTGAGAAGTGATTCTTACTCTTGAGAGAACCTGAGAGTCGATTCTCAGCCTGGTTCTCCCCAAATGCCATACATACATGGTGATTCTCAATCTGAGAATCAGACTGAAAACCAAGATGAAAACCAGGTCCTGCTGCGAGAACCTCCCAACACTGGTCCTGACTACTGATCTGGACCACTGGTTCCATCAAATTAAAAACTAGCTAAGACTGGAACAGAATGTAATTCTGTCAAGTTAAAAAAATAGCTGGAATTGGAGGCGATTCTTCAACAGGTATTATTACCAGAGAACACTACTTGGACCCAGCATATCAGGTAGAGGTGAGATAGATTTCCCCATTCACTCTGTGTATACAAAAAATATGCATATAAGGAATTTTTTTATGGTGTTCTTGAAATTCAAAGATTTGATTGGGTTACATTTTAGTGTTTAAAGGACTACTGAGATTTCCCCCAATGAGTTGAAACATTAGTCCCATTTCAGGGATATAGTGAACCCACACTCACTTGCACACATGAAGGATGGATGATAAGTGATCAGGAAATAGCTTTCTGTTGGATTCCAGTTCTCCAGCTAACCATGGTGGTTAGCTCAGTTGCTTTTTTTACTATCTACCCACTGACAACCCACAAGCAGGTTGTTAGGAGGTAGTTAGTAAACACCTCCAATTACTGTGTATAGATTATAAACCATCTACTTACATAGTAGTCACCTATTTTCTTCTCTATCTACCTGTATATGAGACCTAGTACATAGCCAAATCTGGCTAAATCATCATATGGATGATCACCACTTCAGCTGTGTTACAAAATTGGAAGAAGAAACCCTGACGGCCATATTTCTATGTTTTCATCATGTAGCCAAAAATATACAAAAATATAGAAGGATGGTTAAAGATAATTTGTACTTTATTTCTGGTTTATAGCCAGATTTGGTTAAATCTTCCTTTGGGATGATCATCACTTCAGATGGATAATCAGCACTTTGGCTACAAACAAAATTTGCTACAAAATACACTGGTGGTGATATTATGCACACCCATCCACAGGCCATTTGTGATTTATGGATCCATTTCCATCCATGGTTACACTTGTGTAAGACAGCCAACGTATGTGCATATGTACCCAAATAGAGCTAACACATCCAGCACAAGTTTCCATCTCCATATGAAGAAGTACGTAAGTAGCTGGTTGCTATGCCCCTGACACCCAAGGTATATAGACTAGGTAGGTATGTGCCACGAGCATGCAGGTTACTGGACATAACCATCCATCGTGCGAATGAAGATGGCCTCTTGTCATCCATGCAGAGAGTGGTTATGAAATCATCATCCAAGCTGTGAAGGGTTAAAGAATCATTGGAGGCAATGAGAGCCCAGGGTAGTACCTTGTGCTAACTAGTAGGTAGCTCATGGAACGGAGGTTTGAAGGTTATGGGTTGTAACTCACAACCTGACAGCCAATCCGAGGATCCAGAGTCTGCGGAGGGATGGTTATGGAATCTAGAATGTGCAGTGCACACAGATTTTATTTGTGTGAATTGGGGGGAACATGGACTGTCAAGACAAATATCCTTGCCTCTTACTGGGAGCTCAAAGGGAGACCAGGTAACGGAACCCACTCATCAGCATGCTCTCAGAACAGACACAGCAAAATATTATTGCAAAAGTTGTTTCCCTGTGTTCTCATCCTGCACGTAAGAAGTAAGTTCTTGGCATCTGATCATAGGACTATGTCCAAATCCATGGAATCTCAAAAAATGTGCATACAATAAAGTTATCCGGAAAGTCAGGCTATTAGGGGGCGAGAATGGCCAGTTTCGGCATCATAGGGCATCAAATGCTTAACTGGGAATCTAATTTTACAAAAGGAAATAAGTGGACCCAAACTAGTTTTTCCACCAATTTTGGTGGTAAATTGGTGGTAAATTGAGTTTCATCCCCTCTTTCCTTTTCCCTGGGCTCCTTCACTGCTGCTACATATATTTGTACTGCTCCTACCTGTACAATTACTATAATTAGTCTCGAACATTGTGCATTAAATGTTGAGTTTCAGCATTTATGCTGAGATTTAATAAAATTTCCTTACTTTGCGGATACCACTCAAAGAGGGGATAGGGAGGGAAAGCAAAGAGAATAGGGGGTGAAAAACAGAGGGTGACTTTAAGGATAACTTACCGAGTAAAAGCTGAAGATCTGAACTGTGCCTCTTTGTGTTGTTGTGGTGATGCCTTCAGCCACGTCCATCATCATCCAATGCCACAAAGTCAGGACTTTAAAAGAAAGTGATCACAAGTACCTTGCAGATCTGTGAGATGATGTACCTAAACTTTTCTGTAGGTTTTTTGCTTACCCATGTTGTCTGAATTTGTGATCATACTGTTGTGTACACAATTCAGACAACATGTGTAAAGTTGGCAGAAGCAAACAAACTAGACTCCTTCATATTTTTTAATAATGAACATTTACTCATATCACAGAAGCCTTCCTAAGTTATGTAAGGAGCTATAAATTTCTCTTGCTGAACATGGGGTGATGTGCATTTCTATTGATGCAAAACCTTTGAACATTATTCATTTGTGTGATCTCATTATGTCTGCCTTCAACCCAGAACAACGTCAAAATCTCTTCCAAAAGTATTTATAGACCTTTGTGAATTAACTCCTAAACCCCTGATGAGCAAAAACTGGTTTTAAAAAAAAATTTAATTGATCTAGATGGCAGAGATTTAAATACTTTTTAAGTTTTGATTTTTTGGGTGGGTCAACATATTGAGTATCTCTTCAATGGTTTGCTGCCCAAGCATATCCAACTCGAATTAGGTAGGGGTTTGTCAAGGAAACCTTGTGCAGCCACTTTCCTGCATGGCAAAACGGGGGGGGGGGACCTGCCTGGGCAAACCTTCCAGGGAATTTTCGTTTTTTTAATTTTTTAATCTTCTAGTAAAAAAAGATTGGCACCAACACCTACACTCATACCATGGCTAAAACCCAAATTGTTTTGGGTTTTTTCTAAACAATATGAATATTTGATCCTTAGCCTAAATCATGGCCCCAAGTTCAAATTTAACATTTCCCTGGTTCAGTGGGTCATCCTGGCCCACCTCTTCAAAGTTTAAACCACTAATAGTTAAAATTTCAATTGCCGGATTAAACAGAGCATATAGTTTTAATTTTTGAATTTAACACTTTCAAATGTTTTGAACAAGCATTTAATATGTCCTAGAGCAGCTCCAACGGTGCTCAGTATGTGGCCCTACAAAAGAAAATTGGATGAAGAAAAGTCAAACAAAGCCGATTTTCCCAAAATTTTGCACATGAAGGTAAGGCAGTTAAGGTAGGTAAAAGGAAGTGCAAACCCTAACATCTGTTGTTGATTGGCTAGATAGGTTGATTGGTCTAGGTGAGTTTCTATTATTAGTCTCCCACCAATTTGTACTAGAGTTTTTGTTTTATTGGTGGGGCTGGAAAAAAGTAGTTCCCTCAACTTAAATGTTCTAGAGACAGGATGCTAAAAAAAGCCCCTACAAACTTTGCTGGTCTCAGTGCTGCGTCCTGCTCGGTACCCACATAGTTCTGTTCTAGGGTTTGACTAATAGCCTCCCAAAATATAGAGTCTGAAATAGATTTTTAAATATTTGAAACAAGTCCTTTTTGGGGCTGAAATAAGATTTTTTTGGGGGGGTTTGCAATACCATTTTTTGGGGATTTTTAAAATGGGGCAGAATTGAGGGTCTTCAAAGGTGCTAAGAGGCCATTCAAGGTGGTAGCTGCAATTTTGGAAACCCTAGACCTTGAATAACATGACAGTGACCAAAAACAAGTTTTTGATTCTTAAGAGAAATTTAGTTTAGATTAAGGTTTTGAAATAGGCTACTATTGTATTATTTTAGTATTTTAAGAGTTAACAACATTTTTTTCTAAGAATTAAAGCGAATTTTTATTTTATTTATTTATGTATTTATTTTACTGTATAGTATTTTGGATCTTGAAATACGTGGAGCAAGTTTTGGGTATTTGAAAAAAATTCAGAATTAAAGAACCACTGGTTGCAGGTAATTTGGAAAATGTCAGAATCAAAGAACTGATAGTTCTAGAAATTTCAAAATTTTGAAACAACCTCTGGGTTTTATGAAAAACCTGGCCAAAACCTGGCAGTTTTCTAGGTGGTTATTTGACTTTTTCAAATTAAAAAAAAAAATTAGTTACATGTGATAATCAGATATTTCATTGTTTGATAACCATGATTGTCAAAACTGGGTATTTGCTTGTTTTATACTTATGGTTATGAACTTTGATACCTGGTGAGGATTTGGTGCAATTTTTAATACCCACCTCACTTTGGTTCAAACCAATGTTGGATAATTATTGACTTCTTGGAAGACCCTCTGGTTCTGGTAGCCCCGGACTGGAACTCGCGGTTAATTGCTGGTTACTCTCTGGTTAGCCCCCAATTTTAGTCTTCTATTCAAAAATCTTGGTTCTGTTTCACACATAAATGGAACCAGGAATCAAGTTCCTCCGGCAAAAAAGGAAGAAAATCTCTGGTTCTAAAATCAAATCTGGCTCCAATCTGGCTTTAACTAACTAGGACCAGAACTGGTGGTTCTAACCATCCAAGCCAGGTAACCACAGAGCAGTGGTTCAAACTTGTATGCGAGTTGCAGAACAAGGAACTTTTAGTGAAAATAATTTGTTCTTGTCCTCTGCAGTGCAGAATGAAAAAACACCCTACAAAGGATCCACATTGGCACATACAAAGTTAGTATGGGGTGTGTAGTATCTCCCATTCTAGGGCATTTTCCTTTCATTTTTTAGCTTTCAAACATTTAGAACAAGCATTTGATATGTCTTAGACTCAGTAGCTTGGGCAAGGTCTAGATAAGGTCCCCTTAACAGACCCCAGGTTTAGTGTCCTGCTAAAATTGGAACCATGTCATCAACCATGTAACCATGGTCGTAGTCCTTCTTTGAAGAGGTTCTTACTTTCTACATAGGCAGGAGGATTATTTTATTCGTTTAACATTGATTTATACTTGACTCAAAATCTCCATGGTTTTCAAAAGTATTTCACACAGGGTGTTACAATCCAATCCATGCAAACATCTTTTCTTCCTCTAAAACACCCCCGCACAGGTATTTACAAATATTGAGCACGATGTTACAACTCACACATTGATGGTTCCACCATAACTAGCCTTGATTACGAATCTTAATGCAAGGGCCAACATCTAAAGTTAGAACAAAGGACTCCTTTCCACTCATTTCTAAGATATGAAAACTCTTAAAACTATTGGCAAGTTGGTTTGGCTATATTGTTGTATCTAGGGACCCTCTTAGATTTGCACACAATTGCGTACAGTTTATCATGCACAAATAGAGTCGAAAGGACTAGTCATCCTAGACTTTACTTCCTTATGAATAAAAGGACATTCATTGTTCATATTTCAGTGGTCAATATAATTGTGAAATAAGATAAGTAAACAAATTGTCACAACTTGAACTTCAACAGAACATTGAAACCTGCATTACTGGTATGACTAGTCTCAATATTGTGGCCTTCTCATGCTACCATATAATGGAGGTAAATTTGTTTCCAGATGTCGGCAAAGGAGGAGAGGGACATCAACTTTTTACCATGTAGTCTTTGCTATGTTAAACTTGAACTCCCAGACTGTTCACCTATGCAATCACTCTAAATTGTTATGAATGTCCATTAAATTTAAGCTAAGCTAATTGTTTGCAATAGACATTTTGGGGGTGATTACAAGGTTAGAGTCAAGGACTTATGGTGCGTTCACACTTGATGTTAAGTCGGTGTTAAATGAAAATAAAGTTGACATCTTAGGTGGCATGCAATGTTGAATAGGTGATGGCTCAATGTTAAGTGAATGTTAGCTTAACATAAAATCTTCATGGTACATAAGTTTAAGTCCTAAATGACTAACATGATGCTAGGGGACTCAACACTAGAGTCCCTAACATCAAGTGTGAATGCCCCTTTGGCAAAGTTTCTTGCCATCACAACTTAGTTCAATTCTCAAAGGTCCAAACAACAAAAGAAGAAATTAACCATATAAATAAGAAACATCTCATGCAAATGAATTGTGTGGAGAATTCGCCATTATTCAAAAAATCAGTTTTGAACTGAATATTCTGATAAAAATCCCCTGTTTTTAGGGGCAAAATTTGCACAAAAAAAAAGGAAAACCTTTCTAAAACTTCGCCAAAAATCATCACAACTGCCTACACCATAGAGGTGCTTAAGATATTTCTACTTTCATATTTTGAATATCACAAAATTTGGCTAAGTATTCTTATGGATGATCCCCACTTCAGCAACATCACAAAATTGAGGGAAAAGAACACTGGGTGAAGTCTGAAGGAAAAATGAATATGAGGTCAACCAAGAGAAAAGAAAAACCTATCAGACAAAAGCTTATCTAGGATACCAAGCAAGCAGTACCAAGCTCAATGATCCATCATGTGATAAATGGGTCCCAGTTTGGACAATAGTTCATAGCTGCTATAACGTGTTGGATTTTGTGAGGCTTGAAAGGGATGCGCAATTGCAAATCTTTTAAATAACAGAAAAAAAAGAAGGAAAAAGGATGCAATTGTCACTTGTGACGAGAGGCCTGGAGCGAGCACAAGTGAGGTGAATTGAGAAAGAAGATACAAATCAAATCAGGCGGCTAGTGTCGGAGGATGCAGTGCAATCAATAATAGTAATCAATCAATAAACAGGGGGGACCCATTCTGACAAGAGCGGCATTTTCAGGGGGACATCCGATATTGTTACTGAACGCTGACTGATTGCTGACTTGAAGCTTGCAAAGCACGTGTTGGGTATTTGCACTTTCGCTATTATTAAGCACTTCGTTTAAGAAACACGAAGAATGTCTGTAATTTGATCAGCACGACTTGCCGGGTGGCGTCAGTGGCTGATCAGGCTCCACAAACCGTGCAAATCAAGACATCATTACGCTAACAAATCAGCGATCTCAGCGCCAGAGATTAAATAGATATTGTACCCACCACTAATAATCAACAGATTTTGTCAAAATGGATTTTAGTTTTTATTTTGTTTTTTGGGTCTAAAGATTGGGTCCCATCGGGTTTTTGTTATTTGAAAACAAATTGTGATGTAGCCACATTGACGATCACTCCACCAGAGCAATTAGCCAAATTTGGTTGCAGGTCAGAGAGTAAATTAGAAAGTTTAAGAATTATGCTGTAATATTTTAGCCACCACTTCTAACATACTGTCTACAGAAGGAAAGATCTCATAGATCCTTAAAATATGGGGAATTTGGCCTATCCTTCGCATTAAAATCTTAAACTCCAGCACTTAATTTTGATGGGTTGCCAAGTGGTGAAAATTTGCCCCAGAACAGAAAGAATATTTCAAGATTTCAACAGTAAAGAATAAGTATAGAAGGTCTTCCTTATGTTTTGAATTTATTACAACCTGCAATTCTTGAAAATTCCCGTAGTTTGAGTTCAAAATATTTGTTTCTTTCAACTGGCCATCTGGAGAAGTATTTAATGTTGAACGTCAGTCACAGGTATGATAACTGACGCACCATAAGAAGTACAAATCTGGGTTAGTTTCATCTGGTTAGCTGAATTTGAAATGCCTCAAAACAAGTATTGATACAGAATCCACAATCCAGATATGTTTACTGAGCATCTGATTAGCTTGAAAACATTCTTGAGGACTATTTACGGCCATTAGCGGATCAGTTCGCTGTCACCAAAAATTCCTTCCATCCCGTCTCCGTTCTTAGTGTGCAGTTTGTTTTGCATGAGGGTCTAGCTGGGAAATCATTCTCAGTCAGCACCTAAGTGTGATCAATTCCGTTGATCTCTGCTACAGTTTATGACAAAAAAATATTTCACATTCTTTCGTTGAGCTATAAACATGCAGGTTTCATGTTCCTTGGCCTTTTGCAGAAAATACTGAAACTTGTTCAAGCTGACCACATAGTGCAGTTGTTTTCCATGTGCTTTTGGCTGAAATTCATTCTCAGTCAGCGTTTTATTTTGTGAGTTTTTGCATTTGGGTTTCATGTCGCTTGGCCTGATCAGCTGATAACAAGTGAAATTTGTTCTCAGCTGGCTACTTAAGTGTGACAAGAATGGAAAATCCATTGCAACAAGAGAACCACTCCACCACAAGGCCAGGGGGACACCCAACCCTAGCACCAAGAACCACACACTTACCAAAGGAAATTATTACTAGTCTAAGGTGGTTGAAAGGGCCAGAGTAAATCAGCACCCACCAGTGCACCAACGTGGATGGATGGTGCACTGATAGGATGCTCTTTTCTATCCCTGTGCCACCCCAGGTTCACTTTTTTTGCTTGCCCTTTCTCAGCCCTAATCAGCCCTGATCTCAGTTTTTTTTTTGCAACTTTATTTTCTCCCCGCCCCGCACCTGGTTTTTTTTTTTTTCTTTTTTTTT
>Ga0209611_10010357_pt1 | contig 13766 bp, 8 predicted proteins | sample S1TSphgellanicum_3_FD_187693 | JGI IMG/M metagenome (GOLD analysis project Ga0209611, IMG submission 187693) | Host-associated microbial communities from peat moss isolated from Minnesota, USA - S1T2_Fc - Sphagnum magellanicum MG (SPAdes) (version 2) | ecosystem: Host-associated > Plants > Peat... | reverse complement strand
TTTTTAGTCTTGGACTCTGATCTAAAGGTTGTGGGTTCAACTTATGGTTCTTAGCCAATAGGATTGCTCTATTTCATTGGACCTCAGACCTTAGACCCTCATCTAAAGTGACCCTAAGTTCACAAAGTTAAAATGCAGGATGGGATTGTGCCAAAGAGAAACAATAGAGGAAGATTTCAATTTTTTCTCATTTCTTTTGTTTTGCTTTTGTCTATCTAGGGTTTTACCTATGTTATGGGATACCTAAGTATTATTAAGGGATTGCACAAAGCTTACATAAGGAAATATAGTTAGAGATTTCTCAAGTAAGGATACATAAAAATGATTTAAAAGGCTATCTCAAGCTAACTCATAGTGCAAGAGGGCCTACATAGGCCTACCTAGGAGACTATCCAAGATACAGGCTATCAAAAACGTACATGAGAGGTTACATAAGGTTTACTTAAAGGATGACCCATGGATTATCTAGGGAGATACCCGAGGATTTACCTAGGTTGTAGGATACCTAAAGGTTATTTAGGGGGTTCCATAGAGTTTATCTATGGGGATAGCTAGGGATTTCTTAGGCTAGGGCATATCTAAGGATTATTTTGAGGGCTATGTAGAATCACCTGATTCACAGTGCAAAAGGGGCTACTTAGGGACTACCTAACAAATATTTTTTTAAAAATGTTTAGACGTTAAATTTCCAAGCAAGTAGTGATCAATTTAAGGTTTTAAAGTCAATTTAAAATGTTAAAGTATAATTTTAAGGTTGTGGCGAAATCTTCTTGCTAGGTGATCTTAATTTGGTTTTTTTTAAAGAAAAAAACAAACTTTTACATTTTCTTTGTATGTCAAGTTGGTTGGAGACTGTCAATGTGGGTTTAGGATAGCAAGGATCACTCTCATATGTAATGCCACAAGTACTGGAACATGGTGGTTGAAGAGAATGTAGAGAATCAAGAGGAGAGTTGGAAATAGATGGGGACTTTCAAAACAACCCATTGATTTTATGAATAAATCTAATGCTACAATTAAAAACATAAATGGGGGTCCATTTATGATGGTGTTATTAAGTTGGTTTAATAAATCCCGTGATAATTTCAAATTTAAATATGATGTGATTGATACTAATGGGGTGGACATTGACTCCATTATATTTACTCTCACCATGAATTATGAGAAGGAAAAAGATATATGTTAGCTAGATTGTCATGATGCAACTTCTTTGGATGAATTTGTAATCAATAAAAATTTATAAATTGTATTTTTGTTTTTATATACATACATACACCTCACATATATGGTTTGTTATACATGCATACATACACTTCACAAACATGGTTTGTTATACATACATATGTGCATTCCACATACATTTTTTAAGCACACATTTTTTAATTCTAAAAATTTTAATTAATATAAAATATCAAAATTTATTGGAAAAAATTATAAATAAATATAGGGTGGCTAAAATATGTGCATATTTATAAAATTAAACAATAATAAGGTGGGAAAAAATAGAAATTCAAAAGTTAATAACCCCGCTAAAAATGGTTGAGGACACACATGGTCCCCAAAATTTACATTAAGTGTTCCCCCATGTGTAGTCTCTTAAATAATCTTTAAGTATCCCCTAACTTCGGTAGATCCCTAAGTAACCCCTATGTAAACCCTTCATACAAAATTTTGATAATCCTTATCATAGATAGCTTCTAGATAACCTTTAATTATGCCCTAGGTAAGCTTTTAGGTAGCCCTTAACATACATGTAAACCCATTAGTAGCTTTATAGGTGAACTATAGATAACCCTTAGATAAGTCCTAACCTAGTTAGCACCCCTACTCTTAGCCCCCTAATACATTGCTATGATATTACATACTACCAAATGCAATATTGTGTACTAAATTTGAGTGTAATTTGTATTGAATTAATGTTTAGTAATACAATAATGCTACAATAATTGTAGAAATTTCATTGCTAATTTAGTTATCAGAAAGCAATCCATGTGGTGGGTTCACATTTGAGCACTTGGGCCATGGCCCATTGCAATCAAAAAATGTTGAGTTGTCCATAGTTGTTTACATAGAAGGCAGTTTTAGGCCACAGCCCAAGCAAACAGGTGGTGAATGAAAATCCTTTGTGAAATCAATTTTACATGGCAAAAGTGGATAATGTTTGCTAGGACTAAAATGCCATTATCATTAGCCAACCTTCTTGAGGAAGGCTTGATGGAATTCATGGCAAACCATGGTAGCCAAAATTTCAGAGTCAATCATTTATTTTATTTTAAAAATATTTTGTTTATTAAAAAATTAGTAAAAAATTGATTCTAGAAGGAAAATTTGTTGGCTTTTTTCACAAAATTATACCCCCTTTCTTAATTGGAAAGGGGTTCAATTTAGTACTATGTAAATAAAATATGTACCACACCTGCCATTGATATACTCAGCTTGTTTTGCCAAAATATTTCTTTTAATAAAAGAGTCTGGCAAAAGTGATAAATTCAATTGATTTGGCTCTTATTTACTGGTTTTTCTGATTAGGCTTTTTCTATGAAATATTTAACATAGAAATATTAATGTGAGGTTTTCCATGGACTCTTCTATCATCCCATTCAGAAATCCTTGGGCCATTGTGGGCTTTGCCATGATTTCATCCGTCATGCGAAGGGCCATGATGTTCCATGGACCAAGGCCCAATCATTTGAGTGTAAAGAAGTGTTATGAGGGCATCTAGTTTGCAATGTTAAATCTAGGGGTTCAAGTTCTCGTGACCCTCACTCAAGCTTGTGCTTTTTTTTTTTGTTGAACTGAGTAAAAGAACCAAACTGTATCATGGATAAGGCATGCAAGGACTTCAATTTTCATGCCAAAACTTCGGAAAACATCTGAAAGTAACTAGGTATCAATTTGCAAAATAAAGGGTTTTTACCTATAAAGCTATAGACAACCCATCTTCAAATTCCTATAAAATTTATAAAGACAAAATATTAATGGACTTGGCTAACCGCTTGGTATCAATAAATAAAGTGATACCAACCACAAATGAAGCATTGATAAATTATGGTTAGACCAAAATGAGAAGAAAACACCTATGAGCATTATAGAGCCTCAACAAAAGAGCAAATTACCCAAACTACTAGGGACAAGGGACTAAATGACATCTCGATATAAGACAACCTCAAACCAAAAATGGGCTAGGAACAAACTATGGGCAACATTGGTGAAATTCACTTCAGTCATCTGGATGGATGGAGGTGGATGGCAGATGGAAGTAGCCTTTGGCTAGATTCAAAACCAAAATCAAAAATGTGAAAAAAAACATTCTTAAACCTAGGTTCAAGTTCATTAGGTTTGCAAGTTGAATATTTTTGGAAAATTTAGCAACTAGTCTAAACTTTATAATTAAATATTAAAATTGATTGTTGAACATCATGTCTACACAAAACCCAAATTTCTGTTTTTTTTTTAAAACTTTGTACCTATATACAATCTCTAACATTGGAAAGTGTGTAATGTGTACATATATATGGAGCTAGAGTTGGTTTTGAAATTGGGCTTCAGGATCTAGTAACACCAAAGCTTTCGTCATGAGTCACCCTAAACCCTAAACCTTGAACCTTGATTTGTGGTGAGGTGGGATAGGGTGTAGGTTTTGACTGGGAATGGGTGACTGACTTAAATGCCCAGCCAACAAGTTTGTTTACGGAAATGCATCATCCAAGGTTTTAAGGTGCATTCACACTTGGTGTTAGGGACTTTAGTGTTGAGTACCCCTAGCACCATGCTAGTCATTTAGGACTTACACTTTACTTACCATAAACATTTTATGTTAAGCTAAACATTCACTTAACATTCAGCTATTGCCCATTTAACATTGGGTGCCACCTAGGATGCCACCTAGATTTTTCAGTTAACACTTTACTTAACTTCAAGTGTGAATGCACTATTATAAGTTTACACGGGAAAGGAACTGCTTGTTCTATTATGCCCTTGAGTTTGCATGCCTTGCAAAATTGGATAGCTTGGATTTTAATGTTTGAAATTGTGGCTACATCACAAATTTGAACCCAGTAAGTGCACAGACCAAACCAATTGGTTTGATGCCGAGTTTAATGAAGTTACAATTAATACTCGTAACTATTTTAGAAGAGTCAAGACATGGGAGTTAGTTGAACTCATTGTGATGTGGCTCTCTCTTTCCCAAATAAAGAACTAATAAAATAGTCTGGCTATATAGACCCTTGACTCAAAGTTTTAGAATTTTTTTGGGGTATGGGCCAATCAAACAAAGTGGCACATTAAATTTTTAAAAAAAAAGACAAAATCACAAATAATTAACATGAATCATAATGGGTACCTAAGCTTTTTGTAAGAGCCTAAGCCCAAAAATGATGATGAACAAAACAAAGTTAGAAATGAAAAAATTCTGCTCAAGCAATGAGGAGGGGGGGGGGCATTCAAGATATTCCTCAATAGCATCATAGTAATTTATCTCCTATTCTTTGCTCAAAAGTGTGGACTTTAGATTATATATAGGTGAGCTAAAGAGAGGCCCTTTTCACAAATATGGTATTGATGGTAAAAGCTTCAATTTATTTGGGGAATATTACAAATATTAAAAATTTATGTGAAGGGTCAATCGAAGTGGCCTATTGCGAAAAAAAAAAAACCATTGAGCTTTTGAGAAGCACTCACAACTTATTAATATGGCCCCTAGGTAATAATAATAATAATAATAGGTCTATTTTGATATGAGGCTTTTTGAAAGATGATATTTGGCTTGTGTTGAAACTTGAGATTAGTTATTATAGAGTTAGAATATATCTTGAAGGATTTTGGTTTCTTTTAGAGGATTTATTTTTTGTTGAAGATTATGGCTTTGCATGGTGGAATATTTGAGTTTCCATAATTCTTCTTTTGACTTAAGAAGGTACTTTTTTAATCTAAATGGCAAGGCCATAGTGTGAACACACCCCCCTTGTTTATTCTAATAACCAGAACTAGGAAGTCCAGTTCTTGTTAATGGTAAAGAATTGCCCAACACTGGTTCAAAAGGCCACCTGGTGGTTCAGGGTTTAAGGTTTTAGGGTTTAGGGTTTAGTGTAAAGTTAGGAAGAAAGTGTTTCATGAGCTTCTTCTTCTTGCAACAACAAACAGCATGGGGGTTGATGAGGTTCTTCCTGTTTCCAGGAACTAAAAGTGTGTTGAGGGTTGATGCTCCCAAGAAGGAAGGAAGGAAGGAAGGAAGGAAAGAAGAAGCAAGATTCTCATCAAAAGCAGACAACAACAACAATTTCAAAACAAAAGAAAATCAAGAAAATCAAAAGGGTCTTCCAAGTTCCAAACTACTCACCTCAACAGACCAGGCCTCAACTAACTAACTAACTTCCTTCCTTCCTTCCTTCCTTCCTTCCCTCTCACAGTGCCACCATTTTATTTTTTCCTGGCTAAACTTGAAAAAAAATCTCCAGATTTCTGTGTATTGGATTGTAGCATGTACCCAAAAAATGTGAACAATGCTTAAACTATTATAGCCAAATATGGCTAAACTATTTTATGAATGGCTAAACTATCTTCTGGGTGGCAAATTTATCTTTTCAGCTACATCATAAAGATGGGGAAAAATAAAATAAAATTTTAAATTAAAATACTTCATTAGACTCACACACAAGGAACAACTAGATACCTAGGCTACTCATAAGATTCAGTCCAAAACCAAACGTCAAAGCCCTTGCAAAATTGGTGTACATGAGCGTTAGCACTCATTTGGTTTGACCCACACGCCATTGTAGGTAGGTAGGTAGGTAGGTAGGTAGTGTGGCCCTACATGCGTGCATGAATTGATGCGGCTGACCATCCTCCTAACTATGGCTAGTTAAAGATGGGTAAATGTAACCTACCCATCTAGGTGATCATTGCTATGAAGGCTGTATAGCCAATGCTTGCCTTTTTTTTCTTTTTCTTTTTGGATCTGCCCATTAGGGAAGAGACTTGGCATCTGTGTAGGATTTGGGGATAAAATTGTCTGGGTTAAACCAATTAATGTTTGTGTTTTTTTCTCTCTCTCTCTCCCAGCCCCCAACCCCGCCCCCTCCTAAATTTTGTGATGTAGCCAAAGTGGCCATCATCCATAAGTTGATTCAGCCAAATCTGGCTCTAAACCAAATATGAAGGCAAAAACAATTTAATCATCCTTCTATATTTGAATTTAAAGGTAAAAAATTTAAAGTTTCCCTCTATAATTTTTGACTACCCATTTAGGAACTTCATTTAGGATCCAATGACTTCAAAAAAAAAATTCAAAAATTCAAAATTCAAAATTTGGTGCCTAGTATTTTTATTTTTTAAAAAAAAAACCCTTATTCATTGCCAGTTTGCAAAAGTAAAAATAAAGACGGCTAATCTAATTGGGCAAAAAAATTTTGCCAGGAAAAAAAAAAACACACTAATGGGTAGGATTTGGGGATAAAATTTTTGGCTTGAACTGGGAACCAAATTTGTAAGTGTACTGGGCATTTTTGACAATGCTCTAAATGGGAAGTGTGATGAGGGAATTGTTATGTACATCATCATCACCATCATCATCATCACCATCACCACCACCACCACCACCATCATCATCATCATTACTAGTGTTGTCAAGTCTTCAACAACTTGAGAGCGGATTTTACTTATTGCCACCACAAACATGATGGAAACAAGCAAGAATGCCCATGCTTACTTGCTTGCTTGCACATGTGCCAAAGTCCTACATACAGAGAGTGATTATGGAGCTTTGGCATTGTGTGTGTGTGTCCCAATAACAAAACATCAAATGTGGTGAATGAACCAAGTTGGAACTTCAACCAACAACAACATTGGTATTCAATCAACCCATTATAGTATTATTATTATAACAATAATAAATTTATAGGTTGTGAAAACATGTCATGAAACAAAAGCAAGGTGACTCTGTATTATTATCACCACTCATTGGTCTCAACATCATGCTGCCACTTTTTGACTTTCCACAAGTGACTCACTCCCATTGCCTGCCTGCCTGCCTTCTCATTGCAAACTACTTGGATCCCAACTATTGGAGGTTGGTTGGTTGGTTGGTGGTTTGCCACATTCTGGGTTTGCTTGGGATGTCCAGCTCCTAAGGTTTCTCTCCACCATTCAGATCATGACTCAAAATTTCCAGGTTTGATTTTTGTTCGGAACCTACAACTTTTGTCCAAACTAATGAGTGAACTTTGCACCCATCTGTCAATAGTCTCACTTAACATAACACCAAACTAATCAAAGCTTTCCCCATTAGTACATTTAAACAGATCACAACGTGCTTTTAACTGCTTGCAAAAAATTCCATCTGCATATAATATAACCCAACTATGTCACATTGCCCACACATTTCACTACCTCCTACACTATATAACCTATACTACCCACTTGCCAACTTTCCTCCACAAGCACCTTCCGTTCACAATATGTGCACCCAACAAACTTGTGCACATCAATAAGAAGCACATGTGTCCCAATTTCAGTGCATCTACAACACAAAAAATATATAACAATGACTTCAACAAATCCGACCAGTTCGAATTCGTTTTTTCTGCAATAATATAATTGCTGAAGAAAAGAAATGTACCAAATAACCTAACTTGTAGGTACACCAAATCACAATCTTGGATGGAAAGCAATCAAGACTTGCAAATTGGTTTGAAAATCATCACAGACACTTTATTTCTATTAAGCTCAACCTGATTCAATCTATTGCAGCATTCTCCCTAACAGATAGGATAGAAATAAAATTAGTGTCTCCTCACTAAGCCCTTTACACAAACAGTAAAATCATGGGCAGAAACTGAAGTATGATGAACCCAGAGAGTTGATCACAAAGTGGGTGGGCAACTATTTGAAGAACTGAAGGTGGTACACAAGTTTGCTACTCACCTGAAAAAGAGGCCTTTGTCAATAATTTGCTAGCAGATATGTGGAGGACAAGCCCTCCCAAGTAAACGGATCATCATCGTACATCTGAGTGCAACAATCCACATATCTCAAGAATGTGAATTTGAATTTTGAGCCTGAAAATAGAAACAAAGAACTTTTGCACCCTGGAGATACTAGGGCCACTTTAGAAACTACAACTAAGAGCAAGTAAAAGCCCTGATTTACTCTTGAGCAATTAATTGTATTGGCTGAAAGAGCTTCAAAATCGAACTCATTGACAACTTTAGACTCTGGACCAAGACCAATACCAAAACCAGAAATTATGACTGTGGCACCTGGGTTGCACAAATGAATTTGACGCCAATTCTTGTCTTGGTCTGGACCAAAACAATTTTGCTCTTGTTTCGGAGGACCACTGACTTGTAAACATGGGGCCAATTGATTGTGAGTATAATGAAAAACCCAGCAAGCAATTCTCAACATTCCTGCTGTTGCCTAACTTTATTTGAAACATTTTTCCTATCAGCCAACTTATTCTGGACCTGAGTCCAATTTGTCTTCTAAGGGTCCAATTTGTGCTTCAGATTGGGCCCATGTTCAATTGGTCTTGGTCCGGCGTCTAAAGTGGCCCTTAGGGGTGTGAAGATTCGTGCATTTGTATACAAAAGCCTTTTGCTTTTACAGAAGTCGTGGTCCCCCGGATCCATGTAATGCATGCATATCCACAGGTGGCCACCCGGAATTGCTCCAAAAACCAGTATCGGGTGCTGTCTCATAATGTGGCATACCTCCCTGAGATGCAGACTGCTGCCAGGCCACTGCTGCTGGTTGCGGAGACTCCTCACCCACTCCATGGGTGGGTGACAGAGATGGTGCTGTGAACTTGCTTTTAGCTTGCTGCCTGTTTAAGTCCAATGATCCCTGCATACTCTCCTGATCCTGGCTCCACAGGCCTTCCTGCTTAGGCTGCTGCAAATTCCTCCAAATCTCCCCTCTACCATAAGAAGATGCCTCCTCCTCTCCATTAGTCTGATTGTAGCTGCCATGGCCTTCACTTAGAGCAGCCAAGGCCCCTGCCCTGCTGTATGCAGAGTTATCAAAAAAGACACTCAGATCTCCACCAGGCACCTGTTGGGAGGTGTGCATGCTCAATCCTGCATCTGGCCTGACTGAATTGAACAAGCCAAGACTCATGATGCCACTTTCAAAAGGTTGGGAATGTTGGCCAATACTTGGACCTTGGCTTGAGTGTGCAAACGCAAGACCTGCTTCACCACTATGACTGGCACCCTGGGACTGGGACCATGTGGCCTCCTGAGAGTTTGCAAAAGCCTTGCCCTCCTCACTGTCAAAGAAGCTAGCAGAGGAGGAACCCAACCGTGTGTGCTGCTGCTGCTCAGCTGCCCCAAAGAGGTCACTTTCTGTGTTCCCTGCAGTGCCACTAGATGATTGTCCATCTGCACTATTGCGATGCTTGGCACGCTTATTTTTTCGACAACCCCCACCAACAGGAACATTGCGCAAAGTGCCACCTGCAGTCCAGTAGCGGCGGCAATTCTTGCAGAAATGGCGAGGCTGGGTGAGACTATAGTTATTGTAGTAGCAAAACTTGGTGTTCAAAGATTGACAACGAGGGCAAGCCATGACTTGATCTGGTGGTTTCAAGCGGCGCTCCTGGAGAGCGCGTTGGGCAAATAGCTGACTTGCCTTCTTCTCCTGTTGTTGTTGCTGCTCCTCATTACCTGAACTGCTTGGCTCCATGGCCATCCTTTCCTCTGAGTGAATCTACTCCTGTGACACCGTGTATACCATATTCTGAAACCTGGACCTCAGGCCTACTTTTTGGCTATGGCCCTTGTGTGTGTTTTCAGAAAGCTGGCGTGCAGTCAAATGGATTTTCAAAGAAGTCTTTCCACCTTCTCACTGCAGCACCATGCATCAACAGCAACACTTTCAGCACACAACACCCATCCTTATCACTTGTGTAGACCATTTAATCCAAATTGGTACGTCACAGCAACAGACTACTTAAGTAATTTGCCTAAATATAACATGAGGATGCCAATGTAAATTTTACTTCACAAGTAGCATCTTGTGTCAGTCAGGGATTGATGAGTACTTAGCCATATAACATATACTAGTGAAGGAAGAGAACTGGAACTGACTTTCACTTCTGGTGTGCTTACAGACATAGGGAGTGCTGAAGTAAATTTATAGCAAGGAGGACAAAACGTTTACAATAATTACACAATTACAATAATCCATAGCCATTTCACAGCTGAGAAACTGGATTCAGCTATGATCTACAATCTTCTGTGCCACGGAAGTAAAAGACAAAGGGACCTGCTCTTCAAAGAAAATTCAACAGCATTCAGGCTCACTCCAATTGCTCCAACACTAGTACTACTACTCTAGCAGATCAAAATACCTCACTAATTGCTTATGTATTTCAACCACTTGGGAACCAGCCAAGCAAGTTATGAACCATGATACATGATCTAAACACACACACACACACATACACTGGGACCAAATCAGAATTTCACTGCCTGGATCTTGTTGAGCCAGGATAAAACAATTGGATGCAGATTGTCGAGTTGCAAGACCTGGGTTACCTACAGCCAAGTTCCAGTCTCTACTGATACATATGACTGATCCCTGACAGTGCCTAGAAGTTCCCCATCCCCTGCTACCACAGGCTCATGGGTTTGTGCCAACTTGCTGTTTGAACCCACGATATGTTATGCTAGTGTGCTAGTGTCTTTGAGACCTGTGAGCAAGTTCAACACTGAAAAGCACTAGGAAAAGTATGGACAATTATCCATTCCAGTTCCACTTCTAGGATTGTGATTGTCAGCTGCAAACTAAGGCCACCAACAGCAATTCATTTTCTGGGAACAGCATCAGTGCTCAACAGGATCTCTGAAGTGCTCATGTGTGTATTGCCTTGAAACTAGTGATTATGAAATTTCTGGCAGCTGTGTTTGAAAGTCAACACTAGTAATTATCTTGCAGCAAATCGTCATCAAACCTAGTTTCTGTTACTAGGAAGAAAAAAGATGTAGAATTATTGGGAAGGAAACCAAAGCGAAGCTGCTGATCATGAACGCAAGATCCCGAGACTTCGCTACACAAGCTGCATGCAGGAGTCAAGAACGAAGTTCCTAAGCATTCGGACGAGAAGGAGATTGAAGGACTCTTGCTCGATTGAAGAAGTCGATAGCACAGGAAGAAAAACAGCAGTGCAGCAGCATACACACCTTCTGTTGACGGAGTCCGCCAGAATTCTTCGGCCAGGTTCCTTGCATCAAGGCCTTCATCTACGTAAGAACTAGTCCTTCACGCATCGATTCTCAACCCCTAGAGCATCTTCTTGCCTTTGTTGACTGCCAAAGAGCTATTTTCTGATCCAGCGTGAAGAGCTTTGCAATTTGTTGAACGCTTTTGCTTCCGTCCTTCCGTCTCTCTCGGCGCAAAGCGAAGCGGTTTCGAAGAATTCGGCTCCCGGCCTGCAGCTACGACCAGAGATTTCTTCTCCCACGACTAATCACTCCAGCTCGTGATTGCTCCACAAGCAATATTCTCGGCTCTGTAAACAATATAAACTCAGTGCCGAGTGCCTCCTCCTCCAACAAGTTCCACATTAGATCTAGTAAACAAACACAAACAGTTCCCGCATGCTAATCACTCCAAGTTGTGCTCAAGACTTTCAGAAGAAGCTACCGCGCGAGTCGAAATCTGTCGATAGCAATATGAATCTATCGAGCGGAGCTATCGACGAGTGCTCGCAGGAGCAAAACAACAGGAGAGAAAAAGAATACCAATCTGATTCACCTGGAAAACCTGTTCTATAATCTTCGCTCTCATCACTCAATGCTTAATATTGCAACACTACAGAATCCTCATCTCTGGCTAGCTAAAGAAAACAAAAGAAATAAAATAAAATTCATGCAGAACTACTTCGGCCCCGGCGCCGGGTTGATCTGAAGTTCAAGACTCGTCAAGAACTACATCCACGGCGTCCGGAACGAGAAAGATGTTGCTACTGTTCTACTTCGGATCCAACTCGCAGATGCAAATCAGTTTGAATAATCCTCCAAATCGTTTTTCTCTCCTGCGAAACGTGATTCGCACCACAATCCAAGCTCTCCTCTTGGACCCATCCTCTTCCTCTCCTGTCAGGACACTCGACTTCTCCGCCGCTCCAAAAGAAAGCAAACAAAATTCACACACCTTTTGCTGCCGGCGTTTGATCAAAGCTTCCGAACCTGTGTACACACAAAATTTAAAAGAAGCTATGCTGGTGAACTCCACCAGATCCGAGACAAGGCCAGAAGAGATTAAAAAGCTGCAACGAAAAAGACAGTCACAAATTCCCGACTGCAGCAGCGACGCGAAACAAACGCGCTTGCATCTGCTGCCCTTTTACAACCGCAGCGGCACAGCAGCAGCAACACGACGACGACGACAACGACAAGGAGCGCGCGAGCCCCGGCTGGGCAAGCGCGGGCAGCTGTTGCGGTCATCGACCCCGGGCAGCTTAACGGCGGGTTGATAGACCCGGAAGGCCGTAAGGAGATGAAAATCAAAAGATCAGGAAGTAGGATGTGGACGTGGATGATGGGATGAGGATGTCGTAAGTAGATGGGGATGGTGGATGTCAACGTGGATGGTATGAGGATGTAAATAGATGGGCAATGCGGAAGATGTGGATGTGAGTGAGATGAGGAAGTTATAGCTAGATGGGTGATTTGGATGTGGGTGGGATGAGGAAGTAGTAGATGGGTGATTTGGATGTTGGTGGGATGAGGATGTACTGGAGGGGGGATGTGGATGTGGGCGTGGGTGGCATGAGGGTGGTTGTAGATGGGGGGAGGGGGGAGGGATGTAGATGTGAGTGGGATGAGAATGTAGTAAGTAGATGGGAGATGATGGATGTGGATGTGATGATGATGATGATGATAGGGCATTGGATGGTTGCTGGCGAATCCACGTTCCTCCACCCATTGGATGCCACGTACCAACATGCGCCAGACGCGACCCTTCAGTGCCGCTGGCTCGCATGCAATGGCGGCTTCCGTCCTTTTTCATACATGGCGACATCGGGCGGCGCAACTAGGCCAGGCAGCCAGGCATCCGCGGGCCGTATTGAGAGGCCACGTTTTGGTGGCCCCGTTCACACCTCCCGTCCACTTTCCTTTTTAGTTTGGTTTTGTCGTGTTTCGCTACCCTCTCTACATGTTAATGTAGTTTTATTACGTGGTAACTTTCTGTCTGAGCCCCGGTGAGGGAGCGAGGGAGGGAGGGAGGTGCGTAAAATTAGTCTACCAAATTAAAAGCTTAAATTTGGGGATGGGAAACCCCCTCAACTTGCTTTAGCACAACGAAAGAAAACCATCAAAGTTATATAGTGTGTGCGAGTGGGTGTGAGCCATGCCTATGTTAGTGAGCTTCAATGAATGAAACTCATGAGCCATGCCTACTATCATTAGTGAGCTTCAATGAATGAAACTCATGAGCCATGCCCATCATTAGTGAGCTTCAATGGATGAAACTTGAAAGCATTTTTGTTTGCCGATGGCTTTGAAACTAGGTAGAAATTGCTTTTGGGTGACTTCAAATTGGAAATATTTCTTCAGATGGTTTTTGAACTAGAAATGTTTTCTCAACGGGAACAAATGAACAAAATGGTCCAATTGCAAATTTGCTTTGTAGAACCCTGGTGTGTTCCTGCAATGATCGTTTGGGAACCTTTTTTTAGGTGTGTACTCGGTTTAGCCCCTTCTTTTCTTTTGGGAGTTTGGGGGGGGGAGCTGAAGGGAAGGGAAAAAAGGGGGGGGGGT
>Ga0209611_10010355_pt1 | contig 13769 bp, 9 predicted proteins | sample S1TSphgellanicum_3_FD_187693 | JGI IMG/M metagenome (GOLD analysis project Ga0209611, IMG submission 187693) | Host-associated microbial communities from peat moss isolated from Minnesota, USA - S1T2_Fc - Sphagnum magellanicum MG (SPAdes) (version 2) | ecosystem: Host-associated > Plants > Peat... | reverse complement strand
TTTTTTAAGAAAAATAAAATTGGGGAGGCACCTTAAGAGTGCTTAAGAGATTCCATTACATGTCCCTCCTCTTTTCTAGGAGGCATATTCATGTATACAAGGTCCTAATACATTTAGGGTTTCCAATTGCTTTCCCATTCTAATAAGATTGCCTTTTATTTATGAGGAAGCATTATTGATGTGTATAAGGTGCCTTTCAAAATATTCTAGGAAAGTTATTGATTGTTTTAGGGTTTTATTTTTCTTGAGTAATATTTATGGAAAACATATCATTTTATTTTTTTATTTTTTTCTCAAACATGAAAAACTTGAGAAACTTGTATGTTGGTTGTTTGGAGTGCTTCGGACTTTTTTTTTTAAAAGTTAGAAAGATTTGATTTTCCATTCATGATTATTTTCAAAATCTATCAATTTTATTTTTTTTAATTTGAGGTACTTGTTATAATGACCCTTGTGTAGGTTTTGAGGGTCGGGAACGTTCAAAATTAGAGCTACTAAAATATTTTACTATTTAATCTTGCATTTTAAAAATAAAATTTTAGATAAAATCTGTAAAGGAAGGTTTGATGGCGTTTGTGTTTCATGATCTTTCTTATCACAATAAATTTGAATGAAAATCATTTAATCCCTATATATATAATGCACCATCTTATAACATTCTAATTTTTTTTAGAAATCTTATGTTAAAAGGTGCCATCTTCTACAACTAAGAAATTTTGACCATGTCTTTATTGAATTATCATAATATTTTACTCATAATTAAATCAAGTACACACATCAATATTTATTTACTTATTTATTTATTTATTTGTTTATGTAACTTACATTATTACAGTTAGTGTTAATTAAAATTCTAAACCATTTTTTTAAAACTTTGAATTAATTGTAAATCATCTTGTAATTTTGGTTAATATGAATTGATCTACCGGTGCTCACATAAGTTTTTACGACATCATTAATCGTCAAATGTGTATGTTGAACACCTCTTCTCACACTTGACTCCTTTATTTATGATTTGACTACACCTCCTAACCATGAATTAAAATAATAATTTTTTAAATAAATTCCACTACTATCATTAGTCTACCCAAGTCAACCATGTGTTCTCTAATAATGTTTATAAGAGTATTCTTCCTCTATCTCTATAATTAACCACCTTTTATAATACTAACAGCTTTTCAAAAAAAATTAAAATGAATTTTACTTAGAAGTTCAGTTAACAAATCAACTATTTGCTCATGCATGGGAGTGTAAAAATTTTCACAATATCATGTTGTACCTTTTCTCTAATATAGTGATGAGATATTTCTATATATTTAGTTATGGCATGTAAAGCTAAGTTTTCTACTAGCTTCATACTACTTTGATTGTCTATGTATAATTTGGTGCATGCATCATCGCCACTTTGGACTTCAATAGATAGCCTTCTCAACTATATTATTTTTTTAGCACCTTCTAACAAAGTGCGATATTCAGCCTTTGTAGTCGAAAAAGCAACAATAGTTTGAAGATTGTTCATCCAATTTATTGGGTAGCCTCATAGCGTAAAGATCATTCATGTTGTTGATCATCGTGTGTCAGCATCTCTTCCCCAATCAACATCAACGTATCGAGTTAGTGGCTGGGTATTTCCAAACTTGAATAAATCCCATGAATTGATGTGGGCTTCAAATATTTCAAGATATTTCAAACTACATCCATATGACTTGCTTATGGATTAGTTATGAACATATTTACACACTCAACAACAAAACTAATGTCTAGGCAAAAATGGGCGAGATATAGTAAGCTCCCTACTAATGACTTATACTCATATTCATTGGTTTCTATTGTTTTCATGTCATGCACAATTTTGTGCCTTCATGCATTGGCACTTCACCTGTGCAACAATATGTCATCCTAAAATGTTCCAACAAGTGTTGAATGTATTTATGTTGAAAAACAAAAATTCCTTCTCTTCATAAGCAAACTTTGTTCCTAAGTACAACTTTACATCTCCTAGGTTAGTCATTTAGAAAGCTTGCTTCAGCTCCTTTTCCACTTCATTAATCTAATCTTGATCATCAATAGTAACAAATAAGTCATCAACATAGAGTAATATGATGACATATTTTCCATTTCTAATGAAATAGTACATGTTGGAATCTTCCTTGCTCTTATTTAATCTTTCACTCAAAAGATAACTATTGATTTGGCTATACCAAGTGCATGGAGCTTGCTTCAAACAATGTAAATAGTTTTAACATCTAAGTGTTTCACTCTCCATTTTTTTTGGGTTGTAAGTGTTGTCACTATACATATTGTTATCCACTTCACTACAAGAACAAATTTTCCATCAAAGTTTATGTCTAGTCTCTATTCACAACCCTTGACAACCAACCTAGCTTTCAACCTATCAACCTTTCTGATGTTTCCAATTTTGGTCTTGAAAACCCATCTTACTATGATTGGAAACTTTTCCCTAAGTAAATCAACAAGTATCCATGTCTTGTTTTCACATATAGAGTCCATTTTTTCTTCCATGGCATCTTTTCCATGCCCTATGATGTAATGCTTCTAATACACTAAATGATTTTTTGACATCAGATGGTCTTGTGGTAGGAAAAATAAGATGATCCTTCAACCTTATTAAAGGTCTCCTTTCATGTTGTGGATAATGACTTCTTTGATTGTTATCGAATAACCTTTCTTCTTTTGATTCCATATTCTATTCTAAACCAAGTTCATCTTCATTTGGTTCTCTTATTTGTCTTAAATTGGATTTTGTTGGTAGATTGTTTTAGCTTGTCATTGATTTTTTCCTCCACACTACTTGGTCCCATGAATTGATCATCTCCAACAATTGAAGAGCCTCCATTGATTTTCTTCACTTGATGATCATGTTGGTTGTGATCATCTTGTTCATACATATCTCCTTCATCAACGTTCAAGCTAGAAAATGAAAACATTGAAACAAACTCCTTGGGCACTTGCCAACCAAAAAAAAAATCTTGTCCTTTTCCACTACCCAAATTCGCAAAATTTTTAATGAAATTGGTCAAAATTGACTAAAATGCAACTTGTATGGTTTTGGTAAAAAAGATCAGTGCATTAGAACATTTATAGTGAAATATTTTTTAATCATTTTGGATACTCACATGTTGCATTACATAATTTTTTATTTTAAAGTATGACATGGATATATGAGGTCCTAAATTAATATGACATGGCATAAAACACCACATCATCATTCAACTTTTTTTCAAAAAAATTGATTTTTCTTGTTTATCTAGGTTTTTCTTTCAAATCATGGTGTCATATATTGTATTTTTTCATGACACATTGTGACAAAATTACATGTTGTGAAAAAAAATTTAATTTTAATTTTTTTTCCAGTTTTGTCAAAAAGTAATTTTGACATCATTAACCATGTACATGTTCCTTTATTGCATTTATTCAAAATACATCAATGTTTGCATTCATTAAGGTTTGAACCCAAGACCTCGTGGATGCACACCAAGGTTTTAACCAACAAACCATTTCAAGACTTTATTAATCAAGAGTAAGAAATTAACTTTATTATATTTGGCATGGAATTGTTTAGGAAATTCAAATTTTAACATACATTTTCTTTGTCAAATTTTATTCAAATGCTACAAATGAAAACATGATCTTGAAGTTTATTCAACAATGTATTCAACACAATTATTATCATTTTAAAATATATAATATAAAATGTTAAAAAAAACACCTAAAATATCATGTCATGAATAAATTTACAAACATTTTTTATTTAAATTGACATATAACCTTTGTGAATTAAATTTGAATTCAAGAATGCATTCATTAAGTCTTTAACAATGTTATTTTTTAAATATAAAATATGTCCATTTTTTGAAGAATTTCAAGTTTTTATTTTCCCCAATATGATTATGTTTAAAATAAAGTATTTATTTTTGTGATGTTGTTAAAATGGCAATCATCCATAAAAAGATTTAAACATAGTTGGTTATAAACAAGTTGCAAAGTTAGAAACTTGTTTAAATCCTTCAATATTATGGCTACCTCCTATAATTTATGTAAAGCATTGACAATATAAAAAATTTAATTTGACAAATTTTGATTTTTTTTCTTTCAAAAAAAGTCTTTTAGTGATGTTGTTACCCTTATATATTGCCAAAAATGGCCACAAAAAGAAAAAATAATTAAGTAATGAATATAGCCATTTAATTTTCAATACCATATTTGCTTAACAACATGAATCATACACTAATACAGATGGTTAGTTATACAATTTGAAAATAAATCACAAAATATTATTACTTTTTTATGATATATGAATATATTTTACCTTCGTTTCCTTTGGAAACATAAAAGTAACATAATTTGGTGAAATTTTGGCATTAAATAGTTGGATTAAACCCCCATCCCCAACCAACATGTTTTTCTTTTTTTCAAATTTTCTTAACTTGGCAATTCTTGTTGGGAAAAAAATGTTAAAAAAAGTGCAAATTCAAAGGAAAATGTAAACGACAAAAAACTTGCCAAAATTTTGAAATCACATTTAATTTGAAGAAAAAAGGTTATTCCTAATGAATAAAATTTTAAAATAAATTCGAATAATTCCAACATTAAACACATAAACAATTTCAACATCAAATTTATTTTTTAAAAATTTAAGCTCAATCTTTGAAATTGCTATAAACTTTATCCAATTTTTTTGAAAACATTAAAATAAATATTAAAAATGTAACTGAATATTTTTTTTGGTGGTGACTTTCCACAATTTTGCAAACATAAAAAAGGGCAATCAACATCAACAAATGATTTTTTAATGAAAAAACCAAAAAAATTCATTAATTTTTTTTTAATGAGATAATTCTACAATGGGTTTGAAGACATGTAGCCAAATATAAAAGTATTTTAACAAATTTATACCTTCATATACATGGTCTATAACCAAAACACCTCCTTTCAAATGATTTTGAATAACACCACAAATTTTTAAAAGTAAAGAGATAAAAAAATTCATTGATGTAATTATTGTTATCAAAATTTATAATTCATTTTTTAATTTATTAAAAATTAAAAAATTTAAGTTCACATTTAAATATTTAAACATACATTTGTAACAGAACAAGCTTTAAAGTTTTGATAAATCGTGTTCAAATAAAAATAAAAAGTAGAAAATATTGATAAATAATATTTATTATTATTATTATAAGAAGACTAAAAAATGAAAATTAATCACTTTTATTAACATGTATTATTTTCTTCATACACCAAGAGTGGAGAAATGGGGGAAATATGAGGGATTATTTTTGGGGGTTTTTTGTGTGGCATCATGAACATTTGCAATAAAAAACTTGTTCATGATGCCTAAAACATTTAAGGAAAATCATACATGATAATTTACAGAAATGTACAAGAATTTAATATATGAAAAAAATATAATTTAAAGGTCTACATGCATCCTAGACTTGGCATGCATGAACATTTGACTTAATCATTAACCCATTCAAATATAAATGTGAGACTAATTTAATTTTTATATATTCGTTTCAAAAATTTGTGGTGAGTGTAAGATGCAATTTGTGACTAATGGATTTAACACATTCAAAATGAATTATTCAATTCATGTGCAAATATTGTTGATAATTCGAAAGAAGTGAAAAAATTCATTAACATATTCAAGAATAAATGTGAAACATAAGTTATCATGTGTGTTTCATATTAATATGTGCAATATGCAACATTTGAATAATGGTTTTAATAAGTTCCAAATGGATGAAACAACTCATGTAAAGATGTTGATAGTTTAAAAAATGTGAAAAAATTCACTAAACCATTCAAATATAATTGCAAAGCATTAAGTTGCATGTGTTTCAATATATTTTAATAAGTACAAGATGCAACTTGTGAATAATGGTTTTAACATAATAAAAGTAATGGTTTAATTCATATACACATGTTGATAATTGAAAATATGTGAAAAAAATCACTAAACCATTTCAATATAAATGTGGGGTCTAAAATTATTACATGTGTTTTAATAAATTATGGTAAGTATAAAATACAACTTATGAATATTGGTTTCAACATGTTAAAAGTTGATGGTTCAATTCATGTACTTGATTGATAGTTGAAAAAATGTCAAAAAAATCAATAATCCATTATAATGCATTGTGTAAATAAAATTAAAACCTACTTCAATTTTCACATCAATAATTTGAAATGATTAAAGAATAAAATAAAGTCCAAATTATATTCATAAGTGAACAACATAGTGAATGTAACGACTATGAATAATATTGACCATTAATTAGCGCAATAAGCCATTTATAAACTTAAGATAACCAAATGTAATTGAGATGTAATCAGATCAGACAATAATCACAATGTGTGGGCATGGAAAGAATAAGATTTCTTTTTGTGCAATGGTTCACTCCTATGAAATTTTCATGGATTGAATATTTATACTAATGTGAACGCATTCTCTTCAAAGGGTCAAACACCTAGTATCCTTTTGTTCAGTCATCATATTCCAATAACAAACACTTCAATGTTTTTTATCCCAATTTGTTCTGTTTTTTTTTTCAATACGTGCATGTATGTTACACAATCAAAGATCCTCAAATGACTAACATCTAGTTTTTCACCTAAAAAAATCTCCCCAGGCATAGCTCTAGAATTCATTCAAATGGGACTCTAGTTAATCAAATAGATAATTGTGTTATTGCTTTTGTCCACAAGTATGTAGGTATTTGACTTTCCAACCCCATACTTTGTGCCCTTTCCACGATTGTCCATTTTTTTTCCTTTTGGACATTCCATTTTATTAGGGTGTCAATGCTTGTGTTAGTTATTGATGAATCCCACAATTTTCACAAAACCGGTTAAATTATTTTAATAATAATTTTCCTCTGCAATTAATTTGAAATTTTGCATCTAGTTTTAGCTTCAACCTTTTCCTTGAAAGCCTTAAATTTCGTGAATGCAACACCTTTAATCCTTAAAAAATAAACCCATGACTTTCTATTAAAGTCATTAGCAAATAAAAGAAAGTAATTAAACCCATTTAGTGATGCCTTGGGCATAGGTCCACATAGACCATAGTGAATCAATCTAAAAGGCTCTTTTGATTTGTGCTCTAATTTCTTTACAAATTGTTCCCTATGGTGTTTTTTTAATTAAGCATCATTGATATGATTAGTTGTATTAATCCAACATTGGCATTCCATTCACCTTTTGTTGTTTTGACAAAATATAAGTTTTGATAGCTTAGATGAGCCATGTGCTTATGCCATAAATCAACGTCATCTAAGTTCTTTAGATTATTGGTCTCTTTTAAGATTATGGTTTGTAAACAATACAAACAATTGTTCTGATCTTTTATACCAATGCCTACAATTTCATGAGGATTGTTAGTTTGAACAATCCAACATTTCCTTTGACTAAACACTACCAAGTATCTTTGGTTTGCAATGAACCCTATTGAGAGTAAGTTTTTCATGATAGATGGCACATAGAGAACATTAGTAATGTGTTTATTTCATTTGAAAGCATATATCATAGTACACTACCTTTTCCTTTAATCTCATGCATGTCTCCACTTGTGGATTTAACATGTCATGCAATGAAATTATGGTTCACTAAATTCAACATGTCTTTTTTTTCCAGTGACATGGTGACTTAACTCCAAAATCTAAATACCAATTGCTTCACATAATTTATTGTCCAAAGAGGACATGACAACTTCAAATGCTTCAACATACGATTATTTATGATTGTTGCCACCTTTCAACTCATCCATGTATGAAATTTACTTTAGGCTTCAACCCTAGACTGACCTTGTTGTGTACCATCTTTCTATTTAAACAATTTCGATCCTAATGTCCATTAATTATTCCACAAACAAAACAATGCCCCAAACCCTTCTGTGTTTGCATGGTATTATTCTTAAAAACATTACCAGCTTTGTATGACACTCTAGTGTTATAGTGTGATTGAAATAACAAAGCCTCTTTAGAGCCAAAATTGTGTGCATGTAAGCTTTTCTTGTACTACTAATAGAGTAGTTTGCTTACCAACATGTCAAAGATTGGTAGTGCATCTTGAGCAATGACAATTTGAATGAAGCCCTCATAGTTTAGCGATAGTGCATTCAACATGATTTGGATCAATACTATATTTTCCACTTTCTTTCCCGTTGCTATAAATTGTGTTTTGAGTTATTTGATAAACTTGAAGAATTTAATCATTTGTGATCCTTATTCCATCTTGATGGAGTGAAACTTGTTTGAGAAATGAAGTTTTTTTACAAGATTTCTTGCCTCAAACATCATTTTCAAAGCTTCCCAACCATCGTTTGGATCATCAATATGTGTCATAATCTCCAAAAGATCATCTAATTTGATTGAAAGAACAAAAATAAACATAGTTTTATTTTTCATTATTTTCAACTAATTTTTAATAATCCACGCCCCATTGACTATAACTAAAAAGGTTGCAATATTGATCTTTGTAGAAATAGCCTCCCAAATATTCTCTTGATTGTAGATTGTTCTAGCTTTGATTTACCAAGCTTGATAATTGAGATTTCCCTCAAGCTTGTTAGACTCTCCAACATAAATGTTATGATCAACCATTTTGTAAAAGATGACAATTTGTAAGGCTTTAACTTGCGTAAAATGAACAAACAAAAAACTAGAACAACACACCTAGTTATTGTGTGCATACAAATCTCGTTTCTTCAAAATAAAATCACGATTTTAGGACCAAAACTCACTGGTATTATTATTTTTCTCATAATATAGCCACTAACGCAACCTCTCACTATTTCTAGGAGCATAACTTACTTGTTCACACATTTTTAAGAATAAAACACACTAGCTCTCACAATTATAGGAGGAAAGCTCATTAGCTCACACAATTTTTAAAAAATAGCATACACTAATTCTCACAATTTTAAAATCAAAACTCATTAGCACATTAGCTCTCACAACTTTAGGAATAGAGCTCACTAGCAACTCCTCATGTTATAGACCCAAAACATTTGTCTACTAGAATCAAAACTCACCAAATAAAAATAAAAACGATGATTAGAACCATGTTATAATACCATGGTGAATTTTCATAATTGAATCAAGTACACACATCAATATATATATATTTTTAATCTACAACCTACACTACTACAGTTAATGTTAGTTAAAACTTTAAATCAATCATCTTTAAACTTTAAATCAATTGTAAATCATCCCATAATCTTAGTTAATACTAGTTGATCTGTTGATGTTTATGTGACATCATGAGTTGTCAAGTGTGTATGTTCAACAATGTCTTCTTATGGAAAGTTGTTTATTATTGTAATGTGGGTGTTGGGGACTTCTTTTAATCCTCCATGTGGTGATTAGGAATTTTTTGAGATTTGGAATTCCAACCCCTTTTTATATACTTTCTTTTTTTTGGGCAATTTTTGACTTTTATTAACCAATTTTTTTGGTTGAAAATTTGGATTTAAAAAACATTACTCCAATTTGACAATTAGAAATTAGGTTGGAACCATCGCTAAGATTTACAATTCTCATTTGTTGTTGTCACACATGATTACTCCTTGTCATCAAGTGCATATCCTATCCTTCACAACATGGTCAATTACACTTCCACTCTATTGTAATTAATTGTCATCATTAACAATAATGCAAGCTTGAATAAAAAGATCATCATATTGATGGAGATCATTTTTTTTGCGATAGTAGTAAGGTTAGTAGGTTGAATTTTTTTGCATTAATTTGGTACTTAGAACTTGTGTTCATGAATCAAGGAGGAAACAAAAGGAAGTTCGAATGGATCACAACAAAAATTTGCATCTAACCATTCACAACTTGAACCTCAATTGGTTTCATGTAAATAGGAAAAATGTTGAAGAAACAAGGTATAAATGTGATTTGTTTGATTTCCATTGTTGTTTATAGATGAAAAGGTTGTTCAAACTTTCAACACAACTTTTGTTTTGTATCAAGTCTAAATTCTATTCGGTGTTTTGACGAGAGTTGCAATAAAGCATGATGGTGGAATTGCCAAGTGAGCTCGTAGGTACAAAACCCACCTTTAATTTACATGAGGTATGGAATCAAGTTTCTTTTTATTGTGTTCTTTAGAGGTTTAATTGTGCAAATAATGGAATGCAAAAGGTGGGGAACAAATCATCACAAAACATTAATTCAATCCAATCCTTTTTCACTTATTGCTTGTGTCCATGCTTGTTTCAATTTGTGTGCATGTTTGAATATAATCTTAGATGAAATTCACCTTGCTAATTTAACATTAGTTACATATATGAAATTGCACAAAAAACTTATGAACCCCAATGGTCGCATTTTTAAAAAAAAATTTGATTCACAAATGTTGATTTCATTTTCTTGCATTTCATTATAATTTATTGGATGTCCTTGGTTGTTAATGATGGTGACATTGTCGTGACTTTTCGAGCAAAGTGCACATTTTATTTGTGCATGTTATGTAATTTGATTTTGGGTGTAAATGGAGTATGACATACGATGAACAAGAATTTTTTTCGATCAAGGATTAAATGATCTTTTTAGTGTTATAAGTAGTCACACGTGGAGGGTTGAGTTAGACATTTTGTCGTCCAATATCATTGCGCATGCATATGAATGTTTGAATCATTTAAACTTCTTTATTTATTTTTATTTTTTAGGGTTGGTCTTTTTTAATCCTTGTTCATTTATATGTTGTTGGACATGTTGAAGGTTATTTTAAAATTCTATCTAAGTTTACTTAAATCGTATGAATGGAATTTTTAAAAATATACATATGAATAAATTTCACAAACTTAAATATCATTATAATACATGGGCACGTCAAAAGGGAAGAAGATTGTTTCAATAATAGGGGATGGAGGAACAAAGCTTGATTAAATTGAGTTTAATAAGTTTCCTATTACCACCAAAACATTATTGTTTACATTTTCCATGAAATCTTTAACTTTTCACACCTAATTTGTTTATTAATTAGTTGTAGCAATTCAACAATGTCTAAATTTGTTACATGTGACTTTCTTAGAAGGGTGCATGAGTTGAAATTGAAGGTAACAATCATTTTCAAGTAAACAAGGACATTGTTACACTAGGCAAATTTGAGTTCATTTTGAAACTTTCACCTAAAGGTCATTGTGACAATGCAATGTTATGAATGTTGCCTATTTTTTTAATGTCACTTTACAACATTGTAATAATTTAGCCATCATGCATAATTATATTGACATTGTGTTTTCATTTTATTTTTTCATCAAAGGTTAACATATTAAATGAGAAAAAAGAATGTCATAATTTTTTCCATGTGGCACTAAGTGTCATATCTATGTGTCCTTTATATAAGGTTATTTCTTCTTTTTTAAAGTTGGTTATGTAAACATGCCAAAAAATTTTTATAACATCTCCCATTTTTGTAATTCAACTTATGTATCTAGTGTTATTATGAAATGCACTTTGGCATTGGAGGTACTTTCAAAATATAATTTAACTTACTCCAAGAGGCTTATGCATGCAAGTCATCAAAAAAACTATAAGTACCTTTAAGCTTAAATTTGTTTTTAACAAGATGAAAAACCACCTTGTATTGTTTTTTATTTGTTGCATCTTTTGATCCTTGCATGGGTGTTCTCATTTAACTTGGATACAATTATCAAAAGCTAACTCATATATATTTTCTATTGTATAGGTTATCTTAGTTATGTTTTTAGATCTATGGGCTTGGCTTATCTTCTAATAGTAAAGGTGTTACATATTATACACATTTTATTAATCTAGTAATAAATGGAAATATGAATGTTGAAGAAGGTGGTCTTGATGTCATTTTGGACAATTGTTGCCTTACATTCCAAAATGAAAATCCAACAATGTTGAAGTGAGTCAATTGAGTGATTTGGATTATTGCTAAGAAATAAAAGTTTGGATAAATTTGCCAATTTCAATGGTTTATGTTGTTTGACTATTGGATTCAATTTTTCTATCACAACTACAACACACAAGATTATTTAAATAAGTTGTTATTGACATGAGGGTTCCTCTTGCATGCATCAATGCATAATATCTAAAACATTTGTAAAACATATTAGATGGGATTTTGTGAAAGACAACAATTTGGACATTGTGGCCATCAACCTTTCCATGGTCATTGGACTTGTTTAACAAGGTTCCAAATTTACCAAAAACCCCAAGGAAGTCACTCCTTGCATATGTTAAGAAACATATAATGTAAAAGAGTATTTTTAATGTGTTATGAAATATTGGAATAACATAAGGATATTTTGAAATTATATAGATATTTTACATATATTTCCATAATGAATTATAAGCACCTTATTTATATTTAAATAAATATTTTATTTTATTTCAATAAGTTGCACCCTACATATATTTTCACATTGTTTGGAATAAAATGGAAGTGATTCCTTGAGCCAACTATGACCTTATTTTGAACAAGTTCTAAATGACTTAAGCATTTTCTGAAATTTCATAGTTTGACATATGTGTGGCTCATCTAATGAAAGATAACATTTGGAAAAAAATAAATCTAATGGTTGTTGAAATATTTAACAACAAATTGGTGCTTGTAAGGATATCAAAGATGTACCCAAATTCATGTGTTGGGTGTGTGGAGGTGAAAGATGTGGTAATGGAACACTCATTGGCATATGAATCAATTATTACAACATGCTTCATATATCTACCAAACATTTTTTTCATTAGGGTTCTTTTGTGCAAATTTTATGCACATATCCCATTTGCAAAATATATTACAATTATTTTATCTTCAATTTCTCTTCCCATTTGTAATGTTAATTTACACATTACAAAGGAAATCAAGAAGAATGGTGAAGAATGGTGCACTTATACTTGTTGCAATAAATGTTTACACAACATTCGTTACTATTTTTTGACATGTTTGACATGAATTTTTTTTCTCAACAAAAAATTGATAGGTATTTAGTTTAACGCAATTTGAAAAAGTGGGCAAATGTGTAGTGTGAATACAAGGCTCATTGATAGTGTTAGAATTGCATAGAACAAAACCATGAAAAGTAAATTTTTTAAAATCATTAAAAGAATTATGATGAATAAATTAAACTTCAAATTTCTTTTACATTCATTTTCCTTAGACACAAAAGGATTGGAAACTCCAACCAAGTCGAAGTCAAATTTTTTAACTTTAAAAAAATTAGTTCTGAAATTTTGAAAAATTGTTGGAAAGGCTTCATGTTTTGTCCCTAACATGTATTGTGACTAAACTCCTTTGTGAGTTCTGGGTGTAACAGTTCAAATTTTCCAAAGGGGCCTTTTAATATGGTCAAACAAGGATTCTAATATCAATGCCACATATGCCTAAATTGGGATCTTATATGGGTTGAATTTGAAAGACACTAATAAAAGAAAAAAATAACAACCTTTAAAAACTTGGCTAATTTGAAATACCACTTACTAAGGCATGTTAAACAAACAAATTGTAATGTTAATTCACAGCCTCGACCAATATTGTGTGGCTTTAAAAATAACTCTAAATTGAATGTTATCACACATTCCCAAACAAATTTAATAATTATAGGAGTCCATATGAAGGCTTTGTTCAAAGTCCTTTCATATTGTTATGTCACATACTTCTACCTTAGAAGGTGTTGGAGTCAATGGGTAAGTTGGTCATGAAAGTGTGATTGAGAGTGTAATTTATCCACCATTGATGCTAAAATAAATTCTATATACATCAAT
>Ga0209611_10010352_pt1 | contig 13772 bp, 7 predicted proteins | sample S1TSphgellanicum_3_FD_187693 | JGI IMG/M metagenome (GOLD analysis project Ga0209611, IMG submission 187693) | Host-associated microbial communities from peat moss isolated from Minnesota, USA - S1T2_Fc - Sphagnum magellanicum MG (SPAdes) (version 2) | ecosystem: Host-associated > Plants > Peat... | reverse complement strand
GTGCCTCTCCCTGTTCCAAGATTGTAAATTGCACATCCTGCAGAAGCAAAAAAACCAGAGGTGCATTTGGATTAAAAAATGAACTAAAGAACATGGAACAGTTCATGGTCAATTTTTCAACCAACATTCAACGTGCCCTTTTATATTTCTTGAAGCTTTTTAAGTTCCAAAAACAGCACCAAGAGAACCAGTTCCAAGTGATGAAGTCTCAGCATAAATTCCCTAACCTATGTCAGGAGTATTGAATAGCTTATGAAGAGCTTGAATATGACCAGCTGCCAAATCCATGACATGAATATAGTCACGCACCTGAAAAAAAAAAACCCCCAACACACACAGATTCAATGTCTCTCTCTCCCTTTGGAAATCATTCTCGACACTAAAATCAAGACTAGTAGACAGAAAGAATTGAGCAGACATACAACGATGCAGATCCCAGAATAAAACACAGGGCCTTTAAAATGTCCAACTTGAAAGAAGTTCCAGGGGCAGAATCAGAAGAAGACTCACTCCTGTGCCATCTCGGGTGTCGTAGTCATTACCAAACACTGTTAGCTCTGTGCGTCTGCCAACTGCAACCTGCTGCACAACTGGCATCAGATTATTTGGGACACCTCGGGGGTCCTCCCCGATGTTGCCACTTGGATGTGATCCTACTGGATTGAAAAAGCGGAGTAACACAATCCTCCAAGTGGGATCTGCTACATGAACATCCTTCAAGATGCCTTCAATAATGAGCTGCATGATTCAGATGAAAACACAAACTGCACTCAGTGATTTTGATTCAAAGGAACCCAAAACCTGTAAAAACCCAGCATCTTGATCAACCCACTATTCTGCATTGATCATAGAACTACACAATGTCAGATGATAAACCAAGTGAGAACCCAGGACCCAATCATGTTCAAGCTTACTTTAGTACGGCCATATGGGTTGGTGGCTTCAAGAGGAAATTCTTCAGTGCAAGGCACAGATTTGGGTTGTCCATAAACTGTGGCAGATGATGAGAAAACAATCTGCAAAAATGGACATACGTACACATGTAGCCAAGAAAAAGATTACCAACAATGGGAAGAGGAAGACAGACAGATTTGTACTTGCAAATCTATACTTTAGGGTTGCAACTGTCAATCCACAAGCTGCATGCAGGCCATATCATCTCCATCATGGAGATGGAGATGATATCGCAAGACAATTACAATTCTCTGAAGAAGAAGAAGAAACTTGGAGAGCACTGTGAGAAGAAGCAGTAGCTTTTTTTTACCTGCTTACATCCATGCCTTGTCATGGCATCCAAGAGATTCAAAGTACCGATTATATTGTTGTTATAATAATGCAAAGGCATGCGAACACTTTCGCCCACAGCTTTCAAGCCTGCAAAGTGAATGACAGCATTGAATCTGCCAAGCAATCAATCCGAGGCTCTTTCTTTGTCAGTTTTCAGCTTGGAATCTCCTAAAAAATGTCCTGAAAGAATTTGATGCCCAATCCTCAAAGTTGGACAAGGAATTCACAAAAGCTGCTCGCAAGCAATTCACAGACTCCTTGTACAATCCAGAAATGAATTTGCAGTATGCACAAAGCATTACCGGAAAGTCTTGAAGACTTCTTCTAATGCATCCTTATCACGAAGATCCACCTGCAAGCTCAGAGTTCTTCTCCATGTATTAGTATCACACTAAAAAATTATGTAGACCTGTCTTTGTGGAAAATTCAGCTTCTCCTTGACAAGTTTAGATTTTGCTCAAATGAAAAGAATTTTGTCAACATGCAACCAACCTCCAGAACAAGAAGTGAAGAAAGAAATATAAAGGAATTGATAAGAGAGGGACAGGGTCTGAAGATTCTTGTGGGAGTTGTTGCATGCATGCATGTGCTACACTTTAGACTGGGCTTCATCATCACACCTGCTTAAAGGTGAGGTTCTGGCCATTGTTGCCAGCCAATTCTCTAACTCTGTGCACAGCTTCCTCGCAGGAATTCTCAAGGTTGTCCACAATCACAATCTTGTAGTCGTCCAGCAACATCTGCAAAACTGTATGACTCCCAATATAGCCTGCTCCCCCAGTCACCAACACCCATCTCTGCTGCTGTTGCTGATCTCCACCCACTGCCTGCTCACCTCCTGTCAACACCATCTCCCTCATTTCTCAGCTTCCTCAACCTTTTCTTTTTCCAATTCACCCAAATCCCAGATCAAGTCCAACGCCCTGTGATTCTTCTCCTCCTCCTTCTCCAATTCTCCAATTCTTCTTCTTCAATTCTTCTTCAATCCTCCAATTCTTCAATTCTTCTTCTTCTTCTTCAATTTTTTCTTTATGTTTATATAATTCCTTCCCTTCTCAAAACTCCTCCTTTTTGGCTTCAATCCTCTTCTCGTGTCTATTCCACTTCTCCTCCCCTTTTGGGTACTTCCTGATTCATCTCTTATTCTCCAATTGGTTTCTCTACTCTTTTTTCTCCTATCTATTTTCCTCTTGTAATACTCTAATCTCTTAGTCTTCTTTTCACTTCTTGTCTCTTCTCTAGTTGTTTTTACTCTCTTCTCCTTTTTGATCTTTCTATAGTTCTCTGCTCTCTTTCTCCTTCTTATCTGCCCTTCTCTTCTCTTCTCTTCTCTTCTCTTCTCTTGTGGCTAAATTATGTTTGTGTAATCAATTCCTTCTCTTGTTCTTCTGTTTCTTGCCAGTATTGGATCTCTCTTCTTCTCTCCCACTTTCTGTCCTCTTCTTCTCCAGTTTTCCTCACCCCTCTTTTCTTGTGATTGCACTTTGTGTGTAAAGACACAGACCTCTTAAAGTGGTGTTAAAGCTTTGGGGAGATACATTAGAGCAGGAAGTGATGTAGTTTTCAACTGGTCCCACATTTTGAGGAAATGCTCACCAAAGTGCTTGTTGTTGGTATGTACCTAATTTGTGAGTTTTTGGTGTTTTTTTTGGGGGACTTTATGCAACATTTCTTATTTTGAACTGTTGTTGGTGTTTTGTCTGAAGTCTGAACATCTCAACTATTGTTGGCAGGTGCCTCGAGAACTTACTTATACATACTTTTTAAGTATCAACAATTGCAAAAAAAAAACCCATCAAAAAAAGTTTAAGTGATGAACAAAACCTATCGAAGAAAAAAAAAAATTTTAACTCTTGAACAAACCTATTGAAGAATTACTCATAAAAATTGAAGTGTTAAAATTGCAAAAGAAAAAACACATTGAAAAAAAATTTAAGTGATAAACAAACCTATTGAAAAAAATTAAACTGACGAACAAACCTATTGAAATTAGACATAAAAATTGAAGTGTCAAAATTGCGAAAAAAAAAACACATTGAAATTATTTTAAAGTGAAAAATAAACCTATTGAAAAAAATTTAAGTGATGAACAAACATATCACAAAAAAATTATTTGATGAACAAACCTACTGAAAAATTACTCATAAAAATTGAACTGTGAAAATTGCAAAAAAAAATTTTAAAAACATTGAATTTTATTTTCTTAAAGTGACAAACAAACCTATTAAAAAAAATTAAGTGATGAACAAACCTATGAAAAAAAATTTAAGTGTCAAAATCCAGATGGAAGGTTCTCTTTGAACAAAAGGAAGGAAGAACTAGCCAACACACTGGTCTGAAAATTTTAAACTCTTGTTGGTATTGCTGGTCTGAACTTTGCTAGTAGGCACAAGTAGAGAGGTTTTTAGAGCATGTTCACCTGCATATGGTATTATAATGGCCTGTACACAGTAATTTGAACAAGTTCAGGTTTTCAATAGCTCCTACAAGTCTAATGGCATATAAAGTCTAATTTGGATGAATTTTAGGTTTTAAATAGCACCACTGATCTAATGGCCTGTAAAGAGTATGATGGTGTGGAAGTTGAGAATCAAGATGTGGAAAAAAACCATGGTGTAAAAAAATGCACTTGTAAAGGCCCACCTACATGCATATGTATATATAAATGGGAAAGGGGATTACCGAGTGATGTTTACAACAATTTTGATTGAAGCTTTAATGATGATAATTTGTTAAGTTCATATGAGCCAAAAAATTGGTCATGTTTCTAGCACAATAATAATGTAAAGGAGTTTTAGATCACCCCTAATGAACCCTTTTTTTTTTTGGGTGGAAAAGTTCAGATTTTCAAATTCTCAAATGTTTTTGCAAAATTTGAGCATAACTATTTGTTTTGATGTAGGTATAGAACTTGAAGTTGGTGGTAAATGGGAAGTGAATATAACCTTGGGATAGAATAAAGCAAACAAAAGTGAGTAATGTGTGGCAAAAGTTCATGCAAAGTTCCAATTGCGTGTAGCCTTTTGTTTCCACCTCTCAAAATAAAGGGGCACACCTGTTCAGTTGTGTTAACTTTTCAGCTGTAAGATTTAGAGTACTTTAGAGAACTTTCTTTTTTTTTCTTTTTCTCTTCCCTTTGTCTTTCCTTCTTTCCTTTTTTTCTTTCTTCCTCTCTTCCCTTTTTCTTTCCTTCTTTCTTCTTTCTTTCTTTCTTTCCTTCTTCTTCCCTATCCTTCTTTAACACTTGGGCCTCCCCCAAGTTTTCATTCTGATTTGGTTCCTTGAGCAATTTGTAGCCCTTTTAGTGTATCATCATCCCTTGGGTGTAGGGGTGGGGCCCTTCCCAACATTCCATGTTCTTGTTGTGGAACCTTATTTTCTCAACATGGCATGGTTCAACATTATAGGCATTATCAGGCTTATTAGGTTCTTCCCTTAGATGGTTCTTCAGGTTTTTCTATTTTCTCTTTGACCCCCTTTCCCCAATAGCCTAGGTTTGAATTTTGGCAATGTAAGGTACTCAACCCTCCCAAAAAATGATTAAAATTCAACTCAAACATAACAAATTTTATCGATAAATTCCACTATTGATCAACCAACAAATCTTGTAGAGCTTTTGATCTCTTCCATTATCTGCCTCTAAAACCCTACTAACGACCAACATTCTGTTCCTAACTCCAACATAGCGGAATTCCTGTAGTCAAAAAATGTTAGTTGCATTTCATGGGCACTCATCCCAATATCCATCTCTTCAAACAAAACAAGACCTACACAACAAAAACCAACAATTATAATTACTAAGAACAAGATGTTTGGCTTGGTAAATTCAACACCTCTTATAGTCTTGCATCATTATTCAACTCCATTGCTCACACCATTTTCCATCACACAAGGAAAAAAAAAACAACATAACCTTGATCCCTGAACTTTTGTTCCTCCTTAAAGGTATATACTTATTGTCAACATAAAACTTCCCCATCAAAAGCGATATTGTGCATCACAAGATGACAAGATAGATGGTGATTTCCAGCACCAAGACAATGACAGAAAACACCCTCTTCACACAAAAACCCTAAATCCCTATCATTTTAACCTCCTACTTCTCCACTATCACACACTATGGAGGTAATACCACCTCATGTTAGTCAATTCTTTATGTTTATGAAGAATCTCTGGTTTTGGTTCTGAAAAATAATTAGACTAATTTTAATAAACATACATAATGGAATTCAGGAATCCAGTTTCAAGTCCATTTCTTCTACTAAAAAAATTTCAATCTTGATTTTGGTTTTGAAAATCGTACCCAGTTTTAGTCCAATTCTTACTAACCTAGACCAGAACCAGCAATCAACTTTGGGTTAATGCTCTGTCTAAGTTGATAATTGTGGTTAATAATAAATTAAAAAAAACATACACAGTTTTGATATATAACCACGGTTATCAGAAAGAAACAAATACCCAGTCATTACATATTATCAGACTTTTCATTTTTCTTTTTGGGAAATATATCTGCCTAAAACTGCCAGGTCTTTGTTGGTTCTTTCATGAAACCCGATGGTTCTCTGAAGCTTTAGAAACATGGTGAATGGTTCTTTCGATCTGATTTTTTTTTCGACTACCCAAACCCCACAGTTGTTTTGATTCTGAAAATTTTCAAATGCCCAGAACTGATTGTAGCTATGGGATAGGAATGCAATGACAAAGTGTTTCCTATTTACACACCATCTACTACTACTTAGTGCTTCTTCCCATAATCTATATAACTCTAGACCTACTCCCCTCCTACACTTTATTTTTATCAATTTTTTAATCATGTACACATGAATTCTTGAACCCCACAAAATCACTCAAATGCTTTTGCCAATGGAACTTATCTAAATATCTTGCATACCCACAAATCATAGTCGAATGTTAAAAGCCTTCTTGGGACCCAGAGTATCGTTTCAGAATTTATCATATCCCATCATGTTGATGACACACAAAGTTCATGTCTTCTGTATGGGTAAAAAAGGCATCAAATAGTGCCATTCAAACCCTTAAAACCCAGAACCCTAAAACCGTAAAAATCCAACACCTACAAATGTCGAACCCTAAAGCCTATATAACCCAAACAAACCTTAGAATGTTACAACCTAGGAACCCATGCAGCCCAAACCAAAATTGGGCAGCTTATAGTTCACCTAAATTTTGTGTTTTCATCCCCAGTTTGGCCAACATTGCAAATACCTACCCTTAAACTGGGAATGAGATGGAAAACAAAGGATCGAACAAGGGTTCATACTGGGGATGACTTTATGGATAAACTCTAATGCACTTCAAGTTTTTCCTTGTTGAAATCTCTTCAAATTAGCGAGTCCTATATGGTACAAACATCATAGCCTCTTTATACACAAAGAGTGGGAAGGTAAGTTGTTGTTGGGTGTTGGGTCAATAGTCACTATCTATCTCTCTCACACCTTTGGGGCTTGGTTCTTTATTAGGTATTTGTGCTCAAACTTGTTACCTATGTAGATAGAAAGACTTTGTAACACCCATCTTTGAGGGCGAGATACACATTTTGGACTTGGTTGTGTGTTGGGTACTGTATGAAAAGCCAAACCCCAACACATTTGGTGTTGAGGATTAGGTGATTAGGATTTGTCTATGTAAAAAGGACCATACCTAGTAATTCTGTAGGTATTTATGAGTAGGGTAACGCCCAAGTAGGAGCGGTGTGTTCTTTGAGTTTATTTGGAGAATGTTGCGCTTTGAGGGTGTTACTCAACATAAAGCACCAGCAGAAAAATCATTTCCTACCTACCTATTCCCCTCTATTATCCATTTTCCTACCTACCTACCAGTGGTCCTACAGGCTAGGAAACGCACCCTAGGGCACATCCAGCTTCCAGTTTGTCCCTACAGATGATGAGCCTAAAGGCCTCACCCTAGTGACTCAATAGGAGGCAGAATGCACCATAGGGGCATGTTCTGTAGCACATTGAAAGTAGGGGAGGCCTATTCAGCCTCCTCCTTATCGGTGATAAAAGGGGAACTCTGAGTTAACTGCTGGGGAACTCCAGGGAAACTCCTGGGAACACTGCAGAATTGGGAGTTGGGATTTTTATATGAGGATTTTTGAAAGATGATATTTAGGCTTGTGTTGAAACTTGAGATTAGCTATAGAGTTATAATATCTTGAAGGATTTTGGTTTCTTGTAGAGGACCTTTTTGAAGATTATATTTTTGCATGGTGAAATATTTGAGTTTCCATAATTCTTCTTTTGCCTTAAGATACTTTTGAATGTAAATGGCAAGGCCGCAGTGTGATGCACTCCTTGTTATACATGGTGCAAGCATTTAACAGCAATCCACATGATCACTTGGCCCCTCCTAACCCTACCTCTTTTGTCCTTCCCTTATTGCCCAACCTCACTCTCAATTGCTTGTAAATATATACATTTAGAGCCCAGCCCTGACAAGGGCTGGTAACCTCGCGGTTTACCAATGCTAACTAAGGCAATTTTTCTATCTTCTCACAAAAAAAGTATCATTTTTTCAAAGGTAGAGTGTATATTTTGGAATGATGCAGTTAAATAATTCATTAACTTCCCAAAGTTGAATGTGTCTCCCAGTCCTTTATGAATTATTGTGTATTCAATTGTGAATTGTTAGGAAGTTGTTTCTATTCCAAGAATGTCAAGTATATCTACAAGAATGCCAAGTTTCCACCCTCAGCTGTAGTAGGCCCCCAAAATTATGGAGAGGCCATATGAAGCAAAAGCCTTTTCTTTTCAGCAAAAGAAGTGTATGCTTGTTGGCCTACAACCTACTACATATTCTTGCAACTACAAACCTTAAATAAATTCCATAAAATCTCTGCTTTTCTCTTATGATGATTATTCGCTCTATGCAGTTTGTGAATTCCCAATTGATAAACATGTCCCATGTAAAAATAAATAAAAATAAAAAATTGTTATGGGTTAGTTGAAGGTTTGCTTACTTGGAAACGAAAAATCCATAACCTCTGGAAATCCATAAAAGAAATTCACTTATTGTTTTAAACCCTAATTGTCAGGACAGTGAAAATTTACACTGAAAAGCAACCCATATCAGGTCGGGCTGACATTTAGGCCGGGGTTAAATACAAGATTTCAAGACATACCCTAGTGAAGTTGTGACTACCCAAATGTTTGTTTTTTTCACAATTTGCTAACATTATCTATATATTGACAACTGGGTTCCTTCATGTAACTCACTTTGGGGTCTACTTACCAAAGATGAAATAAATGTCAAGCATGATAATTCTCCAGAATTGAAGAGATCACAAAAACCCAAAAGGCACAAGCAACTCAAATCAACCCAGGATATGTTCTCAAACTGCCTAGCTCCAATAGAGCTTGGTTTTGATTATGGATGAACCTTTCCTCTTGCCAATCCACTTTACAAAGTATCCACACTCCTTTAAATTGTAATCTAAATCAACACATTCTTGTTCAATAAAGCACTGTCACCACGTTTGTTCAGTAATTCTTCTGGAGGGATAAGTTTTGGATAGACAAAACCTCTAGAAAAGAAATCTACTCAATTTTTTTACATAGACAAAATCCTTGGATCTTCAAGCGCACAAAGGATTTGTAGTTTAAGCATTTGCCAGAATCTGCTTGGGTTACAGACTGTAGGTACTTTGGGTTGGTACTGAATCTCAGCTTCTTGTATTATGATGACTAGTAAATTGTTGCACAATTGCAAAAATAATTACATTGTGTGTAACATTCAACTCCTTTGAGCTTCAAAGAAACACTGCACCCACTTGAAGGCATAGATTCTGCCATACTTGAAACCTTGGTAATTGTACTACCACGAAGTAGCTCAGCAGCTTCAACACTAAATTGTATTGTTTTAAGAAATGTTGAGATTTTTCGAAACTGTTTTTTAAAGAAGGAAATTTTGTGAAGGAAAATATGGAAATTTTTTATGATTTTTGGAAAAAAAACTTATACATGGAATCTTGAAAATGAAATAGTTATTCAACATCAAAATGTTCAACTTGCCATGGTATTATGGTAAACAAAAAGTAGATATGACCAAACATATCATAGGCAAATGCATAAATGCATGAAGTACACAAATGCTACAAAACAAACAAGAACCTTGACTATTAGTATTTTGAAACAAGACTTCTAGATAGGAGTAAAATGATAAAATGGAAATACCACTAGAATATTATTTCATAAGGCATGCAAGTACTTGAAAGACCAATATACTTCCCCAAAAAAATGGAGTTTTCTTCTCGTATTAAACCAACAACTGCAACACTCTTCATTGAAGTACTAAAACAACCTTTGCAAGTACAAACTACCAACACAACAAAATCAAGTACCTACAAAACTAAACCACTAAACCATAAGAGTAGAAGTCTACAATTTTATTCTTCAATAAGAATTACAAATTCATACAAGAAACTTGACTCCTTCAACTTCATTTTTTAACATTAGTAAGAGTTCCAACTTCATTGTAGGCAATAGATTAATAAGTAAAATTTATTGCTAGAATGTTCAAAATTTTGTTGTATTATAAAATATTCTTCTTTTGAATCAAAGGAGAACACACATTCAAAGACATCATCACCATCAAGTTTTTGTTTAGAAAGAGCTTGAGATTTACTTGAGATTCCATTAAGGAACATGTTCCATAGATGTGAAAATCGTGCTTGACTTTTCTAGAGTGGCACACATATTTTCATTTGGGTGAAACCCATGTCTATTAAGTTTCACCATCACACAATCTTTATTGCAACAAAAGTTGGAAGAACATTTGCATGTTGTTGGCATTCAATTTCTACCACTCAATGACCCCCATCAAAGTGAGCTCATTTAAGATGTTTTTTGCAATGTTGCATATACATGTCACCTTTCTTGTTCCTTAGTCAAAGAACATCTTCCATTTGCAATTTGGGAACTTTCTTTTGTATCTTCTAAAGAGTTTTAGTAAACTTTTTTTTTTTGGGTTATCCATAGCTCCTCACTATCACCATGTTCTTTTAGGTGGATTGCACATGAGGCTCACACATGCACAAATCATTTAGTCCACAAATTATTGTTTATGATTTAGTACAAAGTGGTGGTAAATAACAAACATGCAATTTTTTATATTAATTACTAGTCAATCATCACTTTGCACTTAAAGGCAATGTTACATCCATAGTTAGAAAGTGAAAAGTTTTCTATCAATAAGGGCTTGAAAAAGATTGCTTACATAAGCATAGATTGGTAACTTTTCAAAGATTTGAAGGTTGTTTTTTAATTTTTAGCACAAAAATAAAATGCATGTAATTATAAAAATAAATCCCCTTCAACACTTTCAACAATAGAAAATAGGCATTCAAAAACATGGAGAGAGAAAAAAATTTAATCTCTAGGATATTCCTTAAACTACACAATAATGTACATAAACTTTGAACATTCAATACTGCCAATTACAAAAAAAAATTAAATTTTTTTAAAAATTGAAATATCTACATTCTAAAAAGTCAAGTAATGTTTTATCACATAGATTGTAAGAACATCACTTTCACATGGCAAATGGAGTTCATTCATATGGATGTTCATCCATGACTCATAGTTCATTAATAGTTCATTTTTAATTAATTCTTAATTCACTTATAATTTAGTCTTAATTAACTCGTAGTTCATTTGTAGTTAGGAAGTCTTTTTTAAAACTTTTTTAAATCAATGGGCACATGGAAATTTTGATGAAATTTTTTTAACTTATGTTTTTAAAAGAGTTAAATAAAAGTGGGACCCCCTTATTACTTTTAATTTGTTCAACAATAATCTAAAATATAATCTTGTTTTATAACCTTGTTCTATACCTTTTGTATTTACATTTTTGTATTATCACAATAAAAAAATATTTGCATTTTCATTTGCACACTTCATGTTCTTGTCTTTAGCCTCTTGTAATTTTATTTTTATTTTAGATTTTGTGTTTGAATTTACACTTAGGTCTATCTTTTCATTAGTCATCTTCTTGATTTTTGTGTTCATGGCATTTAGTGGGTCCACCCAAAGATGTTTATGCCCCTTTTTATATGTAATATTCATGGTTATATTTACGATTATAGTCATTGATAAAAATCATTGAAGACCTATAGTTATTGTTTTTTTGTTACAAACAATGAAATTCCTTCTAGTGTAATTTTGCAAATTTAATAATAAAAGATTTTGAAACCATAAAGTTGTTGCGTATTCATGAACATTACAAAACCCAAGGATGATTTTGATTTGATGAAATTTGAAGACCGAGTCTTATAGTAAATTCTTGGATTTGCAAAGTCCTTCTTTATTTTTAGGTTGATGATCAAACATGTTATGATTCATGTTCAAAAACCCTTTGTCCTAAATCTATGAAACTTTTTAAAAGAACTTCAAAATATTGTGATAAAGAACTTTGATACAAAGGAATAATAAACCAAATGCATAAAAAAAAGTGGGTCAACATAACATATAATTGTGAGCACAAAAGATAGGAATTACAATCTTGAATTATTTAAAGTGGTGTTGATATTTCTTAAATTTATGGTTTCTTTTGAACAAAGAAAAAAAGAAGACTAAGCAGCCACATGATTTAATTGTAAATTAGAAAGTAAATTACAAATGTGGCCTTGTTTTGTGGTGACAGAAAAGTAGATCAAATCGCATCACCACACAACTCAATTGTAAGAACAAAATTCAATGTTAAAAACAATCTCATGTGGCCACTTAATTTAGATATGGGAACAATTTTGATTACACACATGTCAAAAAAGAAGTGCACATGCTTTTGTTTTTTGAGGATTTGAAAACTTGAGGTCATTGGGTGGCCATCTAATTTCAATGTGGAATTATAAACATAAATTCACATAATAGTTAACATTTGATGAAATCATTGATGACACAATACAAAAACATTAGGTGACCACATGGTGCAACAATTGGAACAAAGGAAAGTAGATTTAAAATAAACAAAAAATAACCATTACAAGAATTATAGGTTTTGTAACCATTCTATAGAAAGAAATGTCATTTGTAACTAGTTTCGGTCATTTTTATAACTATTTGTTATGTTTGGTCATTTTTGCAATTACACTGCAACTAGTTTGTGATTATTATTTTCTTTGTTCTTCCAAGAAGACAAATTTTAGTTTGGTTTACTTCCAAAAAAGGTTTTATATGTCCCATTAATTGCAAACATGACGAAAATGAATTATAGGCCTACATGTATATTGGGTATATCAAAATTTTATGTAATTAAATCCTATAAAAATATATCAATCATGCATTATATATATATATGGAACATATTAAGGCCATATAAGTACAAGTGTATCCAAGGGTTATTATACTTAATGGAATTATTATTTTTGTATTATTATTATTATTATTATTATGAATTGATTTTTATAGTTAATAATACCTATAACAAATGAGATAATAAAAATATAATAAGATTACTTTAAAGCTAACTAACTTAAGCTTATTTACTTACTTCCATAGGCATGCTTCTTTACTTATTTACATAAGTGTTAGGTATTGACAATTTATTGACCTTAAAATGTATGATCCAAAATTAATTAACATTTGACAAATGTTGTTTAATGTAAATTGTCAAATTATTTTTCATATCTATGTCAAATAAGATTATAATCATCAAGATAATAGTAATAATAACATTTGTGACTAAGACATGGATACAATTCAAGGCTAAGCAATTTGGTTCAAATTTGTAAATGCTCAAATTACAATTTGGTTTTACATTTTCACTAGGTTTATTTTATATTTTTATTCCATTTAAAAATTCTCATTCTTAATTATTTTTTTAATGCATTGCAATGTTTTTACATTTGCATTCAATATTTGAAGCATCATCCACATTTAAAAATTATCTATGATGATAAGTCAAACAACTAGCCTACACTATGAATTCTTACATTAAAAAATATGTTAATTGAATTATGTGTAAAAAAATACATTATACCAAAAGGTCTCATAAATGGTGCATATAGAATTTTTTAAATTACAAATAATCTAGATAAAATTTTCAAAACTTGTGAATCAAAATTAACATAAGAATAAAACATTCAAACATCCATGAAAAATTCCTTAGACTAATCAAAAAGTGGACACCCAATAAATAAAACATTTTTCCAAACTACAAATAAGTAGTTACCTTTTCATATCATTATGATAATTCAATTCTATATTCCACTTGTTACAATACATAATATACATTGTGCAAAAAATTTAAGTCATAGCAGTTTGACATTTGATTCAATTGGTGTAACAAAACATGGTTTAACATACACAATTTCATCCACAATTCATTCCAAAAGAACACTTGTATTTAGTTTTTGCATTATCAAACAAAAAATTTCCAAGTACATTCCCTTATTGAAAAAGAATTATTTCATCTTAAAGCAAATGCACAATACAAACCATTAATTGGTTGTCACAAATCGTAATATAGAA
>Ga0209611_10010351_pt1 | contig 13773 bp, 10 predicted proteins | sample S1TSphgellanicum_3_FD_187693 | JGI IMG/M metagenome (GOLD analysis project Ga0209611, IMG submission 187693) | Host-associated microbial communities from peat moss isolated from Minnesota, USA - S1T2_Fc - Sphagnum magellanicum MG (SPAdes) (version 2) | ecosystem: Host-associated > Plants > Peat... | reverse complement strand
GACGAGTGTTGGCCATTTATTGATTTTTTTTTTCATGAGCGCTGGCTAGGTTTTTTCTTTTTCAAAAAAATTGGAAGCCGATAAGGTTATTAACATTTTTTGATAATAATAGTTGATTATGCATAAAGGTCGGTTTTCAAATACCAAGTAGATAATCACCAGTTAACCCACCTGTTATACATCAGTTGTACATTGGTTTTAAAAAATCAAAATCGACAAAAAGAAATTCTGGTCTTTTTTTGTATCATAAAAATGTTTAGTGTTTTTAATGATAACTAGGTCATCTGGGTAGATTATTAGATTTTGAAAATTCAATACCAGGTGGTTAAGTTATTAATTGATTATTAAAAAACAACAACTAACTGGTAAGTTATTGATAACCTGCCTGATAGCCGATCTAAAATTCAAATAACTGGCCACCCACTGGTTTAACCAGTGTGATTGCTCTCTTGTCCAAAGAAATAACCAGTAGGCAAGGGTAGGTTAGGGTCAGGTATATGGACCCGTGACCAATGGCGCTTGAAAATTCAACGAACCAGTTAAAGAACCTACCTTAAATCGTTAGTTCTTTGTTGATCATTTGAGGAAACCTGCCTGTTCTTTGAAAAAATTCAAAAACTTGGAATCACTGGTTACTAAAAAAATGATTTCAAATTAATTCCAGGATTAGGGATTCTTTGATTTTGAAAATTTTCAAAAGCTCAGAACCATAAGTTATAACAAAATCAAAGAACCAGCCCCCAACAACTGGTTAAGACTAGGAGAAATATAAATTTTTTTGGAAAACATCTTAGTGTATGTGTAAAGCACCAGCAAATATTTCCTACTCTATTTGCAGGACACCTTATTCAACAAATTCTTTCCTCTGCAGAAGGTGGCCCATTTCGTTTCAAAGAGAGAAACTGCCCATTACTAAAGTAGGACCTGAACGATTTTTGCAACAAACTGTCGAATAATTAATTAAATTTTAACTTCAGCACTTAGTCTTTTAATTCTGAGATTTTTAGCAGGTAGGCTAATGATTATAGAAAATAATAAACAGATTCTCCTCAAGGTTATGGAACAGTCTAGGGTGTTTAGACTGTCTCAGTGTTAAGGTTCTGTGCTTGAACATCTGCAGTGCAAACCTCACAGTTGAAATTTTGATTTTATTAAAATTTCAGCACAAAAAAAAAAAAAAAAAAATTCAAAACTTCAACAAAACGAAAAAATAATTTAATTTATGCCGAAATCATTTAGGTACTACGATATGGGCATTTCATTTTCCTAAAATGCATCACCTCCTTGCTCCTTGCTCTGATGGGGTACCCAGTATAAGTACTCAAAGGACTAGAGCCAAGACATTATTATATGGCTCATTCTTGTGTTGTTGTCCGTGGAGTAGAATTGACGAAGCAGCTACTCTAAGTCCAATTTGCCAAGAACATTGCAACATTGTGGTCAGCATGACTCTTATATTAATGTCTGTACATGGATCTGTGGCCATGTACTTACAAACACTCTCTATTATTGAGCCTTCAAATAAATCTTTCTAGCTTGCTTTAGTGTGGGGACTTCAGCCTGAGATTATATTGACATCACATCCCCATCAGGCGAAATGTACTGTGCTAAAATATTTTTTGTGAAATGGCAGGGAAAATGTTAAACAGGCCAAGGGTCTTGAATCCTACCAGTACGAAAGGACTACCTCCCACGGCATCATGACGTCATCCTTCCCCTTGCCCTCGTATCCTCTGGGCCCTCCATTTCCCTCCCTGCGTAACAAGCCATCCACTCATTGACATCAGTTACACCCACGTTACTTATTTTGCATAGTGAACCGTCAACATCCCCATAGTACTCTTGTGGCATGCATGCCATACCACCATGTCCTCCTGTCATCATGACGACGGACCTTTTGGCTTTAGGGTATCGTCGTCATTCTTTGTTGTTGTGCATGTTTTGTGTTTTGTATTGCAACATCTCCCTCCATCGTTTCCTTACATGCCTATGCCCATTGTCGAATGCTCTCACAATAACTTTGGTTTTTCTCTAGTACCTTCATCGTTGATCAATTGCATCGATACAACTACTACAAATGCTTTTGCAACACCTTATCCAGGTGTGTGCATTGCCCAATTCAAAGGTCTTGCATTGCTTGTAGTTTGCTTGTAGAAATTACATGTAAAAGAAGTTATCTTTGCTTGGCAAGCTTGGATGTAGAATTACAAATGGAAGATCATTTTTCAACCCCTTTCCAAAGTTGCCAAACACACAATTTTGTCCGAATGTTGTGTGCCTACATGGAGATGTCTTTTTCCTTCCTTCTTCATTGTTACTTTCATTAGTTTGGTCAGAGTCTTTAACATCTTGCATCTCCCAAAGTGATTCGAGTTTCCCCTTCTTGATTAGATAGATAACAATTCCTTGGTCGCATGTTTTTTGCAAGTGCTATTCCTTCATTTGATTTCAACTATGTTCAACGACATTCTTCGAAAGGTCTAGCTCTTATTTGTGGTCCTTAAAGTTGAAAATGTATGCATTGTTCAACAATTTCCCTTGTAACATGAACATACTATTAAATCTTCTTGTTTCCATGGTTTTTTTAAAAAAATTATCCTTTGTAACCTACAACTCATTTCAACAAGGCATTCAATCATATTGTAGTCATAGGCTTTCCCCTATAACATGCATGCCCATGAATTGTCCCCATTTTGTGCTGATAATGTTTTTGTGGTGCTTCTATAAATCAATTAAACCACATTGTGTAACCTATAATTCATTTCAAAAGGTACTCATTCCAAGCAACCTCAATCAATCTTCTATAACACCCACAAATTGTGTTTAATTCACTATCTTGACTAAATTACCTTACTTTGTCAACTCAATCCTAATTGAAACATGACTTATTAAATGATTTTAATTCCAAGTAACATGTCCATGTCTTGTAACAAGCCCCAGCTTACAATATTTTACCTTGTGAATCCTTTGATGGAACTTGTTTGATGGTGTTGTAACTAGGTCCACTTGCTCAGATAATACAATGATCCCAATTTCATGTAACATTTCACAACATGTCCTTATTCATGAATTGTTGATCCTATACCTTGTTAATTAGGGTGTGTAACTTACTTTGCCTTCTTTGTAACCACTTCCACTTGCCTTGATGTGGTCACCCTAATTATTTCATGTGACATTTGACAAGGTTTTAATGTTGTCCCTACAAGTCCATTGAACCACAATTTGTAACCTACATCTCATTTCAACAAGGTACTTAATATATCCTATGTAACATGCCCACAATCTGTGTATAAAATCCTAGGTGTAACATGGATCATTAAATGTATGGGGAAACTTGTTTGATGTTGTTGTAATTAGTCTCATTTACCTTGATAATATGGTAATCCCAATTTGTTGTAACATTGGTATGTAACTTTTGATTCCATGTGATTCCTCCCACCTTTTGAGTCATTTGATGGAACTTGTTTGATGGTGTTGTAACTAGTCCCATTTGCTTAGATAATACAATGATCACAATTTCATGTAAGACTCACAACATGTCTTGGAACATGTCCTTACTCACGAATTGTTCTTGTATGTTGTTAGTTAGGGTATGGAAATTACTTTGCCCTCTCCTATAACCACTCCCATTTGCCTTGATGTGGTCACCCTAATTATTTCATGTGACATTTTGACAAGGTTCCAATGCTGTCCCTATAGGTCCACTGAGCCACAATTTGTAACCTACATCTCATTTCAACAAGGTACTCAATCTATCCTTTGTAACATGCCCACAATCTATGTACAAAATCTTAGGTGTAACATGGATAACTAGATAATGTCAATCACATCTTGTAATGTAGCTTTTAATTGTATGGGGAAGATTGTTGGATGTTGTTGTAACTAGTCCCTTTTACCTTGATAATATGGTAATCCCAATTTGCTATAACATCTGATAATCTCTCCTAATTTGTGAAGGCTTCTTGTAATGGGAAATGCGAGAAAAATATTATGGAGAAGAGGGCAAGTGAAGAAGATGACACTAATGTTGCTAAAACTTCAAATTATGGGAAGGTGTACATGGATCAACATATAAAAACTTTGGAAGTAATGATGGGACATGTTCAACATCCACCTCTAAGTCCTTTTAATTATAAGGACTTTTGTTGGTGAATGAGTACCATATAACCCCACAACATGGTGTGGATGGCACAGGCATTCAAAAGAAGGTTTATGTGGCATATATTCTCGGCTAGGGAAGAAACAAGAGGGGATGTGCAGTGCAAATTCATCTAGAAAGATAACCAGGTCAATGAATACTTGAAAAATCCATGATGGAACAATTATTCTAAAAACATGCAGTAAATCAACTAAAAGTTAGTGGTCCATAACATGTAACATGATTGTACATTTTATTTCAAAGACATACATAAAACAATCATGCAACAATTAAAACATCAGTTAATCTTAACTATCGTTGTTCATTGAAGTTATGTGAAAGCATTACACTTGTTATAATGTAGTACTTGTAAAACATAATGAACATATTATAAAGTGGGAATGTCAATTAGGCTTTATCAAACCATTTATTTCTAACATATAATATTGCATGCACATGTTTAGATTAATGTGACATTGTTATAATACATTTTAGTTTACACTATTAGGGTTTGTATGCATCCACCGATGTGCATGATGGCATTGAATTTTATGCAAATACCATTGTGAATATGGATCGACAGATTCTTCTAGCACCATGCAAATGCTCCAACCTAATATGGCCTTCAAGAAAAATAAGAAGAAAAACAAAGGCATTGATATTGCTAGCCAAGGGCATAAGGGTCCTCGAACTTCCATGAAAAGCCAAAAGGATTCACACAAAAAAAGGTGTTCTTGTGCATTCACTTTAAAAGGATTTTACCTTCACCCAATAGTTGTTGAAGTTTCTTACACCACTTTTCAACACGTCAACAAATTGGGTCTTATTGTCCATGGTAATGTCAAATCTGGTTACAAGTCAGCATTTTTAGCCCATGTATCAAAAGAAACTAAATCCTTTGTTTTGGAAAACCTTCGCTTGGGCCTCTCTATATTTCAAGTTATGAACAAGCACAAATTTCAAGTTAAGGAAATCACGGAAGACAATGGAGACTTGTTAAGGGATTTTTTTAATGTGAACAAGACATTTGTAACTTTGTTGCAACCCTACTTAGAGGGAGTGTGAGGATGAAACTCACACTCTCGAATTTGGGACTTGGGAGTCATCCGGGACTCCCAAAACTTCAGAGTTCGATTGCAGGGGTCAAAACACCTTGCATTGCAGTGTCTTTTATATCATTGGAAAGCTATTGAAATTTAGATGTCGAAAATGGCTTTATATGGGCCATTTGGACATCTGTAGCACAAGTTATGGCAAAAAGAAGGGCCGGGAGTCAAACTGGCAATTTGATTCCCGACCATTAAAAGTCAGGAATCGACCTGACCCCGATGCGTGCAGGTAAAGTGCGACATACTGTTGGAAAGCTCTCAACGAGAGCTACAATTTTGCTTTAGACTTCATCCCAATTGGAGGTCTGAGAAAAAAGTTATGATTGTTCAAAGTCCTGGGAGTCCAAACCGGGACAGTTTTGGGACTCCTCCTTGGGAGTCCCGGGACAAAAAGCCATTCAGATGTGGGTGTCGCGGAGAGGCACAAAATATACTATATGGGGGAAGGTGGTGGCTTCCCCCGAGTCTAGGCCGTGGTGAGTCAAGTGAGTCCAGAGTTTTCTATGGCTTATCCTAGCACCAAGGGTGCTTTAGAATGTGAACTAACCAACTTGTTGGTTGGTTTGATGTAGGTTTGAATAAGTGAATAGCTTGTCACTCTTCCTAGTCCCATCTTGAAGCTTCAGCACACCCCTCTACCCCTTCTAGTGCTGAGAGCTGGGAGCGTGCCCCAAGTTCCTCACAATTCCGTTGTGAGAGTAACTTAGACCCAACTTGAGTCTAACTAGGGACTTGGGAGTGCGTTAAACCTAGTAGGAAATCTTGCAAAAGAAACCTACAAGAAAAATCAAAGTGATGCAAAAAGTGTCTGAATGTGAGTCATTAAAAATAGGGAAACAATTTTCTTCTACCAAGAATCTAGCGTTCAAGTTGAAGGAAACTTACATGGTGGTAACATGTTTTTCACAATTGGCATACAAACTAAGTGGCAAAAGGAAACAATGCCACATCATGGACACGAAAATGGTGTGTATATTGATGCTACGTTTAGAACAAACGACAAAAGGTAGGCATATCTCTTTACTTTAGGGATACATTATTCCAGTAACATGCAATATATGCAAATATCTTAATATTCAGTGTGTGGATGTTACAAGTCCTTTGTTGTAACATATGTTGTTGTCTACTTTCCATTCTAACATGTAACATGTTTTGTTGATGATTATCATTTTCTAACATGTAAGTGGTAATTTTGTAATTTTGTTTTGTAACTTCTCATGTGGCATGTTATAAATTTTGTCCCACAATGCCATTGTAACTTGTAATTAATAACGTTGTCATTTATATGACATGCCAACTTAGTGTTCTTGTGTCCACAATTTCCATTGTACACCATGATGGTTTTCGATGAATGGCATAATGGTGCACCTGTTGCCTACATAATCATTTCAAGTTACAAGACATGTGATTTGTCCCCTTGGATGGATGTTTTGAACGAAAGCTTGTTGCTTGTTAAGGCTGATTAACACCCTAATGCATTCATTGTTGATGATGCCCAAGCATAAATAAAAAACCTAAGGTACATGATGACACAACCGTGTCTACTCATCATTAGTGGTTTTCTATTACAAGTAACAAGTTTCAAAAAATTACAACCAACCCAACTTAATTATCTAAATAACATATTTAACTTTAACAAATATTATGTACCTATAATATCTTATATGAGAAGTATGGTTCATTGCATGTAACCATAACTTCTTGCACGTGAAGTTTGTGGGTTACATGGTTTGTAACTAGGTTTTACACATTTGGCAACTTTTCACATTGCAAGTTTGTTACAGGTTACACTACTAAAATTATCTTATTATGATTTTGTTTTTTTTAATGTACCCCTATGTTCATTTTATGTAACTGGAGTTTGATTGCATGTGACTAGGCAAATGTGGCCAAGAACAAAGATATTATTATGTTTGTGGCATGTCAAAAGAGTTTGGTTGAAACAAACGTGCATTAAAATTAAGGATGTTTTTATTCATGCAAATGCACTCAAGGTGTTGGGAAACGTAATGTACAACACAGATTGCCCAAATGATCAAGAGTTGGATCCATGGGCAAAAGTTGAATTTGCAAAGGTAGTAAATGAAATGCCCACTACTAATTCCTTTTGGAGTTACATAAAGTCTAAATGGCTATAAAAAAACTCAAATATGGGTGGTGGGTAATCGTAACCTACCTTATGTAGGGCAAGATACTAATGTGGCCATTGAAAACTACCATGCAAATTTGAAAGCCACCATCCGTTCCTCCAAGGGTAGATTCCATGGGAGATGTGTGGATTGGGTAATACATGAACTAGTTGGTGATGTTTTGCTTCATTATTGGTACCATTCCTTGTGAAAAAACCATGGATTTCTTTTAAATAAAAAACAAGAACAATTTGTCATTAATGTGCTTTTGAAGGCAAGGATAATTCCAAATGCTTGTGTGACGTTACCAACTAGCAATTTTGGAGTGGCACTAGTTACATCTAAGAAGCAACTTCACAAAAAGTATTGGGTTCACAACCCAGAATCTGAATGGGCATCTTGTGACTATTCGTATGCATGTGGGAATATTTACAAGCACCAAGTCAAAGTGCTCCAACTTCTTCATCTTGAGCTTGCAAAAGGCACAATAGTACATTATTGTGGTGCTTTGAAAGGGACAATTCATGGAGGTATCCAAAATCTATTAAGTCCTACTAGGCAACTAAACAATTCACCAAGCAATGTGCAGTACATTCCATTAATGTCAATGACCCCAAAAGCATCATCCAAGGTGGATTTAGAGGATGAAATTTGTCGCCTTAAATTTGAGTTGTTGGAGGAAGCATGAAATAACAAATTATTAATGGAACATTTGTTTTCTTCTAACAAATTGTTTTGCAAAATATTAACAACAATAAAAAAAAAATTCAAGCAAAAATTCAGAATGGAATGTTACATCCTTCTTATAAGGAGTCAACTTTCAAATGCAACCTAGATAATAATGGCTAGAGCTTAAAGTGTCATAGGGATTTTCTAGGAAGTGATTGATAAATGTACGAAGAGTGGGCATTGTAGGTCTCTATTGTGTTACATGGTGCAAATGTCATGTGTTTAGTTTAATTATAAGCTTTAAAATGTGCTTGGAACATGTGTTAAGACAAGCACCCTGAACTTCTATTATATGAACATGTTTGTCAATGAACATGGGTCCTCGGTCATGTAACTTGTAGGGTACATCATGTGTAGTTACCACTAACTTCATAGTGAGCTGAAGACACAACAATTGTAACTTTTGGGGGTTATCATAACATTTGGGATGTTGCTACTGTAGCTTGTGTTAGCAATTTAATGCAACATTGAATGTTGTAACCTGCACAACAATCTTTTGAAGTCTCTAACAATTAGTGTATGTCTCCTATGCCTTGTAACATGTGAAATGTATGTTTCTTGTAACAGGTAAAGTGTATGTCTTTTGTACTTTGTAATAGGTGAAGTGTGATATGTAACATCTATTGGTTTATTTTAATGAACTACACTTAGTACTATAAGTTGCTTCAACCACCTTGCAAAGTTTGGTTTGGTGCATCAACTTGCATGTTTGATATGTAGAATGCAATAATATTTTTGGTAGAAGGCATCATTATTTTTGTAAATGGCAGAAATATTTTGTGCAAATTTGGCATCAATATTTTTTGTATAATGTATACCATTGAATACACAATGCACCTTGTTGTCCTCATGTTTTGTAACAAAAAAATTTCTTTGTAGCCTTATCCATTGTAACATGTGTGCTAGAGTCCCATGAATATAGAACCTAAACTAGCATTGAAGGAGTAGAATTTGTAACATGGTTTGTACATGTTACAACACACCTCCAACACATTATTAATTGAGTTGATCATACAAGTTTGGTGGTTCATGCAAAAGAAGTTCTAACATGTTTGATTTGCATGTATTACCAATGAGAAGACAACATATCTATTAACCATACATCAACATCACAAAAATACATTTTAGGCACCAAATCTTTGAAGAGGGCATTGATTTTGAATTTTTAGAAAATAAGTTGCTAGACAAGATGAATTTGTAGTGTAAAAATGGCACGCTAGAAAAGATGTCAAAGTTCAAATCCTTTGTAAAACTACCAAGATTTGTCACACTGTGGGTAATCAACTTTTGCCATAGTCTAGCATAAATTATCAAAATGTTTATACAATACTCAATGTTCAAGGATATCTAATTGTCAAGTTGGTTTTTGATTAACCCTTATTGCCTTCATTAAACTTTCGTTGTTGTCACTTTTGCTTTTGAATTGCCATCTTGGCCATGTGACCCCTATTACATGCAAGCGATCAAATGCATCAAAACAACATATGTTAGGGTTACACATATTCAAATTTTTAAAGAAACACACTTGTTGACATACCTTTAAAAGCAACGAAAAAGGTTTCAGGCCAATGTTTTCACCTTTCGAGTTCACTGATTGAACACCTCTACAAGGCTTACAATTGGTAGAACCTTCGTACCTTGGTGGCTTTCCCAAATCCCCCATAGAAATGTTAGCATGTTTTGTTGGAGCATGCCAACATGGGGCCATTGGAAAATGCCAATGAGGGCCTAGATTCACTAACTCATTATAAATGCGCATGTGTAGATCAAACATCATTCCTGCTCGATAAGGTGTGGGCAATTGCCTACCTGTTCCTATTGGCCAAGAAGGTTCATTTTCATCTATGAATTGGCTTGAACTATCTGGAGGTGTATAGAAGGTTTCTACTTTTGTAACTTTTTAATTTTCGTATTCTTCAACAATGCTAGTACACATTAACATCTCCCACATCACTTTCCAAACCCTATCAACTTGTCTTTGAATGGCCTTTTTACTACTAGATCTTGAGCCCACCATAGCTACAAATCAAGCGTTCTCACTCAATCAACGAAACGTTGCCCTTGCAACAATTGCTCTTTATGTGCATTCAAAACTCAACCCTAATTCTTGAAGCATCTCCTTCATTTACTCACAAAAACCTTCAAATCTTTCATGTTCAACCCAAATGTTCTAGAAATGGCAAACATACTTCCATATGCACCTTCGATATTTTCACACTAGAGCTTATTTGCTACCTTAACAGAACCAATTTGAATCGATTATGGAGAAATGCCCTTCAACGGTTAAACACATGTAACATGTAACATGTAACAATGATAAACGTTAATACAACATACATAACCTGTGATCTATGTTACTAACTTATAAATGTTACAAGTTCTTTGTTAATGTAATACTTGGGTTATGTTACTTGTTTCACTATTGCATATTATGGTTGACGTTTGTTACATGGATTACATGTTACATTAAGGGTGCATGTTACAATTAGTTACTTATTAACATTACATGGTTTTACATGTGAATGTTGTTTATTACTTGTCAATTTACTACATATTTATATTACTTACATTGCATATGCATCCTTTATACCTCAAGTATTATGTCATTGCTTAAAGACAAAAATAAACAAGTTTGAAGATCATAACTTGATTTTATCAAAACACGAAAGGTGAAGAAATATCTTCTTAATTTTGCATCTATGAGTGGCCACAAGTCTATTTGACCTTTCCAACACGTGTTTCCAATCCTTGGATAATAACCATCATTATTATTAAACATGCGCCCCTTTAAAATTGGTACTTCTATACGTTATGAAACAACTATGTTTTAAAAATATATGTCAACAGACACAAATAAAAGCATCAACCCAAAAGAATCCAAGCAACAATTTACAAGTGTTGTTCACACTTAGATTGGATTATGTTTCAATTTCTAACCATAGTCTATTGCCAAAACCAACATTAAAGGAACATTTTGAATAATAACAAAGAATCACACAAAAGATTCAGAAATGAATGCCCTAAACCCTACCATGTAACATCCCATGTGAACTTCACTTGCTCACCTACAATGGGTGAAGGTCACTATCAAACGTAAACCCCAATGTGGGTAGTTTAAATTACAAGATTAGAAATAACAAGATGCCAACCCTAAACCTAAAAATGAGAAGAAGAAGACTACCAAAACAAACACCAAGATAAATTTAGAGATTTAGTCAAAGTTAGCTTCCTCTAGGGTGTTTAGTTCAATGCCCAATTATTTTTTTCTTCAACAATTGAATGCCTTTTAAAGCTCTACTTTCCAAAATAGTTCCATCATAACCTACAAAAGTGCAAGGACATTGCAAGAGAAGACTCCATGCATAGTAACATACATTAATTACATTGGATTATAAGTCCCACCACATTGCAATTATATTATGTTATACACTACTACATTACAATTACACTACATTACATGTCATTAACATACATGCTGAAAGAAACATCATCTCAATTTTGTATACATACATATTAATGTAACATGTAACATAACATGTCTAGAAATGCTATGGGCATTAAAACATGTGTCCTCAATTTTTTTTACAAGGGGCATTACATATTTTGACATTTGTTGTCCTACATTGCATGATTTTGCCAAGGGCCTTGGGTGTTTTATATGGGGCTATAGAGTCAAAAATGGTTGGGAAGGAAGTTGTTTACTAGGTTTAATGACTCTCTTGCCCTTTTAAAAAAGTCTTCACTAAACTACTACCTTGATTTTTGTTCCAAATGTCATCTAAGATGGCTTGTTGTGCTTCTGCATCTGTTACAACAACTGCACCACCAGGACCAAATTGTGTGCCCCTTGCAAGTAGAACATGTGGAGGAGCATAGCCCCTACTTTCATCTAGAACACCAAGCTCATCAACAAAGCCATGGATGATGTTGCTTTCAATTTCCCATGTTGAGACTTGAGGTCATGTCCCCTGCAATGCACACCATCAAACATTGTTATAGAAAACCTTACTACTAAACGGTTCATGTTTGTTACATATCCAATCACATAGGCAAGTTACAAAAGGGAAAAGAACATGGGATTTTACATACTAATTTAAGGGCATAGGCATATGTAACTCACCAAATGTCCTAATAAAGAAGATTGTGTCCCTCGACTCTTCACATAGGTGGCAAAGTTTGCAACAACTTGATGCCTACATTCCTAGCCATTTGTTTGATTATGCACCTTGGGAATACACTACTCCACCTTCATGAAGTCCTCAAAGTTCCCATCACCTAGTTTTTGCCCTTAGAAATAGTGCATGCTTTTCACACATTTTTTGAAGTTGTAAAGTTGATGTGTTATCATGGTGCCTTGGTATTGAGTCAAAATGAATGGTCCTCTTCTCCTCAACTATGTACAAGGACCAATGGTTCCGAACCAAATAAAGGGCAATCATAATATTACAAGATTTTTTATGGTTTCTGAAAATTTTCTTCCCCCACCTAGCCACCCCTTCGCTACTTTTAGCATCATTCCTTAAACAAAAAAAGGCTTGTGAAGTCAACAAGAAGTATCCACTCCTATTCAATGTTATGTTTGTTGCAAATATGTGTATAAGCATGAAATCAAGCCATGTGTCACTTAATTGTGCTTGAAAATGAGTGAGGTCCTCAACATCATTAAAACCAATGTCAATTTCCATGTTCTTCAAACCCTTGAAAAAAACAATGTAATCAGTTGTTTCCACGTTCACACCTTTCCTCAACTCATTCAATATATCATCAACCCTATAAAGCAATTCAAGACATTGAACTAAAATGTGAAATAATTGCATTATATGGTGGGAAACTAATTAGCAAGTTACATAATAAATCATGTAACATGGTTACAATCAATGAATACATTACAAATAGGAGTGTAACATGGAGGGATAATAATGGAAACATGATAGTTACAAAATTAGAACATATGCATATGCTAGTTACACATTTTGCTATAACATGATCAAACCTATTTCAACCTATGTTATAAACCACCTCAATAGCTCATGTAAGTAACTAACATATTAGAAGATATGCAAGTAACATATGCATATACTAGTTACACATTTTGCTATAATATGATCATGATTATTTCAAATTATGTTACAAACCATTTCAATAGGTCATATAACATGGGATACAATGAACGATTTGTAACATGGTGTAGCTTACTTGAATAACAAAATATCTAGTGTAACATATCCAAAATTATGTTACATAAACATATGAAGGATGGCAAGAGGGCTCACCATAAAGAAACATATAGTTGTTGTAGTTTAACATCTTCTTGATTAATTGATTTAGAAGACTTTTGCAGTAATGTTTTTGATGACTCCTTAGCTTCTCTGCACACATCCATGATGGTGAAAATTGGAGATACCTCAGTAGATACCTTATGAATGGGGGGAACTAGTGCCTGAACAAAAGGTGGAACTAGTACCTTAGCAAGTAGTGGTTTTGACACCTTTGTACGGGTTGGTGTTGGTACATCAATAGGGACTAAATGTAAGATTTTGGCAAATGGTAATGTTGGGATGTTACTATGGGGTTCCATGGCCACTTGTGCAAGGGAGGGACTTGGCACTTCTAGTGAAGATGGTATTTTCATCACAATAAGAGAATCAATGGGGGGGGGGGGGCCCAA
>Ga0209611_10010350_pt1 | contig 13774 bp, 14 predicted proteins | sample S1TSphgellanicum_3_FD_187693 | JGI IMG/M metagenome (GOLD analysis project Ga0209611, IMG submission 187693) | Host-associated microbial communities from peat moss isolated from Minnesota, USA - S1T2_Fc - Sphagnum magellanicum MG (SPAdes) (version 2) | ecosystem: Host-associated > Plants > Peat... | reverse complement strand
GAGTTTCACGTAGGGCTTTGTGGTCGAAGCCCGGAGCAAACTGAATTTGTCCGGCGAGGTCAAGAAGGCTTTTCTTACGGCGCGATCGTACAAGTTCTTGCAGAGCTAGGTTAACCAACTCTTCTTGGGTGGTGAGGTTTGTGAGTTGGAAGGCTTCGTTGAGAAGCGATTCATCAAGGTTGAGGGTAATTTGCATAGGATGCCTACGAATCGAAGAAGCGATGACTATTGCCTTTACATTTTAAGCCAATAAACAACCTGTCAACCTCAGAGCATATTATTGTTAGCTTTTCTCTCAACAAGTCTCTACTTTTTCTGTTTTTCTCTCCATCCATATCTCAACTAAAAACGCCCCTAGAAAATAATGAACCTGCTCCCTGCTCCCTTGCCTCTTCTTCAACAGCCAGTCATAAATTTCCCGGATTAACCCCTAAATTTTTTAACATTTCTTCTAATACTTGAACCCGTTGTTCAGCCGCTAACTTTTGTTGTTCAGCTTCTAACTTTTGTTGTTCAGCTTCCTGAGTCCGTTCTTCTGGGGTTAAATATCTTTGTCCCTGTTCATTATACCAATACAACCATTCCCTAGTAATTCCTAGATAACTTCCTCTCTCTCGACCAATCCCTAAACCTATTTCTGGCAACCAGACACAATCTCCCGGCAGTAAAACATATTCTCCCTTCACTAACTTATATACTTCTAATGGGGATTTTCTTTTCCTGATGGGATTATATACAATGTAATATAAAATTCCTAATTTTTGTCCATACAGTTCTTTTTTCGTGCTATATTCTCCGCGATATTTTTGCGAAACAACTTCTAATACTAACATTGGTGCTCGATTTTCTGCCCACAATACATAGCTGAGGCGTAATGATTCCTTCATCACTCTTTGAACACCTAAGCTCAAAAATCCATCCGGCACCACTGCCGGGAGATCGGGATCATAATATATCCCCATATCTACCCCAAAAAACCAATCCCATCGCTCTGACCAGACGAAAGCGAGGATACTTTTCAGTAGTCCGGGGATTAAATCTTGTAATTCATTATCCACAGGTGTGTCGTCAGAGTCTGGTAGTTCCTCAGCCGATGGTAAATATCTAAAAGTGTCGTAGTTTAACATAGCTGATGGTGCTCAATTATTGAAGATTTGCTAATCCCCTGCGCCCTAATTCAAAATCACAAATTGTTTTCAGCCTTTTTTGAGTTTAACATGAGTACTGACGTGGCGACAAAGTATGCTCAAAGACTTGTAAAATAAGGATTGTAAGCTGATAAGATACGAAAGCGCTACACATCAAAATCAGTACGGAATTATGGTGTTGCTTATATTATAAGTTACCCGAATGCGATCGTTTTCATGTCACTACCAGTAAAAATCTTTACACTAGTAAAAAGGGAACAGGGGAAAAATCATATACCCCTATGCACCTCCTACCCTCTGCCTCCTACTACCAACCCCAACTTCCTGGTGGGTATACGAAACTTACGTAGTAAGTTGGAACTAAGCGGATTTATCCGTGGGGTAGCTCAGCAAATAAGCGATCACCCCTCACCTGAGAATGATACAAACTTCAACAATTTAAGTCGATTGTTTTCCCATTTGAAGTAGTAGCGTCCAAATCCCTGGTATTGCTTACTCCCTGTTGAACCGACAATTATTAATAGTTTGCTATTTGGTTGATAGTGCAAACCACCATCAGGTCTGGGGTGGAGTTCTCCAGCACCGCGTAGGTCATTGTAGCCATACAGTTCTCTGGGGAGATAAACTCGACCAGTTTTGAGATCAATAATTGCGGCACCATCCCGACCACCCATAGCTCGGTCAAGATGGTCAGCGATGGCGTAATGTCCAGCGAAGTTGGTACCTTTTTGCCTTGTTTCTTCTAGTGCAGAGGCGAATGATTTGGCTTCGGGATTGTTAATGATTAACTTAGCTGGTTTACCTTTAAATACTGGATTTGCAGGGTAATTTACAAACTGTGGTTGATGGGTAGGTGCTGCTGCCAATTTTGAGATCTTGGGGTTGAGCACACCTAAGCCAACGACGGTGGTCAAAACTGCAACGTATCTTAGCATCCTATTACACTCCATTAAGCCAAAGGTAGGCAGAAACTAAACTTACTGCCAAATCCTAACTCACTTTCTACCTGAATCTGACCACCTTGTAGCTCTACCAGCCAACGGGAAATAGTCAACCCAATCCCAGTACCTCCAGAATGGCGAGCGCGTGATTGGTCGGCTCTCCAGAATCGCTCAAATACATGGGGTAAATCCTCTGGAGCAATGCCAATACCTGTATCAATTACAGCGATCCAGATTCGATCCGCTTCAGTCCAGACATCGATAGTGATTGAACCACTAGTAGTATAACGAACTGCATTACCAAGTAAATTAACTAATACTTGTTCCGTGCGGTCAATGTCGGCAACGACTAGGGGTAGTACAGGTGGACACTGCAGCAACAGGAGCGGACCATCATCTAACAGCTGGTCAGTAAATTTTTCCACCATTGATTCTAGTAGGGGATGCAGGTTAACCACTTGGATATTGATAGGCAGATAACCAGCTTCGGCTTTAGAAAGTTCTTGTAAATCGTTGACTAACCGTTCTAGGCGCTTAGTTTCTTTGACTAAGCGTTGATAAATCTCTGGGGACGGTTCTATTTCACCGTCGGCTAGCTCTTCTAAGTAGCCACGGACGACAGTCAAGGGTGTCCGCAATTCGTGGGTCATGTCCCCTACTAACTCCTGACGCCGCACTTCTACCCCCTCTAAACTAGTTGCCATGCGATTAAAACTAGCACCTAGTCGATTGAGTTCAGGAATATTAGACATGGGTAGCCTTGCATCCATCTTCCCCGCTGCGAATTTTTGGGTGACTTGTTCCATGTCTGTCAATCCTTGCATAATCCGCCTAGATATCCAGTAACTCAGTCCTCCTGCTGCGGTGGTGCCAGCTAAAACTGACCACAGAGTGCTTCGTCTCCAAGCGGTTTCAAACCCTTGAATTAAGTCTGTTCGGACATCAACCAGGTCTACACCTTCATCTTCTAGTCGTTCTAAATGCAGGATGAATAGGCGGGGAGAAAAGATCTTACTAATGATCACAAAGCTTGCTATCCCCACTATCATCACGACTAAGTGGGAGAAAAATAGGCGTGTGTGCAAGCCCATCTTCATAGATGCTCACACCACTACTGGATCTTCAAATTTATAGCCGACCCCAACTACTGTTTTAATAAAGGTGGGATTGGCTGGGTCAGGCTCGATCTTTTTGCGTAGCCGCGCTATGTGCGTATCAACTACCCTCTCATCACCAAAAAAGTTATCGCCCCACAGTTTGTCAATTAACTGGGTACGGTTCCAAACTCGACTAGGATTACTCACAAAAGTAGTTAACAAATTAAACTCTAGGGTTGTTAGGTCTAGGATTTCTGGTTTTTGAGCATTCATCTGCCGACTGGCGGTTCGCTGCTCTATATCTATTGTAAAGTGCTGGGTGCGGTTGACTTGATTTTGTCCACCTTGGCGCAGGCTACGCCGCAATAGCGCCCGCACTCTGGCTATTAATTCTCTGGGGCTAAAGGGTTTAACCATATAATCATCGGCACCAGTAGACAGACCAATTACGCGATCAATCTCCTCACCCTTTGCCGTTAGCATTAAGATATACGGGTCTTTGCTCCCGGATTTCTGGCGAATTCTGGCACAGATTTCTAGTCCATCTATGCCGGGAAGCATTAAATCTAGAATGATTAAATCTGGTGGTTGCTCTTGGAATAGCCTTAGGGCACTTAGCCCGTCACAGCTAAGGCGACAGGAAAACCCTTCTTTTTCCAAAGAAATTTGGATTAAATGAGCGATTTCTGGTTCATCTTCAACTATTAAAATATCCATTTCGATTCAGGATAATCAGCGTATTACCTTCAAAGACCAGAATGGGATGGTGTTCGATAAGTATAGCTGATGGAGGTATCCTTTTGGATATGTTGTTTAATACTATCGAAGTCTATAAAGTAATCAGCAACATCAATCAGGTTATCACTGGTGCTGGTTCGCATACTGATCACTTCTACCCGTGATCCCATTCTGCTGACAGCATTAACAGCATATGCTAAGTCCCCTTCCCCACTCACTAAGACTGCGGTATCGTAGTATGGGGCTAAGGTGATCATATCCACAGCAATTTCAATGTTCAAATTAGGTTTTTTGAAATTGTCTGGAACTGGGACTATCTCTTTTGTAACTACATGGTAGCCATTTCGGCGCATCCACAATAAAAAACCCTGTTGTTTTTCATTGGTAGCATCAAACCCAGTATAAAAGAAAGCACGCAGTAGCCGCGAACTTTTGGTTAAGCGACAGAGTAATTTAACGTAGTCGATTTCTATACCTAGCTGTAGAGCTGTGTGAAATAAATTTAAGCCGTCGATAAAAATTGCTACTCGGCCGCGATTGGGTTCATCAAGGTTAGTACTATCACTGAGATGATCAGGAATTTTTGTGTCCCGAATTTTAACACCATTGGTAGTTACTGATGCTCCCTGCCAGTGGGGTTTCTCCCTCAACCCTTTATATTCATTTGTTTTTTTGCTAAGATCACTAAAGTTCATTAATACCTCTGAATTTTAAGATAGGGTAATCTGTGGCCAACAGAAAAAAAATACTCAATAACTAACCTATAACCCTAGCAGGAAATAGTATTGAAACACTAGTCGCAAATAAATTTAATTTTTTTTTCCAAAGTGGTCATCCTTAAGAGGAGGCCAAGTTACAACCAGAACTTATGCTACTAAGTACTACTGTACCCTGACGAGTGATATTGCTACACAGAGCATCTTGAAGAGATAGAGAAGCAGATGCCAGTGGGGAATTGGGAACTCGGAGTTAAGGGTTTCTTGTTCTCACCAAATTATCAGCGCCTTACCCCCATAGATAAATCTAGGGGGGTAAGGCGCTGGCTTTCTTTATCGCCGTGGTTCCATTGTTATGCATAGCCGTATCCATCTTTTTTGTGAATCGCTGAACAATACTTTTGATTAATTCCAGATATTCTTCCTGTCTTAGTAAGAATATCAAAACTGCCAGTAGCACGGCAAAGAACACGCCCCACATATTCGCCAACCTTTTTACCTTTTGTCACAACAGCTTTGACAATATCTCCAGTTGTAAACCCGAAATGTATTTGCTGATTTGAACGGTGGCGAATTGGGAACCCGAATTTATCTGTACCAGCCATTTGTCTGTTGCCATGCCCATTAGCAGTGATTAACAGGGGTTTGATACCTTTGATTTTTAAAATTGGTGTTGATTCGCCAACGCATACTGCATCAATCCAGTGCTCTTTTGATAAATTCTGATGACTACGATTGAACTTGGTTAATCCTCCAGAGCCACACTCAACAGGTAAACCTGTTGTTTTCAACGCTTCTAATAATGCGGATCTCGTAGCATTGACGGCAGCAGCATCAGCCAATGGCTTTTTAGCGTGTGCCAGGATTTTCTCTAATCGGCTGGGGTCCTTCTTCAGGAATTCTTTGATATCCTTGGTACCTTTGAAGGTATTACACCTCTGGCAACTCAGGGTCAAATTGGTAATTGAGTTAGTTCCACCTTGAGCGTGGGGGTGGATATGCTCAATTTGGAGTGGTACATCTTTAGCTCCACAGTAAGCACACTGTCTACCCCACTTCTCTAGCAGGTATTCTCTAGTCTCGTAACCTGCGAGAGTCCCTTGCTGGTACTCTTTCCCTTGAATATCTGGATTACGCATCAACTGCATATCGAATTTTACTAGCTCCTGGCTGATAGCCATAATTGGGGCTTTCTTTAACAGTCTACTTACCCATGTTTTGATATTCTCTACCCGACTTTGCAGGCTTGGTGCTAACCATCCTTGTGGTCGTGTCCTGTTTAAAAATCTGGGTGCCCTGTAACGAGTTTTTCGGTTTCTTCTACTACGTCTTAATTGTCTTCTAGAAGTTAATGCATCTCTGATTGCAAAGCCTCTATGTTTTAATTCAGCAGCAGAAACTACCTCTCCAGTTGAATCGTTAACCAATGCAAATCCAGTTGTCTTTGCTCCTGGGTCAATTTTTAACCTGAGAGGTGATACAGCCACATTTGGCTTGGCTTCTTTCGCGATAAGCGTGAACGGAAAGCGGCGGAAAACTGCTGCTTTCTTGTCCCTTAACAGTTGCCTTGCTTGTGCTGGGTGGATTGGATCTAGTTGTCTTTTGTCAGTGTCAAGTATAAAAACTCTGCACATAAATGTGCCTCCTTTCGGGTAATGTGAGCTTTGACAATGTTATGGGTCGGTACTATCCAGACGACACTTCCTTAACCCCTTTAAAGATGTTTAATCGTCCGGTTCTAGAGCAGGGGACTAGCTACGCATCCCCTGGTAGGTCTTTAACTCTTGCCCATAACGTAGTACGCGAAGTACTTAGTCTGGTCAGATTAGGACTTTTTCAAGCCCCCGGCTCTACTCCGTGGGGTTTCTGACCCCTATTCCCAACACTGACTTTTCCCATTCAGTGCGAAAACCCCTGCACTCTACTAGAGGCAGTTCTTGCTGGAGGGGAAATCAAGAATAGTAGAGCGTGAAGAAGGCAGGAGGCAACGGGGGCAGCTATGTAGGCAACAGACCTACACTGATTGCAGGACGCCAAATCAGAGGCTTCAAACCTTACTCCCTTTGGTCGTAGCTCCAGGGCAGGAATCAGAATTCTCTTCTAACTTGAAACAGAGGTGTAGATCAGGAACATCTTTCATGCTTGGTGGTGAAAATTTTTTCATTGGGACTGCCTCCTGCTACTTTACTGCTATAGAGAGGAACGATTAAAATGCCTCGCAATGAACCCACTATTCTTCGCACCACTAACCTCTGTACGGCTATCACTGGGGTCCCCTGGGGGCTTGAGATGAATTCGACTTCTGTAGAGCAAGTTAATTAAGAAAAACCGTGCTTGCTCTAAGGGTATATGTCTAGGTTTTCCCTGATAGACAATTTGGTATTCGTTGAGATCGGGCCCGTCCCCATGCCCAGAAATGAGCTTTCGGTAAAAAGCTTCCTCCGCAAGTTGTCTAACTTCATTTCTCAGAGCAGCTTGTGCGTGATTCATACTCTGCTTTCGCCTCAATTACAGTAAGGATTCAGGAGTCAGAAGGGTAGTCTTAATTCTGACTTGGATGATTGGAAAATTCTGAATCCTTACCTTATATATAGAGTTGAGAGGAAGATATTTTACCTTTCAAAAGTTATATATTTTCTGGTTTCGCCATTTAAACGAGACTGATATTTTCCCCGCAGTTAGTCAAGTTTATGCCCAGGGATAGCTGAATTAGCTCCCTAGAGATGGTTAGTTTCAAAGCTAAACTGCCCAAAATCTGTTAAATGTGACTTAATCGACACTAGAAAGGTTTATAATCAATGGTTCAGGAACAAAGCACCGATGTCATTCGCATCAATGCCAGGAAGACTGACGTATTCGATATTTTTGATATCAGGGAATACATTGGTTCCAACCCCTATTTGGATACAGCGGCACTAGTATTTGATTTGGCGCTGACGGAATATAGGCCGCCTCTCCCCCTTCAGGATTATGTCTCCATAATTGGCGATCGCTACCCCCACCTAGCTAACCAAACCTATGCATCATACGCCCATTTGTTTGCGCGTGTGGTGTCAGAAGTTGGGAAGTTAGACATGGGTTTACACTTAAACCGTTGGAGTCTCAAGCCCTATTCAAATTTTACCCGTATTAGTGTTCAATCACTGCATGCACGCACAACTAGGGGGGTGGTTTACTTTGTGTGGGATTGGTTTGAAACCATTACCCAAGGGGAAAACTTCCTCTTTGAACCACAGTTCTCCAGACTTCAGGAAGGATTTCGGCTATCTGTTTACGGGGGACCCACAGCTTATGCCTTATTGCGAACTGCGTACAACAAAGGTATTCCTGCTTTTTATCTCTGGGAAGAAGGATTAATGCAGTACGGCTACGGTAAAAAGTTAATCCGGGGGGTAGCTACGACATTTGATTGTGATAGCCATCTAGATTCAGAATTTACCACCCGTAAAGATGACTGCAAAGCATTTTTAAAAACTTTGGGCTTTCCAGTTCCAGAAGGTGATATCGTGTTTTCTGAACAGGAAGCCATAGTAGTAGCCAGAGAAATAGGTTATCCTGTAGCAGTTAAGCCCGTAGTCGGTCACAAAGGAATTGGCGTTACACCTGAAATATATGATCCCAAGGAATTAGTATCTGCGTATAATCGGGCATTAGCTGCAATTCCCGAAGCACAGCCAAAGCGGATAATTGTTGAAAGCAGCATAACGGGGGCAGATTTTCGCTTACTGTGCGTTAATGGCAAATTTGTCGCGGCTACAGAACGTCGTCCAGCTTCAGTTATAGGTGACGGATACTCAACTATTGAAGAGTTAATTCGCCAAGAAAACCGCAAACCAACACGTCTTGATTCACCTACATCGCCAATGAGTAAGATTTACATAGATCAGGGGATGGAGACGTACCTCAAAGAACAAGGTTGGTCGTTAAATAGTATTCTCCCCCAAGATCTAACTATTTACCTTCGCAAAGTTGCTAATCTCTCAGCCGGTGGGATGAGCATTGATGCCACATCTACAGTTCACTATGACAATATTATTTTGGCGCAGCACATTGCTCAATACTTCCAGTTAACTTGTTTGGGTATAGATGTAATTGCTCAAGATCTTTCCTGGTCTTGGAAGTCTGGTAATTTTGCGATTCTAGAAATCAATGCCGCACCGGGTATATTGATGCATCTCAACCCTGCTGTCGGTGAGAGTATTGATGTACCTGCTCAGATCTTAGAAACCTTTTTTAAATCTGGTGCAGATGCCAGAATCCCAGTGATTACCCTGAATAAAATCTCTGTTGAGGACCTACAAACAACTATAGACTACGTCCTACTACAACATCCAGAATGGACTATTGGTGCCATCTGCCAGGATGCAGTTTTTGTTAATCGTTCGGTGAAGGTATTAAGTAGAAATTATAACCTGAATGTCCAAAGTTTACTGCGTAACCCCAAACTGGATTTGCTGATTGCAGAATACAGGGAAGATATCTTAGAAAGGGAGGGAGTGTTTTATCAAGGAAGTAATTTAGTAGTTCTTGACAACCCTAGTGAAGTTGAGATGATGTTAGTACAGGATGTGGTTGAAGATGCTACTGTAGTCACGAGGAAGGGGAACGAGATTTCCATTAGCCGTAAGGGGTTGATTGAAGATTACACCTTGGGAGCAAATGAGCCGTTTATCCGCGTTTTCTTGAAGGAAATTGATACAGTTTTGTAGGTTTTCAAGTTATGTAGTTTGTTAACAACAGAGTTTAAGCAGCAGTTCATTCTTGCCTAAACTCCGAGCTAATTTTAGCTAAGTTTGCCGTGTGCTGCCAAAATAATCTTTTCGGTTTCCTCCCAGCTAATACATTTATCAGTTACAGAAACACCATATTTCAATTCTTCGCGCTTACTAGTAATTGCTTGACCACCTTCATATAAATTGGATTCCAACATCATACCAACTATGGAGGTGTTGCCAGCCAGTATTTGTTGAATAACATTTTCAAATACCACACCCTGTAGTTTGTAGTCCTTATTCGTATTTCCGTGACTACAATCAATAACTATTCTTGGTAGTAAATTTGCCTCTTTAAGTTTTTCTTCAACTAACTTGACATTTTCCCCATCGAAGTTAGGCTGACTACCTCCACGTAAAATTACATGACCATAGGCATTACCTCTAGTTTGAAATACGCTTACTTGTCCCTTTTGATTAATTCCAAGAAAATTATGGGGATTTTTAGCCGATTGGAGGGCGTTTAAAGCCACTAGAATATTGCCATCAGTACCGTTTTTAAACCCTACAGGCATGGAGAGTCCACTAGCCATTTCTCGGTGAGTTTGTGATTCAGTAGTCCGAGCACCAATGGCTGACCAAGTAATCAGTTCACTAATATATTGAGGGATGATGGGGTCTAGAGCTTCTGTAGCTGTTGGTAATCCTAGTTCCGTGATTCTTAGTAGTAGACTCCGAGCAATTAATAACCCATTCTCCACCTGAAAAGAATCATCCATATCGGGATCGTTAATCAGTCCTTTCCAGCCTACAGTAGTTCTGGGTTTTTCAAAATATACCCTCATAATCAATAGCAGTTTATCCTTGACTCGTTCTGCCAAACCCCTTAATTTTTCGGCATATTCAAGTGCTGCTTTTGGATCATGGATTGAGCAAGGGCCAACTACGATGAATTTACGTCTATCTTGAAAATCAAGAATTTGTTCTAGTTCTTGGCGAAATCTTAAAATTGTTTGTTCACCCAACTTGGTTAGTGGTAGTTTTTCCTTGACATCATTTGGAGTTAATAAGATGTGGGAACTCTTAATGTTGGTGTTGATTAATTTGTTGAGCATGGATTGTATCTCTTGATTTGTGTTAAATGAGGGGAATACTTAATATACAATTTTTTGATTTTAAGTTCAAGATGATTAATTCTGGCTAATAATCCGAAAATGTCTCAATTAGCAGATAAGCGGGATAAATATTAGATTAGCTAGAAAGGCTCTAGGGCAGAAGGGAATTATGATTCCTGCCCTGGAGCCAGGACCAAAGGGAGTAAGGGTTGAAGTCCCACTCCAAAATCTCTGATTTGGTGTCCTGGAATCAGTGTAGGTCTGAAGCCTACACTGCAAGGGCAAAGCTCCTGGCGCCTATCTGCCGTTTCCAATTGCTACTGTTTAGTTTGTTCTAGATAACTTAATAACCAATTAGCTGCTGTTGCTCTGCGCGTTTGTCGAGGACCGAATTCACCAATTTTATAGCCTTTAAACCCTAGTTTCTCTTTTAAGATTTGCTTATGATCTTGAGGTATGGAACGGGTAAGCTTGACTGTAGCGGGACGAGAGTCAATAAAATCCGGTGGTTGTGGGTACTCGCTGCTCCATTCTGGTGCTACGTTGCTACTATCCCATTGTTCAGTTGCTGAATTATAACGATATCCTAAGTGATACCACACTAATTGGTTAACTATGGCATCATCAAGTTGCTCGTTGAGAATTGCCCACATAGTTTCTGTGTTCAGTGGTGGTAGGTTAGACATGACTACTGCAGAATTCCTTGGTGATTAATGAAGAGGAGGAAAAGTTGGAAATTACGGGCAGCCATATAATTAATCATACCTCGTAATAAATATTTTGCACAGGGGTTAGTCTGTATGCCCACGGACTAGGTAGACTGGAAGTCGTAAGCAATAGACTAGGTTATGCACAATCCCAAAGCAATACCAAAACTAGTCCGGGCCCATGTATTCATTGCTGGCCGAGTTCAAGGGGTAGGTTATCGCTACGCGACGGTGGATACAGCTAGCCAGTTGGGACTAACTGGATGGGTGCGGAATCTCCCAGACCAGCGAGTGGAAGCTGTTTTTGAGGGAGTACAAGAGGTTGTGGAACAGATGGTGCGTTGGTGTCATTCCGGTCCGCCTGCGGCAATGGTCAAGGAAGTTATAGTTGAGCATGAACAGCCAGAGGGATTGGGGAGATTTGAAGTTAGACGTTAGCTGAAACTTCAATTTTGTCCCCACACTCCCCATTATCGACGAAATCATGCGATAATTGTTTTCTGCCCCCTGCCAATCTTTACGACCTATGCCCCCCCTGTCTGACGCAATACCTGCTCTACTTGTCTTGGCAGATAGCACCACTTATCGCGGTTGGTCTTTCGGCACTCCCGGAACCGCGATCGGGGAAGTGGTGTTCAACACTGGTATGACTGGGTATCAAGAAGTACTAACTGATCCAAGCTACTGCGGTCAAATAGTAGTTTTTACCTATCCTGAATTGGGAAATACTGGGGTAAATCCGGAAGACGAGGAATCATCTCACCCCCAGGTACGCGGGGCCATCGCTCGGAATATTTGTCACCGACCGAGTAACTGGCGATCGACACAATCCCTGCCTGACTACTTCAAACAGCATCAAATCCCAGGCATCTACGGCATTGATACCCGTGCCCTCACTCGGAAAATTCGGTTATTTGGAGCCATGAATGGGGGTATCTCTACAGTCATTCTAGATGAGACAGAATTGCTAGAGCAGGTACTATTAGCGCCTAACATGACGGGGCTAAACCTGGTTAGGGAAGTCACCACCCCCACAGTTTATGAATGGTCAGAGCCTACTACCCCTGCTTGGGAATTTAACCCTGAGTCCGTGGCCAAGATCGGGGAATCTTTTACTGTCGTCGCCCTTGACTTTGGTGTAAAACGCAATATCCTCCGCCGCTTGGCTAGCTACGGTTGCCGAGTGATAGTTGTTCCAGCCCATACACCACCAGAGGAAATTCTCAGCTATAATCCTGATGGAATCTTCTTCTCCAATGGTCCTGGGGACCCAGCTGCGGTTACAGAAGGGATTGAAACCGCTAAAGCACTACTTTTAGGCCAAAAACCCATCTTTGGCATTTGTATGGGGCATCAGATTTTAGGTCATGCACTGGGGGCAGAAACCTACAAACTTAAATTTGGTCATCGGGGGTTGAATCAGCCTGCGGGTTTGCAGCAACGAGTAGAAATTACCAGCCAAAACCACAGTTTTGCCATTGACCCAGATTCCTTACCAGCAGCGGTTGTAGAAGTCAGCCATCTGAATTTAAATGATCGCACTGTTGCTGGAGTCCGTCACAGAACCCTACCAATTTTCTCCGTCCAGTATCACCCAGAAGCTAGCCCTGGTCCCCACGATGCTGATTATCTGTTTGAGGAATTTGTGCGAGCAATGCAAGCAACTCGACAAGCAGTTAAGTAAGACTAGAGTAGTGGTAGATGGCAAAATTTAAAAACCTTTGTCCCTTGAGAGAGTTTAGCTGCATACTCCAGCAGGCTGTAGACAACTTGCTCAAAATCCATCTATACTTAAGAGTTCACTATTAATGATGTGGATGAGGAGGGAATTATTGCTGAGCCACTGAATCTAACCGTGAGCCTGAGAGGCACTCGTGAAGTCCGGGATAACTGCCAGCTATTCCGCCTCACAGGCTTGTTAGACGCTTTTTCTGAGCCAACCTTTCGCAAGGTAATTGGTAGCAAGATTGACGAGGGACCGAAGCATATAGTTCTAGATCTCTCGCAAATCGACTTCGTTGATAGCTCTGGCTTAGGAGCTCTGGTGCAGCTAGCTAAGCAAGCTCAAACTGCCGAGGGTAGTTTGCACATAGTTACAAATGCCCGCGTCACGCAAACGGTCAAGCTTGTTCGCTTAGAGAAGTTTCTCTCTCTGCAACCATCAGTTGAAGCGGCTCTAGCAAATATCAAGTCATCTTGATGGCCTGACCGCTAGGGATGAATTTTGCTATCCAATCTCGAACCTGGATAGCTTAACATCTTGCGGAAGTCCCCACCCTGCTACGCTGAGGGTGGGGACAGGGAGCAGGCGACGACGAAGCAGCACGCCAGAGCAACATCAACCTGTGGTTGATGAGCGAATGGTGTGTATGAGGAGTTGCCAAAAAGACCGTGTTGAGTATATGATATGTTTATTGCTGCACAAATTTAGCTGTAATAGCATGGCAGCAACGAAAAGCAAACTTTGAGAACTCTACCGGGGTTAGGAACTAGCCTCGTAGATGCTGATGATTCTAGCTCTACTTCAGGCAAATAAGCAAGAAGCAACTAGGTCAAATGAAGCGTCAGAAATCCAACTCTACTGGGGTGGTTGTAGAAAC
>Ga0209611_10010349_pt1 | contig 13775 bp, 12 predicted proteins | sample S1TSphgellanicum_3_FD_187693 | JGI IMG/M metagenome (GOLD analysis project Ga0209611, IMG submission 187693) | Host-associated microbial communities from peat moss isolated from Minnesota, USA - S1T2_Fc - Sphagnum magellanicum MG (SPAdes) (version 2) | ecosystem: Host-associated > Plants > Peat... | reverse complement strand
AAGCTCATAACTTTCTTATTTCTTATTCATTTTAAACGCTTTAAAATACTATAGGAGCGCCATCTGAATTCTTACAAATCACATTTGAACTCTAATAGCAAAAAAACAACATAAAATGAACTTTCTAGGTGTTTAAGAACCGGCCTTAATAAAAAAAAATTTTGAGTTTTTTGACCCCCTTTACTTTGGGGGGCCATAACTTTTTCATTTCTAATCTGTTTTCAACGATTTTTAGGGTGTTAGATGCGCCAAGAGGAGGGCTTCAAGTTTTGTATGGACGTAAAAAGCAACAGAGCCTTCCCCTGGCTGTTATATTTTAATACAGTAGTTGCATCTAATGTGCAACCAAGTTGGTCCATGAGGTTTGCAATGGAATGTTTTAACCCATATCCTTTGGCTTGCAATTCTATTTGGCTCAATATATAAGTAGGAGTAATAGTTATTTTGAAACCAAATACCAAGTGCCAATGGGAATGAGTGAATGAAAAAAACTTCACCTTTATGAAATGGTCAAACTTGAAAATAAAATTGGATTATTCTAAACCTACTTATATAATCTAGACCTAGCTATTTTTCAATCTACTTACATACCTAAATAAACCTACTTACTTAACAGGGTTTAATTATTATCTACCTACCTAGGCACCACGTGTCAACATGTTATTAGCCATAAATTAAATGATTTACATTTCATTAATTAATATTTAAAATTTAAAAAATAGGTGGGCTTTGATTGCCACGTGTCACCATATAATTGGTGTTAAAATATTGAACACGTTTCAAATGGTCAATGAATGTTCCATGGTGTGCCACGTGTCATCATCCTAGTGGCAAAAACTTTAATGCATGATTAAGATTAATCCAATGAATTTTTGATTTTGAAAACACAAAAAAATTAAATAATGACACGTGTCTACAAGCTAGTTCTCTAATTTTTAAACATGTGTCATATTTTGATTAGTTATATGTAGTTGCAAGGAAAGTTACACATAAGGTGCAACTACATTGGATTAGTATGTATGTATGAACATGTATACTAACATCGTATATACATGTTGCATATGTAATGTCGTATGCAACTGCATGTCGTATGCAACTTGTCTTATGCAACTACACAAATTTGTAGTTGCATGTGTCGCATGCAACTAAATTAGTTGCATGATTAGTTGCATGCGACAGTTGCAAAACCCAAAATTTCTAGTAGTGATTGTGCTTGGGATGTGATTGAATCTTTCAATTCACACCTTGTGCAACACACCATAACCACCTTGATTGTCTCCACTCAACAATGGAAACATATTGGTTGTGTTTAGAATCCATAACACACCATGATTTCCAATTTCAAAGGCCTTCTTCCATCCAGGGTGCAAGCCTCACCTTCTTCTTTGACCAATTATTCAAAAAATTGGCCCACCATGAATTTATTTCCCACAAGCTTGCCACCTTTGTGGTCTAATGCACCTGTCTTTTTGTGGATAAAAGACGTCAAACCATTGCAATAAGTTTGTGGTTCCATTTGAAAATTTGCATTCAAACCATTTTGAAAACCCCTCAAAATTTTGAAGTTCAGTGTATTGCAAGGAACTATTTAATTCTGCCAAAAATTTATGCTCTATGACTTGCTTCTCCTTCTCTAAGCTAGTTCCTTGCTTGCTCACAAAAGCATCATCGAAGTATGCCATTGTGTGCTCCATGAAAAATGCCATTATAATTTCTTGGAATTGTCATGTGGCGATTCATTAAAGATCATTGTCCTCAAGTTTTTGACATTTTTGGAATTGCATCAATGAAATTCTTTCCATGTTGGATATTTCTATGGCCCCTCGCTTGTGCATTGTTGAGGGTGGGTCATTTAAAGGTCTAAAGGATAAATATTAAATGATGTGTGTAATAACTTGTTTCAACAATTTTGGTTAGATTTGTCCGCTTGATGGTTGTTTGTCCAACTCAATGACGTCATTGAAATCTTGGATGACAGAAAATCCAAAGCCTTTCCAAGCATTAATTGTTTAAAACAATTAAAGTCTCAAAAAATCAAGGTTTAATGTGTTCAAGAATGTTTGCAAAATGTGAAAAAAAATTGCCTTTCACCAAGGACTTGATCACCTCAACTCACCTAGGGTTCCACACAATGGTTGTAAAGGGGCAACCAAAGACACAAAACCAAAATGAAAACAAAGGTGTTCAAAAATGAATTAATAGTTGCATTTTAAAATTCATGTACCCTCAAAAACCTTTTCCAAAATCAATCACCTTTGAACAACTAAAACAAATTTAACACCATTTGACAGTTCCTAGATGGCAATTGAAAATGCCAACAAATCCATCTACGATGACCAAAATCCATAATGGTCATCAAATGGTGACCAAATTTACTCAATGTTATCGGGATGGTGATCAAATTTAGTTGTTGTGGCAACCAAAAACCTTTTTGTTGTTAGGCCCTTGTGGCAACTGAAATGTTTTTGGTCGCTAAGCTCTTGTGGCAACCAAAAAATTTCAACTACCACCCGCATGTGGTGATTGAAAGGTTTTTAATCGTTACAACTATGTGGAAATTGAAAACTTTTTGATCGCCACACACCTATGGCAATTGAAAACCTTTTGGTCGCCACGCCCATGTGGCGATTGAAAACATTTCAATTGCCACAATGGACCTTTCCCCTTCTCCCCACCCCTTTTTTTTTCCCCTTTTTCGCTTCCCCCCCTAGTGGCAAATAAAACCTTTTTGGTTGCCATCTTGTGTGATCCCTTCATAAAAAAAGGTTACCAATGGGAACCCATTGGGAACTTGAATGGAACATGTTAGGAACAAATGGAAAAATGGAAAACAATCTTTCCTGATTAGGAGTGAAATTTGAGGTAATTTTGTAGCACATAATTTTATTCATGGTTAAAAGAAAGGAGCTTTTAGCTATAATTATTGTAATTAAAAGAAAATGAAAAATTACAAAAATAAATTTTTTAATTCCCTTGAACTAAATCACTTGTAATAAAAAGATGAAATCATGATAATACACTATCAAAATGGTATTTCCAATAGTTTCCAGACAAAGCCTCAAATTGCAAAGACATTTGTTCATTTTTTAATTTTTGAATTCAACCGAAAATTAACAAATGTCATGTTATATCAAAATAGTCTTGTGTGTCATAAACATGAAACTTTGTTATAATGTATTTGTACAACAAGTCCTTGAGCAAATTGGAGACATCTAAAACATAAATTCTTTTGAATGCACATGGAAGATATTTGACACTTGTGCCATTGTGATCCCAAGCTATGAACACACTATCTTTGTCCATTACATTCTAAGTTTTAACATATAATGTCAATGGTATGTCCTTGTACAATACTTCCTTTGGTAATTGAAAAATATCCACATCATATTGGCCTTCTTCCTAGCCTAGGAAATATATGACATGTGCCCCTTCATAATCTCAAGTCATGATGGTGTGGTCATACCATTCGCAAGCTTGATCAATTATCTTTCTTTCAATTTGATTACTCAACATATGTTGTTTTGTGAAAAGAATTGAAATCACAAAAATAACAAAAACTAGGAGTCCCTTCCCCCCCTTTCTTTAAAGTGTTGCACACCAAGTTTCAAAACAACTAGAATCATACATGTGGAAAAAAAAGGAAGGAAAAATAAAAATGTGAAGTTCCTTATATAGGTTAAATTAGGGGTACCCCAAAACTATGGGCATTCAAAAAAATCAATGATTGAAAAAATTTAGTTGTCATCTAATAGCGTTCCCATGTACTTGACACACATGGCTCTTGAACATCAACAGATGGCGACCAAATTTTTTGGTTGCTAATGGGCCATGTGGACAATTGGCAATCAAAAAAATTCAATTTCCATTCTTCAAGTCTAAAATCAATCAAAAAATTTATGTTGCCAACTAGTTGATTGTACTATTGGCAATTGAAGTTTTGAACACCACCAAACACCTATTTTGGTTGCCTTTGATTGTCATCTAACATAATGGATTTAGTGGTGACCAAACCATTTTTTAATTACCATTCGATGACCTTGAGTCCACAATGCCTTCATGTCATCAAATGGTCATTGTTAGGGAATTTAGGTTGTTGGATCGGGCACCTAAATTGTGCATTCAATGGTGACCAAAACAAGCTTGGGTTGAGTCTTGAGGCTTTGGCATTCAAAGAACACTTTTGTCATTTCATGTATTTTCTTCCATACATGTGAAGACTTTGTTTGTTCTAAACAATCAATGTTATACACTTGGAAGAAAGTGGGAGTCCTTTGGAAGGCTTTAAAGTTCACAATGCCAATTATGAAAACAATTGTGTGTTGGGCTTCAAGGCTAAACCTCTTGGAGGACCCTGTGAGCCATGGATTATAGCTCAACAATTAATTAAGCTTTAGTTCCGTAATTTTCCTTAGTACTAATGATTTGAATGCTTATAAGCCTCCAAGTAGTGATTATTAATAGTTGAATCAGCTTTTGTGATATTTCTAGGCATATAGTACTTCTTTATTTCAGTTGATGTAGCGCTTAATTAGTTAAGCACCTAGTAAACCTTTTAAAGTACATTATCCCTTTTATGTTGTAGAGAAGGGAAAGGGGATGTAGAATTAGATGTGATTTATTAATATATAGGGAATACAAGCCCATAATTAACAATAGCATTTCACCATGACAAGGTTAAGTTAGTCTGTAGAAAAATCTTCAAGCACAAATGATGTATTTGTAAGATTTTAGGATGTAGTCCTAATACATTTTTATTTAGTTTCACTTCTATCAGACTTTTAAATAGAATCAAATCAAACTTAAATATTAACATTTTCGCCTAAGTAGCCTCAGGTGAATTACAACTTTATAACTGACTTAAAGGATAAATCATAATTGCAAAAAATCTAGAATGTGACGAAATGTGCGAGCGAGGTACTTGGCTCGGTGCTCCATGGGAAGGGGGTTGATTGGCCCTCGTAGCCAATGATAATGGCCATCACCGGGAACCCACGTTCGACAATGGAAACGGACATCATCATCTTCACATGGACACTCTTCAAACCTTTCTGGCGCGGCTCCACGAGTAGGAACAAATTCTAAATAGATTGCTAAAGCATGTGGGTTAGGAGACAATCGACGATCCCATGCCGAACGATCGACTCGAGTGCACATCACTCGCCTGGGCAGTTCTTCTTCACGCGGTCATTGAGAAATAATCACGTCGAGCGATGCTTCTTCAAACTCTTCCTGTTCTATTGGTGCAACTGGAGGATTCAAAAGCGTAGTGACATCATCCGCCATGATTAGTTCTCACCTACATCAACAAAAACTAAAAAGGTAGTACAAACAATGTGGTACTTGCGTTTAGAAAGGGTCGAGGCCTTTTTATTTATCAAATTAGGGTAGGCTTAAGGTGTGGGAGTGACGGCGGACCTCATGAAAACTCGAACATCCTAAATCTAATGGATTCATCAAACCCTAATTTCAACGGCGAATCTAGAAGTATGTGGGGGTTTTTTGTGGTGCAAATTTTACTTCTAATTTACTATGTACTACATAGTTAACTAGTGCATGGTAAAATAAATAGGTAGGGGATATCAAAAAAGTAAATGGTACAAGGGAATGTTAATTCAACCATTGAATTAATTAAGTAAGAATTCAAGGACGTTACTAGTTACTACCGATAAACTATCTTAGTAGTTAGTTACTTGACGTAATTAGGATGAAGAAGTAAGATGTGAAGATCAACGAATGGAAAGGATAAGGATCAAGCTCAAAAGACCTCATCAAGATATCCAAGATAAAGGAAGGGATGAATCCTCCAATCTCATTAGTCATGAGGAATGTCATCCTATTTGATTGGAGGATGGAATATTTCTTGTGTCTCATTGGGCCCAAGAATTTTCATTTTAAACTCAATTGGATGACAATTTATTTTCAATTCTCATTGGCTCTAGAAGGATGAAGAGACCATTGATTGGAGCAAAGGATTTTAAAGCTTTCATTAGACAAGCGAAACAAGCTCAAAGAAAGTCAAAGAGGCTTACCAAGGGAGAGGGTATTATGTGTATGTGGGAAAGAAAGGAAAAGGAGGAGGTGTGAGGAAGAATTTTTAGTTCTTATGTGTGGAGAGTTGTTCATGGAAAAGGTGTGTGCAAGAATCAAACATGGAAGGAAGTTGTGTGTAACAAGTACTTGTAGCAAAACCTCTAGTTTTTTGTTCAATTAGTTGTTCCTCCCAAATCCACCGTTGGATTTATGTCAAAATGAAATCAGTTTTAGTTTGGAAGGTGTAGAAAGTTTTCCCCAATTTTCAGCATCATCGGGTTTGCTGTCAGGGAGCTACACTGGTTGGAAGTAAAGGGTGTTGTAGTGGAGTTCGTGGAAGGAATTCCATGACAAGGCCTCTGGATTTTTATTTCAATTAATTGTTCCTCCCAAATCCATTGTTGGATTTGTGTCAAATTTAAATCAGTCTTAGTTTGAGAGGTGTAAAAGGTTCTTCTCAAAATTCAACATCATCGGAGTTACTGTAAGGGAGCTACACTTGTTGGAAGTAGAGGGGGTTGAATTGTCTGTTTTTTCCTTCAATCTAAGCAAAGTGGTTTCTAGTTCAAAGCTTAACTCTTGATCTAAAAATTAAAAAAATAAATAAAAACTTATGAAATTTTATAACATGGCTCCTTTTATATTGGCTTTCCAAAAATTCAATGCATGTTAGATTATGAGGTTATATGTAGATGTTATGACAAATGGAACGGAAAGGTTCCAACCATCAAGCGTGACATTGAATTGAACATCAACATACGGCTCCTTCATATTCCATCATGGTGAGTTACGATTATCTCATAATGTCTTTGTATTTTCAAATTGGACACAATGCATTAAATCCTTAATGAATTTCATTACTTACCTTGAACCGCCTTACTTGTTAGAACTACAACTACATAGTAGTTCCACTTCCAACCGGTTTTTTTTTTGTGAGTGCATATCTTAATGGTGAAGGTGTGCAAGAATTCCTCACACTAGGTCAAAACCTAGGTTGAGTTACCCAAAGGAAAATTAAGAACAATTGATATTCACATCATTTGGTCACTCTAACCCCTATGGTGATTGGGAAAAAAAAATCTTAAAATTAAAATTTTCTTGGAATTTTCTTCAATTGTATGGTACCCAAAAACTTTCTAGGTTTTAATTAAATTTCTTTTGGCAATGACCAACTTTTTTTTACAGTCACTAAATTTTTTATCATTAGATCAATGATGGAGATTTTATTTTATTTTTTATGGAGGTTGTTATCAAAAAAATTCCAAGCAACAATTAAAAACATTTTTTGGGATTTTAAAAAAAAAATCGATTGCTTAATTTAATGATTGAAAAATTTCAATTGCCTAATTTGATAATTGAATTTTATAAACAACTACCAAAAATATTTTGGGTAGTGACCCAAAAAATTTGTTGTTGGATCAATGGTGGAAATCAAACCATTATTGATTGAATGATTGAAAGTTTTTGGGCAACAACTAAAAAAATTATGTGTAGTGACCAAAAAACAATTTCCAAATGTTAATTTTTAAAAAATTATTGACCATTTTTGCTATCTATATTTTTCAATCACACGGTGTGGAGATTGAAAAGTTGGTCTCAAAAAAATTAATTGCCAAAAAGAAATGGTCAATGTTTGATTTGACGAACAAAACTAAACACATCAACACCAATGTGATGACTGATGCAAAATGAGCACAACATGTCATTTCTAACAATCCGTTTACACACCATATAAAACAATGTAAACGAATAAATAAACAGAACATACAATAACATATGCAATATTTCATAATTTTTATATATATTTCCAAAATAATAGCTATGGAAATGGAGTTGATTAAAAAAAAAGTAAAAAAGAAAAAACGGTAAGGGCCAAATGCCAAGCATGAGGATAGGAGGTAGATAGAAGGAAAAATAAGGTTAGGTATGGAAGAATGATAGTTTGCAAAGCTTCTTTCATTATTATCTTATGAGTTCCCTCATGTAGATCCCTTTTGTTTAGAAGTTGCTTGCAAATGTAATCAACAATGTTTCATCTTATAATTATTGAAAGCTCCAACAATGACACATGTTTAAGTGAATTGTTTACTAATTACTCTTTGCCCTTTTTGTCATGTTGCATTTCTTTTTCTTGTGCTTGTTTTGCAACTTCCTTCATTTTGATCTTACAAAGCAAGGTTTAAGGTCGATGGTGAACTCTCCCATGTTGTTCATCTTCATTCACAATTTTTGCAAGTCTAAATGGTGGCATCATGATCATCTTGCAACTTCTAACATTGTTGCAAATTTCATTATTCACATATTTTAAATAAGTTCATCCTTGTCATCTTGCCTTCATTGTGGTAGATTGTTTTGTTGTTTTAAAAACCCATAGCCACCAAAGAAAAGTTTGAGGTCCAATATCTTCATTTTCCTACAAATTATAATTTCCAAGGATAATGGGCAATGCAATACCCTTATGGTTGTGATTTACATGTACACAACGAAATTTATTACATGGTGTCATGTAAGTGTATATTAGATGTATATACAAGCATGGCAAACAAATGTAAGTGTAATTTATTTTTTCATGTAATGTAAATGATTTACACTTACACATTTTCACATGATGTGTAAAACAATTAAATTTACACTTACACACATGAAAATGGTTTAAACAATAAGATGATAGAAGATTCACAAAAAAATATAAAATAATTGAACATAAATTGGTGCTACATAGTGACTAGAATGAACCAACAGACTTTAGAGTGCCACAAGATATTGATGGTGGGTTGAGCAAAAAAACAATTATTGGGTTTTAATTCCCTAGTTGACCACAATTGTTAGCTTGTTTTAATTCTATTTTCACTACCAACCTATCAATAACACACATGCCTTCGCCTATGTACTAATTATATACATGCATGCAATTACCTTTTTGCCCACCCATTATCCTACCTATTTACTTATAAAAAATTTCCTTTAAAAATAGGTTACCAAGGTTAAACCAACAACAATTGGGTTGGGGTTCTTCCACAATTACATCATAAGAAGCTTCCAATGGATGCAAGAGCATTGTGATTGAAATGTGAAAATCTTCAAGATTTTTTTATGTATTTGGAGGTATGCTTATAAAATATAAAATCCCCTGGGCCATTTTGAAAAATGATGCAAGCATTTTGTTTACCAAAATGCATCACATTATTTTTTCAATGATACCTAGTGGGTACCCACCAAATACTTGTCAAGTATCATGAAAAAACATAAAAACCACATGTCAATTTTTACATTTAGTCACATGCTCAAAGGGAGAGAGTTTAGAAACAAACATCCTTCAACTTTACCTCAAGCAACCATTTCTTTCCAAAACTCCCACTCCTCCAATGTTACTTTACACTACATGGAACCTTAGAAATTGTGGGTCTACCTACTAGCCAACATTGACTCCTTACATACTTACCTCTTGGTCTCATGTCTAATATGTTATGGCTATCAATAATTTAGCCACAAAGTTAGGGTCCTTTTCTTTTTCCCCTTTCCATTTCTTCACATGTGTACTTTCGCCATGAAACTTGCTAAGTTTGTTATACCATCTAATTGTATCACATGGTGTTGAGATAATGTTCAAGAAAATCATGTAAGATTTGCAAAAGTATTGCTTAGGAGTAAACATCATTGTTAATAACTTTGGAGAGTGTAAAAGAATGAATTGAATTAAAACCTAAGATGAAAAGGCAAAGGTGATTCACATGTTCATCTTGACTTTTAAAAATAGTGAATTAATTTTGTGAAACACAATGGGTTGCCTTTTGTGATCAATTTGTATGGGGGATTAGCGTTGTCAAGGGGATTATAGTATAGGTGGATTTTCCAACATAAATAATACTAGTGATGTAGGCCAAAAGATCATGGGGCAAGATGAACAAGAGACCCTACCACAAGAGGTTTTGTCCTAAAGGTAATGTTTTACATGAAATACTACAAGAACATGCAATGTAAATGTTTTCATTATTTGAACTCAAGTTAAATGGGTTAAAAGTTTGTTGGATTTATGAAAAAGCACCAAGTTTTTTTTTGGATAGGTGTAGGCAATTTTCTTGAAATGCTTTTAACTATGTGCAACACAAAACCATATCCCTAGACTCTTGTAATGAATGGTACTTTGTTTGAGGATTTGGCACTTTGAAATAATGTAGTGTATTTCTTTGTGCCATTTTGGGTTTAGAGTTTTGAATGAATGTTGTTTATCATTATTTTGTTATTGACGAATGGATTTATTGTATAAAATATTTTTTAGATTTTTTTCCATCTTGTGACTTGTAGATGAAATCTTTTTTATGCATGTGGTCTTCAATAAATAATTAAATACTTAAGCAACAAGGTGCCTTTTGCATTTGGTGATTAATAGATGTTTTGTACAATAAATGATGAAATATCTAGTGGCAATGTGTGATGAAACCATTTGGGGTCACCAAATGGAAAATGTACCATGTACACACACATGTAATAACATACATTACACTTTTAAAAAATGAAGATGCTAATGGTTTCTTGTTATATATTGGAAGTGTGTTTGGTAGTTTAAATGTGATATTATTTGGTTTGTGAAATTTTGGTTAATATGTCTATGTTACATTAGATTTTCATTTTTTTCCAAGGACATTTGCTCATATATTGTCTAGTTGAGATCCAATTTTTGTGGTGTTTCCACTAGATTGTGATCTTAATTCAAATTTATCCATAAAATTTAATATTTTTTTTCTCATTCATGATTATTTTCTTCTAAGGTAAAAACATTAAAATCTTCCAAAATGATGATTGGACAATGTTTTGGTCAATGTTGAATTATATTTCTAAGATTGTTCAACAATGCAAACACCAAACATACATGTATTGCTTATTGTGTATTAATATTAAAAGTCATTTTATGTATTTTGAACCATTAGTAGTTGTTGTGTTGAAAGAAACTAAATTCATATGTATGTCATACATCATCATTAACCCATGACCGTCATGGATTGAAACATATAAATACTTCAATGAATTTATAAATATGTGCACATCATGTCATAAGTGGTTTTGTAACCAAAAAGAGAGGGTGCATAACCAGACAATCAACCTGCCGATTGGGTATGCCTCTGCCTAATCGTGTTTTCAGCAATCCTGACAACAAGCAACATGCTTCTGATCTCTTCCCGAACACATCCAATACTCTCATGCCTACACTCGCGGACCCCCACACAGATGCAACTTATGTTTACAAAAACCAACAGATTATGATCATCGAACATGAGCTTGCATCTTCATTCATACAAAGTCCAGAGAGTACAAGCATTATGACTCTAGTGCGTTCATCGAAAGCAAAGTCCTCGGCTACAACCTTTCTTAGCTACTCTCATAAGCAGTTCACATCTGCCCAGCTAATCGTTGGCGCAGCGGAAAAGTTCAACAATTAACCTGAGCTAAAAAACCTTCCCTTCCCCCATCTATGTATTATGCATTTCTTTTTTCAGATCTGCCTTGCCTTCTCTCCCCAAAAATTGCTCTGATCTTTTCCCCCTTTCTGCCGGTGCTCCTTGGTCTCTTCAATCCTCGCTTAACACCTCCAAACCGCCTCAACTCATAATTGTCGCTCCATCCCTCTCCATAATTCAGCGCTGCCTCAGCCGCGCATGATCAGCCTCCATGCTCATTCAATAGTAGCCTCCATTCCTTCCTGTACAACATCTCACACACACCTAGAGAGATTTCCATGCACTCCCATGCAATAGTAATGGAAAGGCAGCCGCCACAAAAGAAACAGAAAATAACGCAGACTTAACTTCTAAGATCAGGCAGTGTTCACACTAGTGTGGCGACTTAATTTCGTGTTACAGTTTATTTTTGTTTTTACAAAACAAAAGATGTGAGGCATTTGAAAGTTATGGTCATGGTTAATGTTTTCAAAATTTTGGCATAAAGAAATCATATTCAAGGCTTGTGTAATTGCATGAGAATTATGTAAATTTTAAAATTGAAAAATGAATGGTATCCAAATCATTATTTTAAAAAATATTTTTATATGTACATTTGGATCCACATATAAGTTTTCAAGTTCAAAAGAAACAAATAAATTTATTTTTGTGCAAATCTAGGATAAAACTTTGTAAACATTAGGCCATGTTTCTTAACAATAGTAGGATAAAAAACCAATCCACATCACAACAATCCTTCTAAATGAAAATGGTTCTTGCTACCACGAATTGAATTTGAAATTGAATCCTTGTTGTGATACTGATTGGGTCTTACCAACTTTTACATTTTTTATGATAGGTTCAATTAATGTCTAGTTTGATTCAATGTTAAATAAAAGTAATGATGAATATTTGTTTATTTTATTAGTGTTCCAATTTTAGAGTTTTGAAACATTAGTTATATTATGATTTTGTCATCATCTATCATTGATGTTTTAAATATGCCATAAATTCCATTCACAAGATCATAAGATGTTGCATAATTACTCACACATAATTAAAATAACACATATGTTTCTATATTATTCATACAATGCAAACCTATATTCTTGTTTAGATCATTTAAAAGTTTGTAAAATGGCAAGCATGATGGGTGGATAATGTCCATAACTTTGAAAATAAATCTAGGCCTTATGATTTAATGAACATTCTTTTCATTTTTGCCTACTGTTTATAATATTAATTTTTTTAACACCAACACGTGATCTTTAGTCTATCACAAGTTGCAATTGTTCATATAAACACATTTATCATCAAACGCATTAAGCCTGCTTAATGTGTTTGATGATAAGTTTGCTAAACTAAATAATGATTGTGGGACATGTACGTTAAATGATAAATGTATGGTTAAACCGTCGATATTCAATGCAACTTGACATGTCAACATCGTGAATAAAACTTTGGTTTTTGTTAAGTTAAAAAACATGTATTTGTTGTGTAATAGTCCTTGTATCATAAGTTTCAATGCAAAAGTTTTACCAATTCTAACACCTTTTGTCAAAAATAAACAAATTGTTGGATCAAGGTACATTTGTTTTCTATGCATAATGTCATCAAATATTAGTCTTTGTTCTTCATTCAATTGTTTAATTAAAGCATGATACTCATATTATTCCATCAAGATGGAATATATTCCATTATGTGATTGAATCACAAACATAGACCATAAACCGTAATGTTCAATATTGATTATGTTTGTTATAGGAATCACACAATGTGAATCATTTATTTCATAATCTATGTTTTCATTGCAAATATTAGTTGGATACAATGTTTTTGATTTTGAAAATATTGCAAATATGGCATTTTGTAATTAAGGATAGATTTAATTTTTAAAGTTCCTTCATGTAGTTGACAATATGCATCATGCCATGTGACATTAACTCCCAATCATGATTTTTTTAAGTTTCTAAATGGTGAATACTATAGAAGTTATTTTATTGATCAATTTTCAATATCTTTGTATTCATTATAAATTATAAATATGATAATTTTGGGTTTGCAACATTTTTGAAATTTATTTATTTTTATGTTGTACAAAAAGACAAACTAGTTGACAATGAAAATGATTCAAAATTGTTAACAAATAGGAGATCTACTCAAGTGCAAACATAAATCTTTATTGAAAGGAAACTATAACATAATGCTCACAACATCAAGAACTCTCCAAGGTTCTTGTCACAAGAAATACACAAACTTGTGTAATGAAGAAAAGATAAGCAAACCATCAACACCAAGGTTTTTAACTAC
>Ga0209611_10010347_pt1 | contig 13778 bp, 9 predicted proteins | sample S1TSphgellanicum_3_FD_187693 | JGI IMG/M metagenome (GOLD analysis project Ga0209611, IMG submission 187693) | Host-associated microbial communities from peat moss isolated from Minnesota, USA - S1T2_Fc - Sphagnum magellanicum MG (SPAdes) (version 2) | ecosystem: Host-associated > Plants > Peat... | reverse complement strand
TTTGCAGCACAGAGTGGGCTGACAGATGAGTTTTATAGGAATTCACAATTGCTTGCAATTATGAGCTGCACATACGGCCTCTTCAGGTCTTGACCGTTTCTTTGGTGCATATCATATGCACATTGTGTATGGAACAAATCCACGTGCCTTTTGACATTGAGTTTTCTGCTGTTTGAGTATGAAAAATGCTCTTGAACTTTTGAATCGTGGAATGCAAATGTCATGACTGGGTCTAAATGTGTCCCTCTCCTGCATAAGAATTGTATTTATGAGAAGAAGCAATAGGATTCGCTTGGTGCTGAATTGAACGTGACAATTCACTTGTTGTGTGTGGTCCAGTGGGATACGAGGTGCATGCTTTGGAGTTGCCAACCAAATTTTGGTAAGTTCACCATTTGTATTCTGAAAACCAATCTGTTCCTCTATTCCAAATGACCCATGGGAAAAGAGTTGTCCATTTGAGAGCTGGTTGCAGTAGGGTTTCATTTGGGTCATGCATGATAAGGGCTATGTTTGTGAAGTGATTGGGAATTGGACTGTGGCAGGTGCGGCGAATGCGAGAGAAGCTGTTTACCACCCTCCTTAATCAGGTATTTGGGTTGACCACCTTCTGCATGCTGCCCAGTTGTGTATATAGGTGAGCTTATGTAAGTTATCACTTTCATACCTGGTGATGAAGTACAGAGCTTGTGACAGATGTGGAATGTGGGAAGTTTTGCGATGTTTTTAGTTGCTTGTCACCAATTTCGAGCCCTCTCTCTCATAAGAGTAGGCTTGAAATGATGTGTTGTCCATGGCTGAATGGGGCAAAAACTCAAAGGTAGCAAGTTTCAAGTCGGATGATGCGTGTTGTTCTCTAAAACCAAATTAAGCTGGACTTGTGATGATTGCAGGATATTGCCTTCTTTGATGCAGAGGCAGTGGGTGCACTTACAAGCAGACTGGGGTCGGACTGTCAGCAGGTGTCACAGATCATTGGCACTGACCTTAACATCATGTTTCGGAATGCACTCCAGGTGAATTGCTACTTCCTGTGAACATCCCAAGTTGTTGCCAATTCTCTTTTGTCCTGTAATGTGGTTCTTGTGAAAAGGTGGACTCATGTTGAATCAAATCCAGGGCATTGGAGCATTTTTGTATTTGATGGTACTATCATGGCAGATGGCCTTGACCACATTGGCCATCTGCAGCATTATGTGGTACTTCATGCAAATTTATGGCAGGTTCGTTTCTTTCTCCACTGCCCTCTCTCAACCGCATACAAGTGCTTACACTCTACCACCTGTATTGAACACATTTCAGTTCAAAGAAATAACTATTGCTATATGGCAATTGCTAAATGTTACGCAACAGATATCAAAAAAAGACAGCCAAGGCAGCGCAGGACTCAGTGGCATCAGCCAATGAGGTAGCGGAGGAGACATTGTCACAGCTGAGGGTGGTGCGCACCTTTGGTACAGAAAAAGAAGAACTGAACAGGTTCCTGTCCCTTGCTGTCTCAGACCCCACTCCTTTGGTTTCCAACTTTCAACTTAGCATTCTTGTTTCTCACAAAGTGATGATCCATGGTCTCCATTGTTTCCTGGAAGGGTTTGTCAACAGATACTTGACATCTCCATATATACCTTGATTTGTATCAACTCTGCCCAGTTGTAAGAAAAGAGGACCACTCTCCAGCACAAACTACATGTGGTCTAGCAAAACTGCATCATACTTGAGCAGTGAGTACATGTATTCTGAGTCCCTCCTAGCAACTGCTCTGGGAATGGACATGCTTGTAAATGTAATTGAAATCTGTTGGAAATATGGTGTAGAGCAGATATAGCAAGTGGTTGAATAGGCTTGTGGACATCAGCTTCCGGCAAAGTGTTGCACATGGGTTCTGGGGTTGGAGCTCCAACACCCTGTATAATGCTACACAGGTTTGGCCCTTCTCTTGTCCATGACATTTCTAATTCTCAGTCAAAAGACAGATTTTTGTTTTTGCAATGTGCTAGAAGAAATTTCAGTAACAGGCAGACAGTCATTTGTATCACAGAAATGTCTTGCAAAGTAATTCTCTTTGAGGAATTCACTTATGAGGATGATGATGTTCTTGCTGTTGTACTTTGAATCATGCTGTCAACAAGTTCAATTCCCATAGTGTTAGTGAGACATCACTATTTCAATTGCTGTCAATACCTTTCCAACCAGAACTTGGTTCTTCTGCACATCCTAGCAGGAAGGCAGCATTCTGGAGAAGAGTTCATGTTGAGGGGCTGGCTGTGTAGGTGGTGGCCTTGATGATGGGAGGTGGCTTTGTCATGACGGGGAAAATAACACCAGAGCAACTCACCAAGTTCATTCTCTACTCGGAGTGGGTTGTACACTCTACATGGTGGGTTGGGAATCATTGGTCCTCTTTAATGCAGGCTATTGGAGCCAGTGAGAAAGTTTTCCAGCTGCTTGACTTACCACCCGGCAAGCAGCTCTCCGTGGATGGTAATTTGAACTATCAAATCAAAGCTGTGATAACATTGTCTCACAGTATCATGGAAAGATCTATGGACTGCACCTCAAACTTGTTTGAATGGATCTAGTAGATGAACTTACACATTGTACTTTGCTTTGTGCCCAGGCATCAAGCTGCCAAAAGTTGAAGGATGTGTTCAATTTGCTGAAATTACTTTTGGTTACCCAACTCGACCCCAAGTGAGCAGGATCCACCGACTTTCAGTGAAGAAACAGTCAGTCCTTTGTAGTGGAATCAGTAAAGATGTTGTTAGATGCAAAGGCAGAGACATTATGTGTCAGATTTCTGGTCTGTTGAGTCTCATGGTGCAGTCTATGTCTCTAATTGGGGGTCTGCAGGCTTATGTGTTGCAGAATGTGAGCTTGTCTCTGTATCCTGGTGAGCTTGTCGCTGTGGTACGTCTGCATCTCTCTCCCTTTACCCTTTTAACATAGCATATTATTATTTGGACATCTAGATAACAACCCAAAAGAGAGTTGTCCTCCCAAGCTTTAGCAAAACCTGTCAAGATCAGGTCATTGAATTGTAATTATATTGTTGTCTTACACAAGGACCCATTCATCTCTTCTAGTTCTTGAAGCTCCATGTTCCCTAAAGTTCAATGGGGATGTCCAAAGTTTTATTTAACATATGCCTTCCATTTCTAAATATGCAAAATCTTTTCTTGATCCTTGCTGTAAGTTTTCAGCTCAAGTTTTATTGGGGTGTATGCGTGATTAGGTGGGCCTCAGTGGCAGTGGGAAGAGCACACTGGTTGGTTTGCTTTTACGACATTATGAGCCCTGTAGTGGCCAGGTGCATGCTCCCCTCAGAACACTCAAAGAATTGTCACTGCTTAGTTCCTTCCTATTGCATGGACTTGTTTTGATGCTGATCTGGTGTGTTTACAGTCATTGTTTCAACTGTCTTATGGGATCTACTTCCATTTGCAGATACTGATAGATGGGGTTCCTCTTACAAGTCTTGATATAAAATGGTTCCGGCAACAACTTGGAGTTGTGAATCAGGTATGAACCATCATCAGGGTAATTATTTATTGTGGGCTGGTGTGTTGACACCCAGCATGCTCCAGGTTACTTAGAATTCAATGGCTGAGAGTTCATTTGACGTGGATCCTGCTTCCCTCACTGCCTGTACTGAAGTTACTATAGAAGAGGAAAGTATCATTGAAATCGGACAGCTGGTTGTTGTATTATAAAGTGCATTGATGGGTATCCCACTTATATGACTCACAATTGTGCCCTCCATTTTTATCGATTCCACAAATAGGAACCTCGGCTTTTCAGCATGGATATAGCATCAAATATAGCCTATGGATGTGGGAGAAAGGTGAGTCACATGGAGGTTGAGAGAGCTGCAAAACAGGCTAATGCCCATGACTTCATAATGTCACTTCCAGAGGGCTACAAAACTTTGGTTGACAATTCACGGTTAAGTGGAGGCCAGAAACAGCGACTTGCAATTGCAAGAGCCCTCATGAGGGATCCATCCATCCTGATCTTGGATGAGGCCACCAGTGCTCTTGATGCAGAAAGTGAACACTCTGTGCAGGTATGCAGTCTGATTAAATTTATGCTTCCCCTTCAAAAGTCAACAGAGTATTTGTGCAAAATTAGAACATGTCTTGCTTTCAGATCAGCTCACAGCAGAGCGACATGCCTCTTGCAATGCATGAACTCCCTTATCTCAAGGGAAGGTACTCTGTCAAGGCCCTTATGTTTCTCACACCCTGTATCAGATCTGCTGTACATGTATTGTGATCTTCACTCAGGATTTGTGGCATTTGGGTGTACTCAGAGAGCATTAGACTCTGCTATGAGGGGGGATGGAAAACGCAAGCGAACTGTTCTAGTCATCGCTCATAGGTAAGGGCGTGGACTCTGGGCGTTGAGGTAGCTTGATTTCTTATTCCCTGCATATGTTCCAAGCATGAGAGTTGCAGATGAAATTACTGGTGATCTATTTCACCCCCATCTTAAAGGATTAACATCAGAAGGAATTCATGCAGTTGATCCTGGACAATGATTTGTGGGTATATCAGATTATCAACTGTTCGTGCTGCCAACCGCATTGTGGTCATGAAGCATGGTCAGATTGCTGAGGTCAGTTTTTTTTTTTTGAATGCACCCTGGAATACACATCAGTCTTTGATTCTTTTGATCCTTCATACAGGTCTGTTGATGGTAGAAGTGGCTTAAGACTCTGTTCATGTTCTGTTCAACCAACCATTAGGACCTGCATGTTTGTCTCTTTGAATTTATGTGTGTGTTGTCTGAAGGATAAATGGTGCTTTTGCAGATGGGTAGCCATGATGAATTGCTCAGGAAAGGTGGAGAGTATGCCAAACTAACAAAGCGCCAGCAGACTATATTAACACAGTAGAAAGGGTCTTGTAAAAGAGTCCAAGAAACTGACCTGTGGTGATGTTTTGGCACATTGTTGTGAAAGTGCCATACTGGAAATTGATTCAGAAGACCATGGATTTGCTGGCATTGGTGCATCCTGGCTATATCGTCTCTCTCTAGATAAGGGCAACACATCTCTTAAACCAAATGCTCAAAAACTTGTTACTTGCAGTAGCAGCAATGGATAGGGCATCCAAACAAGGGCATTAGAGGACAATACATTTTCCAAGATTAATTCTTGCCCCAGTGTCATTCCAGTTGTCCTTCCAGGCATTTTCTAGTAATTTTAAGTTAGACGATGTGAGGTGCTGTAACTGGAAACTGTGTTCTTGAGAAGGTGGCACTGGCTATTTGTCAACGAGTATTCAGGATGCAGAAAACCACATCTGAGGGTTATGAGGCGTAATGCACACCTGTTCAGTTTTGATTTATCTTCTTGAGTGGATTTTGCCTGGCTGCAAGGATGAAGAAAGGACAGACATAATCAGGTCTCATTGGGTGTCTGTCTCTCATGGTTATTGGCAGAACTTGTGAAGAACATTGGATGCACTTCACAATGATGGATGAAGTGGTTAGTACCTGAAATGCACCAAGCTGAGGAAGATGAAAGCATGTTTTCTACATTAGATCACTGTTGGAACATAGCATCTGGGGCATCAGGCATGTCAGCAGGACCAAGGAAACTGATGTTATGCAGTCCTTATCTGACCCATTTTTTTATATGATATCAGGGGCCTGAGACGGGATGCCACTCAAAAAGTCATATATATGTGTATGTGCACACCCAATGTAATACCTTGCAATGACAAACAGTAAGAAAACCCCTCCCCTTTGCTAGCTTTAAAATCTTTGAAAAAGCCTGGATTAAATTTCTCAGATGATAGCGGCATTTGTGGGATCATGTGTTTTTGCATGTGTTGTCCCTGTTGTCAAAGGAAGAAACTCCCTGCCTTCCCCTTCCCTTGTCTGTCTTCTGGAAAGAGATTCTGGTGGGTCTCAGTGCCTTTTCCCCTTGTCTGTTGTTCTCAAACTCCCAAGTTTTCTAAACAAAAGATAATTGCAAGATTCTGATGGCAAGCAGAATCCAACACAAAAGATGGTTCACCAACAGAAGCAATTTGATTTTTGAACTGTTTGCAAAGGACAAACAAAAAGTGAGTGACACTCCTGCAGATCCTGCTGTAAGAGCAAGTCTACTATGACTCCTGCCATTCAAGCTTGGTTCTCGTGCAACTGATTTTAAATTCACTATTCATTGCTTGTCCTTGATGAGAGTCTTCAATTCAACTTTTTTGATTTCTCTCTAGATCACCCACACTCTCAAATATGGACTCAAATATGGGAAGGAAGCAAGTACCTTGAAATGATAGAAGGGTGAGTGTCTTCTGCTATGGTCCAAAATCATCTAACTGAACTCTTATGTTTCTGTAGACACATACAGCCATTGCTATGACGTTTGTGTACACATACTACATACTAGTTTTGGTGGCAGGTACCAAACTGGAACCCTAGTATATAGACTGGTACTAGTCCTGGTATCAAAGAACCCACCAACACCAGACGGGTATGATCTGAGGACATGAGGTACTACCAGGACTAGTCTGGTATGTGGCATCAGACTTCAAATGGAAATTTTGGAGTGTTCTCTTGGCATCTAGAAATGTTACTCTACAAATTTTGAGAGTTTTTCTATGTCGAATGGCTGTATTGCCTGAAATTTGGTGTAGAGAAAAGTTTCTTTCAGCTTCTAGCATTTGAATGAGTGCAAGAGGGGCTTCAAGTCTATAGTGAGAGGCTTCAATTATGATCATCCCTTGAAGAGGTTTGAACCAATTACCATATTGCAAGCATGCAACTCCCCGAGTATGTACTCTAACAGAGAAGTTTTGCTTAGTTACTCGATGGTACACTTTCAAGAAGCCACTAATATTTGATCCATGCAATTTTCTTCCCCAATTCAAGTTTTTATGAATTCTCCATATGCTTGCTCCACACAGTAGTTGACCTCCATTATGAATATTAGTTTTTGATTCCAACCCTTCATAAGGATGATACAAAAATTTGCCAATGTGACTGAATGTCTCCTTGCACATTTCTAACTTCTTCAAGGGGCCACATTCTCACAGTTATGATGCTCTTCTTGGATGGACCACATGTTCCTAACAGAAGACATCCTTTCCAGAAATAATAACTCTCATGAGAATTGAGAAATCTTCATACTTCTGATTGAGAAAGCCAGAACAAGGTTAAAGCTTTTTCTTGCAGTCAAAAGAAGACTTCCAAGTAAGAGAACTTCTTTTTCTTTTCCTGTTTTTTGGAAACACAACGGCAGACAATGCGACTAACAAGCTGTTGGCACCCCAAGTCAAGCTCAGTGGCAAAGGGCCAGTAGGGCTTTCACCTGCACACCAGTGGGTTTGAACCTACAACCTTTTCTGAGACCCCAGGGTCCCAGACAGGGCTATATCACCGAGCCATCACCCCTGGGGTTAAATTAAATAACTTTCAGAACCACGAAGAAAGAACAACACAGATGGGACGGACTATAATGAAAACAACAAAATCAAGCAGTATGAACAAAAGTGACAGTCTCTCACTTGTTCAGGGACCATCAACAGTAACATGCATGGCAGCAACTTATCTCTCACAACTTCCCCACTGAATTCATCAGCTCCCTACAGTGGGTATAGGTCAGTGTACCCACTAACCTGTGTCCTGAGTTTCTGTTGCAAGTCCAGAAGTAATGTGAAAACTCAGCCATGATACTGGCTAGGAAACTACCCACATAGAAGGGGAAAAAATATAGAGAAAAGAAAAGGGGAAAAATAAAAAAGCATACACAAAAAGAAGAAAAAACATAGAATAACATACAACAAGGGTAAATAAGCAAGGACCAAGTAGGCTTAAAAAAGCTCCCCACTTACAAGAGAAGCTTACAGGTCAACTAAGCATGTCTAGAAGAATAAGGAAAGAACAAGAAGACACAAAAGAAACAAAAATTAAGCATAGTTGTGGTTTATGGACACATAGAGTTTTATTACATCTACAAGATTGCAGAATAATCTCCACAACAGTACTCTGAAGGTTATCAATCAGTGCAGTGATATCCATATGAGAGTCGCTCAACAAAGTGTCAGACCTTCATCTTCATCATGAATTAGCAGTGGTGAGCTGCCATGACTTCTCACTGATTTCATCAACTCCCAACGGCAGGTGCATATAAGTATAAATCAATCTGCCCAACTACTACATTGAAAGTGTTTTGTCAATATAGCAAGTATGGTTCAGTTATAGTCATCACACCTGAGAGGTCTGGATATCACAAGAACCTAAAGCACTTCACACCAGCAACTATTATTACTGAACATGACCATATTTGAAGCTTTTCTCAAATCACATCATTGGAACCAAAACCTTTTAGACATCAGACCTGTCAAAGTGGTGCGCACAAGCAAAAATGGAGTTGTTTTGATAGAATAGTGCAGTTTTTAACATTGCTAGAATCACTAATTTCCTCACATTGAGAATTTTACAACTAGAAGAGAAAGTTTCATGGGCATCAGAAAAGTCATTGCGCTACCTCTTCAGACTCTTCCATGGCTTGAGCTAATATTTGCTCTGCTCTCTTGCTCTTCTCATCTTTCTCTTCCTCCTTCCATGATGAAGCATTCCCCCTTCCTCTCTTGTTGGAAGGTGGAGAGACAGGCTGTGCCAAGCATCGCTTTGCAGCAAGTGCCTTTGCTCGAGTCTTTTGTCCCCAATCAAATGTGAGAGACACTGGCATCCGATCCTTTGTCTCTGCAATGAAGGTCTGCTGCTTTTCTTTCAAGGGCCTCGATCCAGAATCTACAACTTCAAAACCTTTTTTTACAGCTTCAAGTGCTGGTGCAAATGCCTCCAACACTGATGGCAATGCAGCTGGCCCATGAGAGTCCTGATTCTGTGCATGCAATTCTGTGGTTCCTCTGAAGGGAGTAACAAGGGTGACCTCTTTCTCGCCAGCTGAAAGAGGGGGTGCTAGAAATGGATGATGAGCTACTGGCCTCTTGCCTTTCCCTTTTGAGCCATGAGCCTCTGGTGCCATTTTTGCACTTGAGACATCTTGCTCTTGTGTAGGCCATTGCTGTCGTGAGTACAGTTGAGAATCCCCCCCACTAGTGGCAACCAGATTGAGTAGGTTGTTGTTGGACCCGTCACTGACCACTGCACCCCGGCCTGATAGGCGGAGGTGGAGAGAAACAAGGGATTGCTCAGCTTTCCGACGCTGTCGAGCCTGCTCAAGCTTATCCAAGCGTGGGTCACTTTTTCTCTCATTCCAGACAGGTGTATGACAGTATGTATGAGGGTCTGGAAATGCAGGGAGCCAGGAAGGGATGTGAGGGTGGGGTGGTGTTTCACCAAGCTGAGCAAAACTAGGGGTTGGTGCCCGTTTTTTGAATACTGGAAAATGAGGAACAGGTCTTGCAAAAGGGATTTCTTCTGCATATTCCACATACCTCATTACATCACGTAGGGCAGCTGAGTTGGCAACACAACGAGAGGTTTCTGCAGCTCCTGCAAGGCCCGAACCCAGATCCTCTATTCCTAGAATTACATCTAGAGCATTGCATTGTGTTCGGCCAGAGAGATTTGCGTATGAGTGTGCTGCTTTTCCAAGGTCACCAAGATACCTCAGAGCTATGTCAGCTAGAGTTTCAACAGCAGACTGCTGTAATGCATGGAACCCTGTAGCTTCGCACACCTGGGCAACTGCCACTTTTGCCACAGAGCGACCAAAAGCATCTATACTACCCCCACTATTGCCCCCACCACCCGCACTCCCACCACTGGCACTATTCACTCCACCGCTGCCTGTTCCCGGTCCACTTGTCAAGCTTTTTTTACTTCCCTTCTCCCTATCTTTGCTTGCCTTTGCTGCCATCCCTTCATCCTTCACTTACTTCGAACTCACTCCACTGCTGCATGTTCCGGGAAAGCTTGTTAAGCTTTTTGTACTTCCCTTCTCCCTATCTTTGCTTTGCTTTGCTTTGCTTTTGCTGCCATCCCTTCATCCTTCACTTACTTGAAACCCTTGCTGCCAGAAAGAAATTAGGGTTTGATAGCAAAATCACTTCACAAGCTTCCAACAGACCAAGTAACTTACTTAAAAACGTATCCTCATAACGAGTGAAAACCCTACACACTTCCAATTTCAGGCAACCTGAAAATTAGAAACTGTGAGATGACCTAAAAGTTCCGTCTGCCTGCCTCTACGATCTCCCTCCTCCGACGTCTCAACTTCCCTCCTACCACTGTGTCCAGTTGTTCCATCTTCTTCTACCGCTGCGAATCGAACTTTAAACAGTCTCCTTCTAAACCCTATATATCTACCTACAAAGAGTCGCGCTCTGGGTTATTAGTTATTACATGGACCGTCGCTACTACGTCGCCTGTGCGACCCCTCCTCCACCGCGCCCCCTCCGCGCAGCTTCCATTGTCGTCCGACGTCCAAACAAAGAGCATTTTTAACTTGCACCCAACCCCGCCCGCCCGCCACCTCCCGGCGCCGAATGTCCCGGAGCCCACTTTGCTCCTTGTAACAAGGAGACGTCCACCCTCCTTACAACGGTTCTACTTTTATTGGTCTTGCCTACCAAGGCAAGCATATCGTGTTTAGGTTCATTATAGAGTATAGTAGCTTAAGGGGATTTAGGGTTTAGGGTTTAGTCTTATTTTTGTATGAGCATTTTTGAAAGATGCTATTTTGGCTTGTGCTGAAACTTGAGACTAGTTATAAGAGTTATAATAATAATGTCTTGAAGGATTTTGGTTCCTTGTAGAGGATTTTTTGAAGATTTTTTTTTTGCATGGTGAAATATTTGAGTTTCCATAATTCTTCTTTTGCCTTAAAATACTTTTTAAATGTAAAAGGCATGGCCACAATGTGACACATCCCTTGTTATTGTTATTCTTAATAAATTAATAATAGTTCTTTGAATTAATCAAATAAGTAATATAATTTTAAATTAATCTATTTTGTGTGTGTGTGTGTGTGTGTGTCTATATATATATATCCTTTTCTTGTTTTTTCATTGTGTTTGTAAATGCGCTTTGGTTTTTCTTTTTCTTTTTTTTTCCTGTAATGCTCATTATTACATGGGGAAAAATGAAAAAAATAAAATCTTGTAGGTCTTGACTCTTGACATCAAGCAACCCATTGAAGAGAAGAGAAGTCCCAAAAGAAGTGCCCCCTTCACCTTTGCTTGAAGGTGGGTGCTTTTAATTCAGGAATGCCCCACTCCTTGGGCATTACCTTATACATTAGTCTCTTATCACCGTTTTTTTATTTTTTAATTATTTTTAAATAAATATTTTTAAATTATAATTTAAATAATATAATGTTAAATTTAAATAATTTATATTATTATTTATTATTATTGCTTCTTTGCACCTTGCCTTGCACATTCTCTTCTTCCTCTTTTCAACTTTGTCTTAGTTACTTCTTTATGTTCCATGAGAAATCTTTGGTTGTGGTAGTTTTTGTGCTTACGACACTTTATTTTTATTTTAATTAATAAACAAAATATTTCTTTGCAAGATGTAAATGTGTGTTCATACCATACAAAACACTAACTATTAACCAATGATTAGGGTGGACCAGAAAATGTCTTATTATTTACAAAATTAGATTTATTTAATAAGATAGAAGAAATAGCCAATCATGCTTCACCACACACCAATTTGATTGGTTGACTCATTGTTTATTAAAACAAACATTTTAAACATATCATAGCCTACGGTCAATTTCCACATTGACAAAACAAATATAATTTTTTTTTCAAAAAATGAGTTCGTTTTTTAAATTTGAAATTATATAAATTTTCCATCATCTACTATATAATATTGTGACAATGAAATTATTCAGAATGTAGCCTATGATAAGTTATGATGATTTTCAACATGTCAACTTCATATTTTTCACAAAATTTTATTTCATTATTTTGAGGATTATTTACTGAAAAAACTGACCTTAGGGTAAGGTAATAGGCAAGAATATATGGCCCTTTGGAGAAGGGATAGAAATTGACTACCTTAATAATGGTAGAATAAGATTGAGTGTCAATGTAGTCATTGTTAATGATAAATAAATTGGCCTTTGCAATGACAATGTAAGAAAAATACCAATTATTAAAACCTTATGATTAACAAGCCTACATACAATTTTTCTACTTGTTATGACCCAAAGAATGTCACATTATATTATTGTGTAAAGGTCTATATAGATTATTAGTTTTTGAATATCATTTTCAAATCATTAAAAGTAAGGATAAACAACAAAATTATTGGTTGCAATGCTTCATAATGTTTTTGGGTATTTTAAAACCATCATATTTATTTCAAACTTATTCAAATGTTCTCATAATATATTTAGAACAATATTGTATAAGTACAACAAGTATTTACAACATTAACCCAATTTACTAATTAAAAACATGTAAAATTAAACAATCCCATATCTATTCATGTTTATATTCATTATATGTTCGAAATGATCACAACCACAAAGGTCACATGGAATTGATGTTTATGACTATGACCATGTCTATTACTCAATGTTTATAATAACATGTTTGAATGCATGATATAGTCATATAGTCATTAGTGGCATATACAATTGCAAATTTGTAATCATGGATGTAGTCATAAAGTTATTAGGGTTTTGAAAAATTGGATCAATTGTTGCCAAACATATCAAAATTATCATTAAAAAAATTAAAAATTCAACAAATCATTATGTGCGTAATTGTTTTTTGAAAATTTGGACATTATTGTGTGTGGAGATTTTTGTCAAGTACATTTTCATTTTGACTTGATTCCATTTCTTACAAGCTATTAAATAGATTGGAGGAAAAATTAAAAATAAGCATAAAGTTTATCAAAATGATGGGTCTTGGTTTTAATTATCTAATCTACCAAAGAAAATTAAAATATATATAGAAGTAATTCCAGTCAACTAAAGTAGTTTTAATTTTCTAATCTACCCAAAGAACATCAAATAAAAAATTATAAAAATTATTAAAAACTAAGGCAATTACAAGCATTTACATGATTATTGACGGATTATTAAGGTTAAAGATGTGAAAAAAAATGTTATAAAGTGAAGATTTGCAAGTGCGCTCTTGCTTTTGCAAATGACAAAATATATACAACATGTTTAATTAAAATAAAAACAAAGCCTAAAAAATTTGAAAACACACATTTGAAATAAAATCAAGACAACAAAAAATGAAAAAAATAACAACAAAATGAAGAAAATGACATTTCAAAGAAATAAATTCCATAAAATATTAAAGAAATAAAAAACCTTCCAGATTGTAATTGAAGAAAAAACTTGATATTTCAAACCTACACATCTACAAAGGAAAATACAAACAAGAAATATTAGTTTATAAACCCAAAGAACACCAACATAACACAATAAAGAGGCACTAATAAACAACAATAAAATACAAAAAGGCGACATTGACAAACAACAACAAAACACATTAAGGAGGCAACAATGAGCACTAATAAAACATAGCAAGGAGGTGTAGACAAACACTACAACACAACAATGAGACATTAATGAGCTAAAACAAAGCACAACTAGGAGGTATCAACGAACACCAACATAATGTAGTTAAAAAAAATTGATGAAAAACAATAAAACACAACCAAGAAACAGTGACGAACACCAATAATGCACAACTAGGAAGCATCGATGAACAATAGAACATGATTAGGAAACATCAATGAACACCAACAGACCATAGCAAGGAGGTGTCGACAAGCACCAACAAAGCAAAACAAGGACATGTTGATGAGCATCAATAGACTATAGC
>Ga0209611_10010346_pt1 | contig 13778 bp, 8 predicted proteins | sample S1TSphgellanicum_3_FD_187693 | JGI IMG/M metagenome (GOLD analysis project Ga0209611, IMG submission 187693) | Host-associated microbial communities from peat moss isolated from Minnesota, USA - S1T2_Fc - Sphagnum magellanicum MG (SPAdes) (version 2) | ecosystem: Host-associated > Plants > Peat... | reverse complement strand
GGGGGGGGGGGGGGGGGGGGGGTGGGGTTTGCACAATCGCCAGTTTTTGGACCTCACAAAATTGGCGAAAAAGAAACACGTGACGTCACCAGTTAGTGATACACGGGTCAACGGAATGGTCGAAGGGAAGGGAGGCAGGGATGGAGAAACTGACGACCAAACAGACGACCAAACAGACGACCGAACTCGCTGGCTGGCGAATAATAATCCGGTCGTCGTTACCGACAAACTCCGACACAGAACTTGGAAGGATGACAAGAGCAGATCGTGCATCGGTGATGAGTTTTTGTTTTTTTCCCGTTAAAAAAAAAATAATAATTTGGCTGTAAAAGTGGCGTGCAAAAGCAGGCAATCGTCAGAAAGGCATGGGCTAAAAAACATTCAAAGAAATCTCCCAAAAAAACCAAAATCCAAAACACAGGACCAACAACAAACAGCAACAAAGCAACGAACTTCTCCTAATCGCACGCCGCCTGCAGCAGCAGCACACACGACGAAACGGCAGGCCAAAAATTCTTCTTCACGCGCTTCATTCCCAAAATGGGTTCTCATCTTGGGTAGTAGTAGTAGATCTGGCAGGCACCCAAAGTCGGCCGGGTTTTCATGGATTGCGCAGCTACGTTTTGGTCCCCATTTCTTGGAAGAACTCGGCGGCCGCAGCAGCAGCAACAACTACAACAGCTAGAGAAGAGCGGTTTGTCGTCGGCCTTGTAATTCGGCCGGGGTTTTCATCCCAACCGCATTGAAATTCGAGGTGGGTTTTGCGTGTACTAGGTGCTCCCGACTTTTCTCTGACTCACATGCCTGGATCTTGCTCTTCTACTGCTCCAGCAGCTTGTGACCCTTAGGGTTTGTAGCCATAGGAGTCGGTCAGTACTGTGCATTCGTTCTACTGACATGATGCATGCTCCTTCCTTATAAAACCCTAGCATGGGGTTCCTTAGATTATTCACAACCTTGGATTTTGCCAACCCTAATCTTCTTCAGCAGCTTCATGAGCTTTGATCCACCTCTCAGCTGAAGTGCTCTCTGTACTGGGGTTATATTATGGGTATCCAGGGACATGACTGCTTGCTTATAGTCACATGATGCTCTCTGTAGCTTGAAACTTAGTAGGAGTTTTTAAGTGTGCAAATTTGGCCAAGTGTTGTTCTTCTGAGACCAGTGAAATTCTTAGATTGAACACTAGGAAAACAAGGGTAAGGCATTTCCTACCCCCACTCATTTACACCAAACCGCACATTCATTCCCTAAGTGGCATGTAAATCCTAGTGAAGTGTTTTATTCTATGAGATAGGTAAAATACATGGAAGACTAGGAACAAAGGGCATTTCCTACCCCCACCCATTTGCACCAAGCTGCACATTCCCTAAGTGGCATGCAAATCTGATGAATTGTTTTCTTCTTCGATATTGGTGAAATACATTGAAGACTAGTAGGAACAAGGGGCCATTTCCTAACCCCCCCTATATTTTACACACAAGCTTTGTACATTGCTCAAACTTGCTGCTGGAGGTCCACATATTTTGGTCAGCCCTGTAATCCTTGAGATTATTTCAAGTTGCAGAATTGTCAGTGCCAGTAATTGGGTAGCAGTCAGGTTACTAACAACTGCCTCCAAGTATAAATGCTATGTTGACCATGTTTTGCAATCTGAGGTTTATTTCAAGCTTTTCTTGACTACTACTACTTTCTGGCAACCTTCTCATGAAAAGCATTAAATCAAAGACATCATGCTGCATACATGTGATGTGGATATTCATTTTCTAACACAATTTCCCAACAATCAAATTAGGTCTCAGAATCAAGCTGCATCGGGGAATCAATCATGGGAAATTGCTTCTCAGATGTAGCTGGAGGTGAACAGGCTGTTGGGGGTGTACAAAGCCGCAATGCCGTAGACTGGCAGAGTGATGTCTTTGAGGCTGTGGAAAATCTTGGTGGAACACGGGGCCTCTCTTCTCAAATACAGGTTGGAATTTTGTTGTTTACCAATTATGTAAAGCTGGAGTAGTAGTGTGTTAGTTTAAGTGTGCATGTTCTCAAATCACTCTCTGTCTCAATTGGAAGAAGCATCTAGGATAAAACCTAGCCAGGCCATGTGAGTGCAGTGGATCCTCCTCATCAAGGGTTCAGAAGGACCCATGAAGGAATCACTTCACAATTGTCTATTACCATGGTGGGTGGTCTAGGAGGTCTTGTTTCACTGCCTCTTTGGCAAATCAACTTCATTCCGCAACAGGAAAAGAAATCTCATTGGTTGACAATTGTACAGGTTTCACTCTATAACATCCTTCATAACTGGTCCATCTTGGTTTTTTTGTGGGGTTTGGTGCAGTTATCATTTTCAGCAAACAAGTTACGAGTCATGGATACCTTTTCTAAGGTGAGTCTTTCCTGCAACTGGAGCTGGGGATTGCTGCTGTTTCTTGGTGTGAATTTTGTCCCTGGCTATCCCTGCCCATTGTCTGTTCTCTTCCTTTCTCTTCATTCTGCCCCCTCCACATCCAGCAAGGAATTTTAATCACCTGGAATTTTTGTATGTGTAGCTGCATGTTTTTTTGTTATTTATAGCAGTGTGGATGTGGATGCAGAGTGATCCCATGCTAGTTGGATTCTTAAAGCGCTTTGATGGCTCACTTGAAGAACTTGGACGCACAGAAGTTGTTTTAAATTCATCATCGCCAAACTGGGTGAAGGAGTTGAGAGTAGAATACCGATTTGAAGAGGTGCAGCAACTTCTGTGAGTCTTTTTGTGTGCCCTCCCCTCATCAACAATGTGTAATTTCCACCATGTAACCTCATCATTTTTGTAATGTATAAATTGATGTACCAGACTCAATACCCTTTGTGTTTTGATGAGTCGTGTGTACTATTCTGATGTCTTTTCTACCTTGCTGTACAGGCTCAGAGTTTATGACATTGACACAAACTTTGCCAATATTTCTTCAGAGGTGCAAACTTGCATCCAACTTGATCAGATTGCATATCAGATTATTGATCAATTTATTGTTAGTGACCGTTACTGGTCCATGCTGTAGCAAGATTAAATTTTTTTTCTCATTTTTCTTTCTTCTTTGAACATGGCAGACAAAGCTCTGGCCACAGGAAGGTTTCTCATAGATAAGTGATGACATGGAAATGGGTTCCCCATCCACAAGTGGGTTTAGCAATGTTTTGTGACTTGTTTTGTAGTCTCTGCAGAAGCTTCAACTACAAGACCAGGAATTTCTTGGAGAGGTGGTGTGTGCTCTTTCAGAGGTAAATTGGTCTTGCATTTTAAGTGGCTGATGAGCCTGTTTTGTTGACTGAAAGACTGCACCCATGACAGTTTTTAGAATTTTGATTTTCTCTCTAGAGTCTGTCTCTGTATACTGAATGGATGGAGATGTTGGTTGGGGAGCAGATTGTGATGGCGCCCAATCAGAAATTCACGGTGCCACTACATGGGCAGGGAGAGCGGGTACATCAGCATGATTGGGGCTCACTCACTATCACTGCTGAAGAGATGGTCAAGTCAAAGTCCTTGGTGGAGATTGTTGTCAGATGTGCTGAGTTGGATAATAAGGACCTTTTCTCCAAAAGTGTATATCTCCTAAACCCTAAAAGAGAGCCTTATTCATGACCACTAAAGGACCAGGAAAAATAGATTTCGATAGCATTCTAAGTTGAGTCACAAGGCTTTAAATTAAAGGTGGGAACAATTTCTGCACTCTGCACAATGTGACCTTCAACTTTGAATCTATTCTGCTGCAGGACCCGTTTATCAGAATTTCAAGACTTCAAGAGGATGGCTCTGCAACATCAGTCTACAGGACAGAAGTGAAGAAAAACAATCTCAACCCCACCTGGAAACCAATTAGAATAAACCTACAACAGCTTTGCAATGGGGATATGGTAAGGACATTGACAATTTTCCCGCACACAGTTGGGTTCAAACTATTTCATTTGCTGCAAGAGAACCAAAAATGTGATGACTTCTGTGTCACAAAGGAAACTAGAGCTATCAAAACTGCATATTTCATTCAATAGAGCTACCAAAACTTGATCTTTGCTGTATGAAATCTGGGGAATATGCTAAGGTCTTTGTTGAGGTTTGAGCCTTGTGTGTAAGTAGTTTAATCCAGACAAGTTCTAAGGGGGTCTAAGAAGTAGTATATCCTTCAGTTATTAACTTGTTTTGGGTATTTTCCAGGATCGACCATTGAAGATTGAGTGCTGCAATTTCAATATCAATGGATCTCATGATCTAATTGGGTAAGCCAGAAAGTCCTCTGAATTGTAGAGATGAATTTTGTATTTTGGAGCTCCAGTGATTTTTTCCTTCCCAAATGATTAGTGTCACTACAGGAAGCATGAAAGGCTCAGAGGTAACAACAGGGTCTCTACAAGAGTGATGATCCTGTGGATTAAGGACCCACATTTTTGAAGTATGAAACTATTCGAAATGGTTAGTATCTGACTAACCTTGAGACCCATGGTTATTCCTGAGATGATTGTGTGTGCAGGGTTACTCAGATATCCTTAAATGGGCTGCTGGAGTTGATGAGAACACGCCTGCCTCAGGATCTGAATCGACCTGTGCAGAACCAGAACAAGCAGCCTGGTGTGTCCAAGGTCTGGAACTTTCTATACGGCCAGATCATTAATATTTTGGAAGTCTCCTGAAAGGTCAAAGAACTAGTAGGTCAGGATTAAACCCCAAATTGTAGGAATGAAGATACCAAACAGAATTGGACTCTCAAAAAACCATCTTTGTTGCTCATCAGTCTACAAATTTTTCATTGCAGAGTTTCAATCTGTCTGTTACTCTTGTACTTGTCTGGTGCAGACAGGAGGGAAATTCTATGTGGAAAGCTGTGTAATTACACCCATTAAAAGCTTTATAGATTATGTTACTGGTGGCTGTGAGCTCAACTTTATGGTTGCAGTTGACTTCACAGGTGAGCTGGATGAAGCATCTGCTGTTGATTGTGGTTTACAGAGGTGATTTTTAAAAGAAATTCATATGCAAATGCAAGGCTGGTACTGCGAAATTTCCTGTTGGAAGAGTTCTCTCATTTTAAACACACTTGCATATGACCCTGTAAATAACTGGGTTTTAGTAGCTGGAGAGTGGAAACAATACCCACCCAAAGCTCTGACAAAGGAAGAATATATGTAGCATGGATGGCTTCAGCTAGTTTTTCCTTACGGAAATAGAGATCTACTTTTTGCTAATATTGCATTGGGGCTTCCATGCAGCATCGAATGGAAATCCTCTTCAACCAGACTCTCTGCATTATTTTGATCCATCAGGCGGCCGGTTAAATGCCTATCAAACCGTGAGTACCATCTACCTTATCACTTGTATTTCTTTACTCTTACACAGCAGAGGACCTTGCAATTGTCAGATGCTAGAAATTCTGTCTATTTCTGGTTTTCATATCAACACCAGTCTTTAGCTGTATGTTGAGCTGAAGCTGAACTTAATATTTGCTCTTCACAGGCTATTCAGGCAGTTGGTCAGGTCATACACCATTATGACACTGATAAGCGTTTTCCTTGTTGGGGTTTTGGAGGTCGCCCCATTGATGGACCTGTGTCGCACTGCTTTGCACTGAACGGAAACAACTTGAATCCAGTGGTGAGTGACAAAGTGCTTAGTGTTAAATTGTCCATAGTAGCTAACAGATCTATGGTCTCTGAAAACTTCAATTAGTTTGGACCCACTTCTTCTTCACTGTTAAGTAAGAAGCTGATTCTGTTGTTTTGAATCTTTGCCAATAGGTGGATGGAATCAATGGGATTATGTTTGCCTACTCACAGGCTCTCAGGAATATCACATTGGCAGGGCCTACTTTGTTTGCACCGGTTATAAATATGGCAGCTTCAATTGCATCTCAACATGTCTCTCAGGACAACCAAAAATATTTTGTCCTGCTTATTATTACGGTGGGCAGAAGTTTGTTTTTCCTCCTGCAATTTTCTTATGGTTGCTGCTAATTTTATGAATGGATGAGATTATTTTGGAAACAAGAAGAAAGATATCACAGAGGCTGACCTCTGCTTTCTGACATTATCTCCGATTTTCAGAGTTTGTCAACTGTGTGTGTGGGTGGGTTTTACACCTTTCTGTTTTCATTTATTTCCTTCATGTGAGCTGCTCTTGCAATGCAAAAAAAATTCAGCAAATTTATTTTAAAATATGAAATGTGCTGTAATGCTTGGCAGGATGGTGTTATTACAGATTTGCAGCAGACAATAATAGCAATCATTAATGCAGCAGAGCTTCCACTGTCGCTGTTAATTGTGGGTGTAGGGGGTGCTGATTTCACAGAGATGGAGGTAATACATTCTTTATGTGAGAGATCTACTATTGACATGCTTGAAACTGAATTTCAGAAATGGGTGTCAGTTCTGCCAGCAGAGAGTGTGTGTTATGGTATTCATTTTTTGAACCTGGTTTGCTGTCACATCCAATTTACATAGATATATATGTACTCTGATGTGGTGTATTCATCCATTTTGGACATTTTCAGTGATCCATTGGGTTGGTTTTGCTCAGACTCTGGATGCTGACAAGAAACGCTTATCCGGACCAGATGGACGGGTGGCTGCACGGGACATTGTCCAGTTCATGCCCATGAGGAATGTGGCACGTAAGTATTTCCTCTTAAACCAAGCACACGCTTGTAGGAGCAGAGAAAAATAATTTGAATACAATGTCTCTCAAAGGGAAAGACAATCAAATAGAGAGCCATAGGCACACAGCATAGATCGGCAAACATTAGAGGGTGGGTGGTGATAATGGCCCTAAACCCTAAACCTACAAATATTATCAGTGTTATAGGTGTAAAACTATCTGTGCTTACTTGTTGGTGGGGGCTGCTGGTGTAGCAGATGGAGCATCAGTAGCCAGAAGTCTTCTGGCTGAACTCCCAGGCCAGTTGCTGGAGTACATGAAGTCAAGGGGGATTGTTCCAGGAAACAGACCCTTAGTTCAACCACATGCATTTGCCAGTTGATATGATTAGTATGCTAGAAGGTCATGTGTGGAAGGTTTTAGCTTGGTGATGAATGAATCTTCCCTATTGTTTTGATTTTCAAAGTTGGGAGAGAGAGGCCTGTCAATACTTTGGTACCCACTTTTTAGGTGATCTTTGTAGCCTGTACAACTTTTGGACATTCTTGAAGCTTGGCCATTGATACAAGAAGCTCTAGGACCAGATCTTGACCATGACTAGCATGAAGCTCAAGTGATCAAAGTTTTTCTTTGAACCACCAACTATGTAGGTTCTCTGCACTTCAGGTTTTCTGTTTCTTGATTTTAATTCAAGATTGTGTACCTCATATGTTCAGTGGTATGACAATAAAAAAACATTATTGGAGCATGCTAAGTAGCCCAGCCTGCAAGGTCACCCTACTGCCTGTTGCATTTGGCAGTAAGAGGATTGGGTGTTGAGTACATCTTTCAAGGTGGACTTCTCTTAAATTCCTTTATTGGTTTTCTTGTGCATATTTTTGCAAGGGTGTGTTGGGTCTCCAGGCTGATTTGTAGGAGATATCCTGAGTTGTGCCTTAACATATTGCTCAAACAAGATGGTCATAATGGTTCCAGTTGATTGTTATGAGGATTTTGAAATCAATGGAGTTTCATGTGTTGGGATCAAAGCTCCACTAGTTTCACTGATTCTTTGGGGACACACAAGCGAACCCCAGAATTTGTTGATTGTGTGCATGTTCCAATTGTCCAAGATTGCCATAAACTGATGGAAGTCCATTGGAGATTCATGGCAGCTCATCTCTGTCTAAATTTAACATTTGTATTTCATGTTTAACACAAGTAGTGGTGAACTTAACCAACCAATTAAACATGAATCTCATTCGCATAATATCTCATTGCAAGGTTTCACAAAATTATTATTGTTGCATGTATGAAAACTATCACAATCAAAGAATTTTCAACACGCACAAAAGCTAAAACAAAATTATACATACAAGGTTGAACCTATGTCCGTTCACACCCAAAAGGTAATTTAAAACAAAACCATGGAAGCATGCAAGAAAATATACAAATAAATTTTATTTATTAAAAACATGAAATAAGAAACGTTTAAAACATAACTTCATACACCAAATTGGTGTTGAAGGGAGTAATATTTTGTGTTCATTTTTTTGTTGAACTGTCAATAATGGATATCCTAAGAGCAATTTAATAATAAATGGTGACTTGTTATGAAAACCTATTAGAAAATAAAATTCTTTTTATAATTTGGCTACTTATAACAATTAGGAATAAATATTTCATGAAATTGATTCAAACTATTTTTATCTTTTTTGACGTCTTTTTAAAACAAGGAACATTATAACCAAAATTTTTTTTTTCAAAAAAAATCCCAACAATGTGAAATTTCACGCCAAAAAAACACTGAGAATTAGACTACCTTTATTTGTACCCCTTTAAAGACTTAATTCAAAAAAAAATCCATATAAAAACTTTCATATAAAAGCTTCCATATGATTGTTTAATGAACCTTTTTACCACATTCTTCAATAAATTGGTGAGAAATGGATGGTGATAGACGTACTTCATCCATGAATGACAAATGATGAATTACAAATAAATGAATTATCAATTTTTTTAATGAATCACAAAATTTATATACATTTAATTACTTGCTTCGGTGTAGTTCAAGATGTCATTTGTGACAATTATGTGCATATATAAATGTAATATATGGGCCAATTTGACAATCCAGTATTAAAATTTTAATTGATTTTCAAAAATTGAATTCGACACCCTTTTTTAATTATTTTAATATTTGACAAAAGGAGAAGTATTGATTACCAAATTGATAAAGGTGGAATATTAATTCACTAAAAATTGATGTCAATTACATTTTCATGGAGTTAAAGGGGGTTGAATAATCTACTTATAAAATAATGAAAAAGTCATTATTAATTTATCTCATCATCAAGCTATTGATTCTCTCATGTGCACATACTAGAAAGTTAGTTCATTTCTTTGTGATTGATGCACTCCCAAGCTCCTTGATAGATTCAAATGTGAATCTAAGGTGAAAACAGTGGAAAGATCACAAGTTGGGGCATGTTTTTTGGCTTGTAACACTTTGGGGGTAAAGGGGTGTGCCGGAGCTCCGAGATGAGAACTAAGAGAATGATAAGCAATTCAATTATTCACACGAACTTGCACAAACCAAACAATAAATTGGTTAATGCATAGCTAAAGCACTTTTGGTGCACAAACTCACCACATGCAAACACAAACTCACAAAACTCATCATGGCCCGGACTTGGGGGAAGCCACCACCTTCCTCCTTATCACAGTTCGGACTTGGGGGAAACCACCACCTTCCCCATTATAGTATTCTCTATGCCTGGCCACGGGGCTAGCACCGAAATGTCATTTTGTCCCGGGACTTCCAAAATTTTTGAAATTGGGACCCCCATGACTTTGGAAGCCCATAACTTTGTGTGCAGACCTCCGATTGAAGTGAGGTCTGAAGCAAATTTGTATTCCTCGTTGAGAGCTTTCCAACGGTATGTGACACGCCACCTGAACGCAAGGAAATCAGAGCAATTTTCGACTTTTAATGGTCGAGAGTCAAATTGAAAATATGACTCCCGGCCCTTCTTTTGGCCACAACTTGTGTTTTAAGTACTCAAATGAGTTATATAAGCCCATTTTAGACATCTTTGTTTCAAGAGTTTTTTAATGATATAAAAAACTTTTCAAGCTAATGAGTTTTCACCCCTGCAATCACCTTCTAAAAATTTGGAAATCCATTGAGACTCGAACTCCCAAAGTGAAAGCTCAATTGGGAGTGTGGGGGTTCATTCCTTCACATTCTCTTACACTCCTGGGAGCATGAAATGTGACTCTTGAGTTCACTCTTGGCTTGCACCTTTGTAAGCCCTTGCTTTGGTCACGAGCCCAAGTCTAGGGTATGTGACAATGATAATACTTAATAAACAAAATCCATTTAATGGGGAAAAAAAACACATGGAAAGAACAAAATATTTATATATTTTTTAAACATTTGACATAGTTGCCAAACATTTATTTTTAAATTAAAAATTCACAAATAATTTAATTAATGTTGAATTGGTTTAAGTACTATGGTATTTGAACCTTAAATGTTGATGAAGTTAATGTTTAAACATTTTATTCATATTCTATAATATTCAAATGCCACATTATTATATGATGGATGTTATTTCATTGATTAATTTGATCAAATAATTATAAAATATATCATTTTCCCTTACTTAAAGTTGTAAATTATGACAATAAAAAAATTTGACGGAAAATGTGAATGTATTTTTCTTTTCATTTTTCATCTAAATTTTATGCAAAGAGGTTTTATTTGTCATACTTTTCAATCTTTTGATTTTTGAGTTTCATTTTTTATTATGTTTATTGCATTCAACATTTTGAATTAACTACATTACCATTAAACTCAATGTTGTGTTTTTTATGCGATTTATCCTTGTTGCATTTTTTTTAAAAAAATTATTCCAATTTTCAACGTCTTTCAATTGAATGTAAGTATTATATATTATAAATCTTAAATTTACTTTGAAACAACAGTAATCTAAAAACTAAATTGTTAAACTTGAGTTATGAGTTTTTTATGAATCCAAAAGTTTTCACAAGATGGAAAGAGATGAATGGTTTAATGAACAAAATGTAATGTACCCCATATTCATTGAATTTTTTATTGTTGGATTTTTTTTTAATTCATGCTTATGAAAACTATGGTGTAAAATGTTACACATGCAAAACATGTAAGTTTGCATGGAAAAAATGCACAACTAATACATTTTTTAATACTTACAAAAGTAATAATGTTGAATCAATAAACAAAAGCAAGAATAAAAAGTCCTGATAATTATTGTAAATACAAGTTGTATGCACAAGGAACTAAACAATAATTTAAACTTAAGAATATTAATTAACTCAAAAATTCAAAATTAAATTCCATATGTAAGGTCATGTTACTAATATGAATCACATGTAAATAATATCATGTGATGTATAAGATAATTTTACTTGCTTTGATGATTATTTATTAAATGTAACTAAAAATCAACATTTAACATTCCTAATCATTGAGGAAAAATATGAAAATAAAATAAAATCAGTACTATGTTTTCCACGTCAATGTCATTTTGAAAACTAAAAAAGGAATGAAAATGACAAAACTTGTCGCCTTGGCGAGAAGATTTGACACTTGTTTTTTAATAGGAATATAAATGAAAGCAAATTCCTTTTGCTAATGAAATTCTTATAACATGTGAAATTGTAGATCAATGTGTTTTTCGAATTTAGGATTCAACATTAGATGCATAACAAATTGATTGTCACAAGACAAAAAAGTGGGTTATTCTTAAAGATAACCAAGATTAGAACAAAAATTTTGAAACCAAAAATAAATAAAAATTGTAAAACAAGTTGTAATATATTTGTTTTGCTAGTTAAGGCAATTACGCATGATTGTTTTTGATAAATCCAACAAATTAAAACCTAATCTAGAAAAATTAAACACCACTTGTGAACTTTGGGTCATCCAAATCATAAGCCCAATTCACATTAAAGCAAATGATAAGTGCAATAATGTTGTGTTCACCTACATAACAAAGTGCAAGATGAAGAACACAACATAAATAATGCAAAATGTGTTTAATGACAATAACATGATTATGTCAAAGGTGTTGACAAAATTGTACTATAGTGCATCTTACATGTCAAATATCAAGGCATGTACCAAAAATAATATACATGATGTTACCAATGACTTGCTTATAACAAAATTTGTATCAAAATCAACTTGAGTATGAAGTTGAACATTTATATCAATTGGTGTAGATCTTAGTTTGGATTAATTATGACCAAACTTGTGAAAAACATTGCAAATAAAATGAGTTTGATCAATATAAATTATGCAAAGTTCACAATTAAACTATGAGAAATCATGTCCACCAAAACCACATTGCCTTACAACTAGAGCTTGAAAACAACTAGTATATAACTACATTACAACTAGAGCATGAAAATACAAGTAATGAATAAATAAAATGCCACATTACAAAATCAAATAGTTGTGCTATAGTTGCACCTATAGGATCACCTATATGGTGTAATGTTCACATCATACATATAAATGTAATTAATCTTGTTTGTTATTTTTGACAAGTTACACTTTAGTTGCATGTGATAATTACATTATAACTAATGTAAATGTAACACCGAATCAACAACTACGTTGCAACTAATGTACAATTTTAACACATATAATCATTCCACATGTACACATTTTCATTGCCCAATAAATATGGCACTTGCAATTAATTGTCAACTATGATTCTCATTTATATAATTAATTGTATAACTATGTTATCACTATGTTGCCACTATATAAATATTACTTTTCCACTATTTTGTGATTGTTTTTCAACTATTAATAAATTAGTAAATGAAAAAAGTCATATTCCATTTTTAATATATAATAATGATTTAATACTTATTCTTTATTAACTATTTCACATTAGTTAACATTTAATATTTAATCCGAATTAATCAATGAAATGTAAAAAAAATTAAATAATTGAATACAATAATTAATTTTTTAAAATTAAAAAATTAAAATGATTAAAAAAAATTAAGTTGGTTGTTTTGGGCAAGGTACTACCTATACTTGTCCACTTGTCCACACCCATAGTAGGGAATTACCTTCCCATTTGAATTGGTTGACTTTATGCACAACATGGTTTCATTTGTATACAAAGACTTGTAATAGGTAACACAATTGCAAGAATTCAAATACCACATATCTTGCAAAACAAAAAAAAAACAAAACAAAACCCAATACATAGACTTTCTTGCAAAACAAATAAAACACACAACACAAAAACAAAGTGGTTTCAAATTCAAAAAATTAAAATTTGATCACCCAAATCCTTACTTATCCCAAACATGAAAAGTTTCAAATGACGTTCACACTAAAACTGGTTCTAGCCCTACTTACCATGAATAACCTACAGTAATTAAGATTAAAAAAATATACCTATCATAAAACTCCTTAAACAAGACATTGTAATGATTCCCATTAATAAAATCAAAATTCATGGGATTTACAACATTCGTATGGAAATTTTTATGAGGTTTGTGAGTTTGTTAACATTAGATGTGATTTGAAAATGTTTGGTGACAGTTATTACCATGTGCACACCCAAAACAAAAGTTTCATCAATATAGAATATATATAATTTAGAAACAATTTGCAATATCCATATTTTTATGGTTTTTATATTTGCATGCCCAAGGTAATAATGCCATAGATGTTTCTATGAACATTGGTTTTCTTACAAGCATATTTGTTTCAATGGTTACAACTTACATTAGTTAATGTTACAAGAATATGCATTTGCCATAACTAACCTTATTTGTTGTTTGTCATAAACAAATGACCAATGCCTTGTCCTACATACATTTTGCAAGATGAAAATCATAGATTATTATTTAATGTCCTTGTTAATAATCTGCCCACCAAAAGAAGATTGTTATTTAGTTCTTAAACATGTAAAATGTATTGAATCATTTTAACCTTCAATTCATTATTCACAAGACTTTGAATAGGAACATCACCTATTTTTGCAACCCAAGTGGTTTATCATTAGCAATAGAAATTCCAAGTTTCCCTTGAAGAATTTGTTCAAGATTTATGAACCAATGTTCTTAATTAGTCATGTGATATAAAACAACATAATTTGCA
>Ga0209611_10010345_pt1 | contig 13779 bp, 13 predicted proteins | sample S1TSphgellanicum_3_FD_187693 | JGI IMG/M metagenome (GOLD analysis project Ga0209611, IMG submission 187693) | Host-associated microbial communities from peat moss isolated from Minnesota, USA - S1T2_Fc - Sphagnum magellanicum MG (SPAdes) (version 2) | ecosystem: Host-associated > Plants > Peat... | reverse complement strand
TGGCCCTGATGTTGGGCAACAACGAGCTCGGCACGATCCACCCGATCGCCGCCCTCGCGTCCGAGGCGCGGGAGCGCGGCATCCTCTTCCACTGCGACGCCGTCCAGGCGCCCGGGCGCCTCCCCCTCGACGTCGGCGAGCTCGGCATCGACCTCCTCGCGATCTCGGCGCACAAGTTCTACGGCCCCAAGGGCGTCGGTATGCTCTACGTGCGTGAGGGGACGGCTCTCGCGCCGCTCGTCGTCGGGGGCAGCCAAGAGTTCGGCCTTCGGGCGGGCACGGAGAACGTGAGCGGTATCGTCGGCCTCGCTCGCGCCCTCGAGCTGGCCGCCGCCGAACTTCCGGCGGAGTCGGCCCGGCTCAAGCGTATGCGCGACGGCTTCGAGCGCGCGATCGTCGCAGCCGAGCCCGAGGCGCGCGTCAATGCCGCCGGGGCACCGCGGCTTCCGAACCTCTCGAGCATCGCGTTCCCCGGGCTCGACGCGGCCACGATCCTCGTGCGCCTCGACCTCGCGGGCGTCGCCGTCTCGGCCGGCAGCGCGTGCGCGTCCGGCGCCACGACCGCGAGCCACGTGCTCCGGGCCATCGGAGCGCCGCTCCGCGAACGGTCCGGCACGCTTCGCTTCTCGTTCGGCAAGCTTACGAGCGAGCAGGACGTCGAGCGCTTACAGACGATGGTACCTGAGATCCTGGCGCAGGTACGTGTCGCGGCTCCCGATTTGGGTATGTTAGCTAGCGGCTCGTCCGCCCGACTCTCGGAGGTACGTTCTTGACTCAATCGATCGAATGGTGGTCGATCGGCGTCGGCATCATGGCGCTTCTCTTCGGCATCGGCGTGCTCGTGCTGTGCCTCGCCGGGGCGGGCCTCCTCGCGCGCATCGGCAAGACGCTCGACGAAGTCGATCGGCAGATTCCGGCGCTCTCCACTCCGATCGCCGCGACGCTCGCTCACGTGGGGGGCATCGCGGATACGGCGGACACCACGATCGCGCGCCTCGGCGTCGCGATCGGCCAACTCGAGTACGTGGCCGCCGCGGCGACGCGGACCTCGAACTCGATCGGGACGACGCTCGCCAATCTCGCCGCGAACTTCAAGAAATCGAAGCCCGACCCCATTCCCGGCGGAGAGCCGATCCCCACCCGTACGAACGGGATCCTGTAGGGCGCATGGCGCGCGAGACGGGCCGGTTCCTCGCCGGTCTCTTCACCGGAGCACTCGTGGGCGCATCGCTCGCGATGGTTCTCGCTCCGGCGTCGGGTGAGGAAACGCGCGAACGCCTACGTGCGAAAGCACGTGAGGCGTCCGATCGCGCGAACGAAACGCTCGAGAGCGCCACTTCATAAAAGCATCGTAGGAGTTATCTTGGATATCAAAGTTCACGTTCGCGAGTCGGAGGACGACGCGTACGTCGTGGAACTCGGCGGCGAGATCGACGTGTACACGTCTCCGAAGGTGAAAGACGCCATCACGGAGCTGATCGATCAAGGTCATTACAATCTCGTGATCAATCTCGAGAAGGTTCGGTACATCGATTCGACCGGGCTCGGCGTGCTCATCGGCGGCTTGAAGCGCGTGCGCGAACACGGCGGCACCGTCAATCTCGTCTGTACGAATCCGCAAATCAAGAAGATCTTCGACATCACGGGGCTCGTGAAAATTTTCGGCATCTTCGACGATGAGGCGGGCGCGAAAAAGGCGCTCGCGTGAACCAACCCGATACGGGATCGGAGCATCTCGGCACCGTCGAGCTCCGCATCCCGAGCAAGCCGGAATGGGTCGCGGTCGCGCGTCTCGCCGTCGCGGCGATTGCGAACCGCCTGCCGTTTTCCGTTGAGGAAATCGAAGATCTCAAGCTCGCGATCGCCGAGGCGTGCACGATCTGCATCCAACAGGCGGGCGGAAGTGAATCGATCGACATCACGTGTGAAGCGGCGACGACGCATCTACGCGTCGTCGTTCGCGACCATCGCTATCGCGAAGGTGCGGAAGCGTCGAAGCGGCCACCCGTCGTTGCGGTCGAAGGCGAAGGTCTCGGCATTTTCCTGATCCAGGCTTTGATGGACACGCTCGACTATAGCGTCGATCCGCATCTCGGAACCGAGCTTCTCATGACGAAGCGAGTCGGCGCATAGCCGCGATGGAACCGCAGCGCCACGAAGACGAGCGCTGGGATCGTGGGCGAACGCGCGAAGCGTTCGGCCGCCTCGCAGCAGCTCGCGACCGCAACGCGCCCGATGCCGAACGGTTGCGCGACGAACTCGTCGTCGCGCACCTCAACCTCGTGCGCTATCTCGCGGTGAAGTTTGCGAATCGCGGCGAGGCGCTCGACGATCTGATTCAAGTCGGCACCGTCGGATTGATCAAAGCGATCGATCGCTTCGATCTCGAACGCGGCGTCGAGTTTACGACGTACGCGACGCCCACGATCGTCGGCGAAATCAAGCGCTACTTCCGCGACAAGGGCTGGGCCGTGAAGGTTCCGCGCCGCTTGCAAGAACTCAACCTCAGCGTGAATCGCGCGATCGAAAAGCTGACGGTTTCGCTCGGTCATTCGCCGACGGTACGCGAGCTTGCGGCGCACCTCCACGCATCCGAAGAAGAGATTCTCGAAGCGCAAGAACTCGGCCAGGCGTACAACTTGCTCTCGCTCGATACGGAAGTCACGGGCGACGGCGACAAGAACGCGCAGACGCTCGCGGATTACATCGGCAAGGTCGATCCGGGGCTCGCGAGCCTCGAGGATCGCGCGAATCTCGAGCGGGCATTCGAGGTGCTCTCGCGACGCGAGCGGATCATTCTCTTCTTACGTTTCTACGAATCGATCTCACAAACCGAAATCGCGAAGCGCCTCAACGTCTCGCAGATGCACGTGTCGCGGCTCCAGCAAAAGGCGCTCGAAAAGCTCCGGGACGTTCTCCAAGAGAAATAATGGCCTAAAGGGACCTTTTCGGAAATTGCTTAGGCGAAAGTCCTAGAGCGCGCGTTCTTACTGGTACCAAGGGCTAAGCGTCCGTACCCGAAAGCCGTCTCGAGAATGATGGATGGAGTGCGCGCCGAGCGTCCTTCCGTGCGCCGTGAAGATACGGCGTACTTCTTCGGCATTCGCGGCATCAGCGCGCTCGTCATCATGATCTTCCACTGCGATATGATGGTGTGGTATCTGCCCCATCGTTCGGTCCCGGCGATCTACGATGCGCTCACGTCGTGGTTACGCTATGGCGATTTCCGCGTCGTCCCGTTTTTCGTGATCTCCGGATATCTCTTGACGTTGCCGGCGACGAAGGCCCACGACTGGCCGCTGGGACGCAGTCTCGGCGGCTTCTTCAAGCGGCGCTTTACACGCGTCGTGTTCCCGTATTATTTCGCGCTCGCATTTTCGCTCGTGCTCTTCATCGCGTGGCGCGACTACATCGGCGATCCCGCGCACATCAAGGGGCTCGTGCTCGGCACCCTCGCTCACATCGCACTCGTGCACAATCTGAACGGGAAGACCGCGCTGTTCATCAACGACACGTTGTGGACCGTCGGACTCGAAGTTCAATGTTACGTCTTGATGGCGCTCGTATTCTTGCCATTGATGCGCCGCACCGGCGCGTTCGCTCCGGTCACGGTGGTGATTGCCGCGGTGGTCATCGGCTTCGGGACGCGTGCGCTTTTCGGAGAGACGGTCGACGACACGCGGCCCTGGTTCGTCCCGATCTTCGCGCTCGGGATGGCGGCGGCGGCATTGAAGAATCAGGCGTTCCCCGTGTTCGCGCGCATCGAGCGGGCGGTTCCGTGGGGCACGATCTGGATCGTCTTCGCAGTCCTCGGCGTCGCGCTGACGATCTCCGAAGGCGGCGACCCGCCGTATTGGCGCTGCTGGCCGAGCGTGATGGCGCTTGGCGTCGCGTTCGCGTCGTTCGTCATCTATCTCCGCGGAGCGCGTTCGGGCTCCCCGGCTCGCCTCGCGCTTCCGCTCGTGAAGCTGCTCGAAACGAAGCAGCTTTCGTTCCTCGGCCGCTTCTCGTACAGCATCTACCTCACGCACTTCCCGATCTACCGGCTCCTTCTCGCCCTCGTCGCGGCCCGCACCGACTCGGTGTGGATTCAAGGCGGCCTCGGCCTGTTCGTGTTCACGCCGGTATGCCTCGCCGCGGCGTACGCGTTCCATGTCCGCTTCGAGCGCCCGTTCGCGAGCGCCGGCGCCGCAAAAAACGTTGAAATCGCGGCGGCGAAGCCCCCCGATCCCCGTCGGGTCCGAACTTCGGTTGAAATCGGGGCGGCGAGGCCCCCCGATCCCCCACGGGCCCGCACTCACGGGCCCAGCGCCGAGGGCGAGCACGCTGCGCTCTCTCGCAGTGGGTTACCGAAGGGGTTGCCGCCGGGCGTTTAGGCGCTATACTAGGTGACGTGTCTGCACAAGTCGTTGGAATCATCCTGAGCGTCTTCGCGATCGTCATGGCGGTCGTGATCTACGTGGGCGGCTTCTCCGAAGAGAAGCGCGCGAACGTGGACTACAGCAAGGCCGCTCCGCCCCGATAGGCTTTCCCCGGCGGCGGTCGGAAAATCGGTTCGGTCATGGCATTCTCGAGTCAAGAACTTCGGCGCTCGTTCGTCGAGTTTTTCGTTTCTAAGGGGCACGCGCACGTCCCATCGGCGTCGCTCGTCCCGGACGAAATGTCGACGACGCTTTTCACGATCGCCGGGATGGAGCCGTTCGTCCCCGCCTTCCTCGGCGAGATCGCACCGCCCGCGCCGCGGGCCGTGTCGGTTCAGCGTTGCCTGCGCGTCGCGGGCGCGAAATCCGATATCGAGAACGTCGGCCGCACGGGGCGTCACGGGACGTTCCTCGAGATGCTCGGGAACTTCAGCTTCGGCGACTATTACAAGCGCGACGCGATCCTCTGGGCCTGGGAGTATCTCACCCAGAAGCTGCGCCTCGACCCGGCGAAGCTCTACGTGACCGTGCACGTATCCGACGACGAAGCGCAGCGCTTGTGGGAAACGGAGATCGGTCTCGCTCCGGACCGTATCACGCGTTTCGACGACGACAATTTCTGGACGATGGGCGCGACCGGGCCGTGCGGCCCGTGTAGCGAGATCTTCTACGATACGGGTGCCGCGTATGCGTCGTCGCCGGGCGACACCGGCCCGAATCTCGGCAATCGGTACGTCGAGATTTGGAACCTCGTCTTCCAGCAGTACAACCGCGCCAAAGACGGCACGCTGACCGAGCTGCAGACGAAGAACATCGACACCGGCGCGGGCTTCGAGCGGATGCTCGCCGTCGCGAACGGCAAAGCGTCGATGTACGAGACCGATCTCTTCACCGATCTCGTCAAGGCTCAACCGCCCGTCGGCGCGACGACGCTCTCGGATGCGGAATGCGTCGTGCGGCGCAACATCATCGCCGATCACGCGCGCGCGGTCACGTTTCTCATTGCCGACGGCGTGCTGCCGTCGAATACCGATCGCGGCTACGTGCTGCGTTTTCTCGTGCGCCGCGCGATACGCAACGGAAAGTTGCTTGGGTATCCGAGCGGGTTCATGACCGCGCTCGTTCCCGCCGTCGTGCGTTCGCTCGAAGACGGCTATCCGGAATTGCGGGCCGCCATATCGCGGATCGAGAGCGCGCTCGGGCGTGAAGAGATCGCGTTCAACAAGACGCTCGAACGCGGAAGTGAAATGCTCGCCGGGCTCATCGACGTGGCGAAGGCCGACGGTTCGGTGCTGCGCGGCGCAGACGTGTTCGCGCTGCACGATACGTTCGGCTTTCCCTCGGAACTCACGCGCGAGATCGCGGGTGAAGCGGGCGTGGAGATCGATCTCGCCGGCTACGAAAGCGCGATGGAAGAACAGCGTTCGCGGGCGCGCGCCGATGCGCTCAGGAAGCGCGCGACGGTCACGGTTGTCGACACGCCGTCGATCGCGACGGAGTTCACCGGTTACGATGGTTTGGAAGCGGACGGCGTCGTGCGCTCGATCCTGCGCGACGGCGCCGCCGTTGCATCCCTCGCAGCGGGCGAAGAGGCGCAACTGGTGCTCGACCGCACGTCGTTCTATGCGGAAAAGGGCGGCCAGATCGGCGATCGCGGCGTCATCGAACTTCTCGGCGAAGGCGGCGCGCTCGCGACGTTCGACGTGCGCGACACGCAATTCATGGGCGATGCGATCGCTCACCGTGGCGTGCTGCAGTCGGGCGAACTCGCTCTCGGCGATACCGTTCACACGGCCGTCGATCCCGGCTGGCGCGAAGAGATTCGCCGCCATCATACGAGCGCGCATCTCTTGCAGCGCGCGCTCAAGGACGTGCTCGGCGACGAAGTCGCGCAGGCCGGATCGTGGGTCGGCGTCGACCGCATGCGCTTCGATTTCCGCTCGCCCTCGGGCGCGCTCACGCCGCGCCAAAAGCGCGACGTGATCGCGCGCGTCAACGCGATGATCCGCGACGATCACCATCAGGAACTCAAAATCATGTCGCCCGCCGAGGCGACCGCGTCGGGCGCCGTTTCGATGGCCGGAGAAAAATACGGCGACAAAGTGCGCGTCGTACACTTCGGGCCCGCGATCGAGTTTTGCGGCGGCACGCACGCGATCACCACGGGCGAGCTCGGAATGTTCCTGATCGTGAGTGAATCGTCGATCGGTAGCGGCGTGCGGCGCATCGAGGCCGTGGTCTCGAAAGCGGCCGAAGCGTACGTACTCGATCAACAAGATCTCGTGGGTTCGCTCGCCGAGACGCTCGCCGCGAAGCCCGCCGAACTCGGCGAACGCGTGGAACGTTTGCAGAGCGATGTGCGCGACATGCAAAAGGCACTCGCCGACATCAAAGCACGGCTCGCCGGCTCCGATGCGGCGACGTACGTGGAACGCGCCGAGGATCTCGGCGGCAAGTCGTTCGTCGGCGCGGTCGTTGCCGAGGCGAATGCTGAGGCACTCAAGCATCTCGGCGCCGCGATCCGCGCGAAGATGCCGAGCGGCGTCGTCGCGCTCGCCGGCACCGACGGCGGTACCGTGTCGCTGCTCGTCTCCGCAAGCGACGACGTCGTGAAGGCGGGCGTCCATGCCGGGAACTTGCTCAAACTCGCGGCGCCCCTCGTCGATGGTCGTGGCGGCGGCGGCCCGGCCGCCGCGCAGGGCGGCGGGAAGAACGTCGCGGGTGCACCCGCTGCCGTCGAGGCGATCCGGGTCGCACTGCTCGCGTGAACGCCGCGCACGTAGCCGGCGCCGCGCTCGCGCTCGTCTTCGCACCGCTCGGACATCGCGGCGTCGCGGCCACGCATCCGCACGCTGCTGCGGTGCGAGCGTCGCGACTCGCCCCGGCGGTCGTCATCGAGCGCTACGTTGCGGCGTTGCACAAGCTCGAGGCGCCGACCACGCAATCGTTCGATTATACCGTCGAACAACTCGGGCTCCAAAACATGGAGCAGACGCATCACGTGTATCTGAGCGGCCGTCGCGAGCGCGACGAAACGACGATCGTGGACGGATACACGCTCACGCGGCCGTCGGTGCGGATCATCGCCGATCGCAACAATCATTACGACGTTGCCGCAATCGCGCCGAAACCGTCGGCCTATTCATTTCTCTATCGCGGTGCCGTCGTCACAGGCGCACACGTGCTCTACGTGTTCAAAACCGTTCCGCTCGCGCCGAGTGGATTCGCCGTGAGCGAAGTCGACATCGACGGAACGCACTTTCTGCCATCGCGAATCTATTTCAAACTCGCAGGCGACGTCGCGCGCGGCAGCGGCGTGCTAACGTACGGCCCGAGCGATCGCTACTGGGTCGTCCGCGACGCGCAAGTCAACGCCCACCTCGCAAACGGCACGAGTGCACACGAACACATCGCCTGGGGCGGCTATTCATTCCCGAGCGAATTACCGCCGTCGACGTTCGATACGCCGAACACACACGCGGTCGAGCAGGCGATGCCCGTCGCGGAGACCGCACCCTAGTTCGAGTTTGGAGATATCCGAGGGGAACGGTGAAAATGAGTCCGGCACTGCCCGATCGGCTTCGCCCCATGTTAATTGAGATTGCATCTAGATCTCGTCCAGATCTGTTAGATCTGTCCGAGCGTGTTCGTGAATGCTCTGAAATTTCGCCGGATGATCGAGAAGATCTTCAGGACCTGCTTGCCAACGAGCTCTGTGATTCAGGTCTCGACGAAAACTCAGTTCCTACTCCTCGTGGGGTTATGATAGATGACCTCATCGGTTGGCTGAGTTGCTGGGACTCAATGTAATTACGGTTTTCCGAAGTGGAAGCCGTATGTGACGTACGGAAGTACGCCTGCGTTGCGGTCGGAGAGCTCGCCCGTGCGGGTGAAGAATGAAACGTAGTTGATGTATCGGACGCCGTATGCGAATTGTGCGGTGCCGCGGTTGAGGCGATAGCCGATGTCGAACTCCGTTTGCGTGCCTCGCTCTGCTTCGGGCACGAAGCGCTCTCCCGGCACGTTCGGTTCGAACGGTAGCACGAGTCCGTGTAAGATGGGGACGAGGTCGAAAGCGATGCGCACGTTGCGGTTTGCGAGCGGGCGTCCGGCGATCTCGAAGCGGCCGCCCACAACGCGCGATGCATCGATGGCTCCGCCGGGTTGGTACGTCGAGCTCTGATTGTAGATCGTCTCGCCTAAGCCGAGCGATAGGCGATCGTGGAACGCATATCCCCGCAACAAGAGGTTCTCGAACGTGAGGTGCGTCGAGATCGATTGATTCGTCGACGTCGATGCGATCGATGGGGCGACGGGGAGACCTTCGACGAAGAGCTCGGCGAACGATTCGCGATGTGAGAGCGCCAGAATGGGAACGGGTTCCGATGCGATCGAATCGCGCGAGCCGTCTTCCGCGTGCGTTCCGATGAGCGGCCCGACCGTGAGATCGACCGCCGTTTCTCCCGCTCGTGCGGCCGTCGTCATCAACGCGAACGCCAACGGCAACGCGAGTGCGTACGCAAATCGCATTGCTTAGAGCGCTTGCTCTGCGGCGTCCGCGCGAGCGCTTGCGAGGTGCACCGTCACGCACTCCTGACGTAGCACCAGCGAACCGCCGTCGTTTTCGATCTCCGCGTACGCGGCGTTCTCAACGGCAACATCCCAAAAATCGTCGAGCGGCAGCCCACGCAGATCGAGGAGCGCGACGCGGACGACGGCATCGTGCGTGACGACGAGCGTGTCGCGCGATTCACGCGCGAGATCGTGCGCGAACGCGCGCCAGCGCGCGAGCACGTCCGCGAGCGACTCGCCGCCGTCGAACGCGACACTTGCGGGATCGTTGCGCCACGCCGCATAGAGTTCCGGTTCTTCGCGTGCCAGGTCGTCGCGATAGCGCCCCTCCCACGTTCCGTGCGCGATCTCGATCAGGCGTTCGTCGGTTTCGAGCGGTACGCCGAGGCGATCGGCCGTGAAGCGCGCGGTCGCCGCGCAACGTAGCAGCGGCGACGAGATGATGCGCGCGGGCACGGGCTCGCCGCGTTCGAGTCGATCGCCGAACGCATTCGCAAGTGCGAACCCTTGCCGGACGCCGAGCGCGCTCAGCGCGGACTCGAGTCGCCCTTGATAGCGCCCGGCCATATTCCACGTGGTCTCGCCGTGTCGCGCGAGCCAGACGTTAGAGGTCGATCGCACGCACGCTCTTGAGGCCCTCGATGCTGCGAATGCGCTCGATCGTTTCGGGCTCCACGCGGCGATCGGTCGAGAGGATCATGATCGCATCGCCTCCCGCGTCTTCGCGCGACACTTGCATCGTCGAGACGTTGATCTTCGCTTCACCGAGAATGGTGCCGACGCGTCCGATCATACCGGGTACGTCGTGATGTAACGTCAAGAGCATCGACCCGTGTGGGATCGCATCGATCTCGTAGCCGTCGATCGAAACGATGCGCGCGCCGGCGAACGTGGAGGTTCCCGCAATCGACGTCGAGCCACCCGAAACGCGCAGCACCGATGCGAACGCACTCGAGCGCGCGTCGCCGCGAACGTCGACGCTCACGCCGAGTTCCTTCGCAATCGTGCGCGCGTTGACGATCGATACGCGTCGATCCGTCGTCGTCTGCAAGAGGCCCGTGAGGAACGCCGTGATCACGGGCTCGACGTCGAGCGGCGCGATCTGACCTTCCATCACCATCGAGAACGGTGGAAGCGCGCTCGACTGCGCGAGCTGCGGATAGAGTTTGCCGATGCGATACGCGAGATCGACGAACGGTTTGAGGATCTCCGCGTCGGGACCGTCGGCGATCGGCGCGTTCACCGCAGCCGAGGCGGGGCCGCCGAGGAGCACGCTCGCGACGTCGTGCGCGAGTTCGATCGCGATACGCTCGAGCGCTTCGACGGTCGAGCCGCCGAGATGCGGTGTGGCGATCACCTTCGGATGGCGGTGCAGTCGCGCGCCCGTGCCGTCCGGCGGAGGTGGTTCTTGAGCGACGACGTCGATCGCGGCGCCACGCAGGTGCCCGTCCTCGAGCGCTTCGAGCAGGGCGGCTTCGTCGATCACGCCGCCGCGCGCACAGTTGATCAGCAGCGCGTCCGGGCGCATAAGGGCGAGTTTGGATGCGTCGATCAAGCCGACCGTTTGCTTTGAAAGCGGAACGTGAAGCGTCACGATGTCGGAGCGGCGCAGCAGTTCGTCGAGCGGCATCAATTCGGCGCCGAGCGCTTCGGCGCGCGCGTGCGAGATGAACGGATCGCTCGCGAGGAGCTTCATGCCGAACGCGGCCGCGCGCTGCGCGACGGCTCCGCCGATGCGTCCGAGGCCCACGATGCCGAGCGTCTTGCCGGCGAGCTCGGTGCCGATGAACGGCTTGCGTTCCCAGCGGCCGGCGCGAATCGACACGACGGCGTCGACCGTGTGTCGTGCGAGCACGAGCATGAGTGCGAGGGTCTGTTCGGTCGCGGCGAGCGTATTCGCGCCCGGCGTGTTGAGCACGACGATGCCCGCATCGGTTGCCGCGCCGACGTCGATCGCGTCGACGCCGACACCGGCGCGCGCCACGACGGAGAGCTTCGGACCGAAGGCGAGCAGCGCGGCATCGACCTTCGTTTCCGAGCGGACGATCAGGCCGTCGGCATCCGCCAGGGCGGCGTGCAGCGCGCTCGGTGGCTGGCCGACCACGGAAACGACGTCGATTCCAGCATCGCGTAGTACGGCGATGCCGGTCTCGGAAAAGGGCTCGGCGATCACGACCTGCGAGCCGGAGAGGCGGGGTGCGTTCATGGGGCTAATCACGCGCCCTTGATGCGGCTGCGGCACGGCATGAGTTGGAGCTCTCTTTCGGTCTGGGTAACGGGCTGCGCGGGCTTCGGCATTTCGATCGCGTTCTACGGCGCGACGCTCTTGCCCGGCGTCGCCTACTGGGACACGGGCGAGATGCAGACCGTTCCGTACGTTCTCGGAATCGCGCACCCGACCGGTTTCCCGCTGTTCGTTCTCGCGGGCTGGGCGTTTGCCCACGTACTTCCTTTCGGAGAGCCCGCGTGGCGCCTCTCGCTCTTCTCCGCGCTCGCGAGCGCGGGGGCGGCGGGATGCCTCGCCGTGTTCGTCGCGGACCTCGTGGCCGAGCCCCTCGTCGGCATCGCCTCCGCCACCGTTTTCGCGCTCGGCGACGTCGCCTGGACGCGCGGCGTGCGCGCCGAGGTGCACGACCTCGCGCTCTGCTGCGTCGCCGTCGCACTGACGGCCGCGGCGTGGGCCGCGCGCGAGACCTCGCCGCGAGCGATGTGGGTGGCGGCGCTTGCAACGGGACTTGGCGTTGCGACCCATCCGATCGCCGCGCTCGCGATTCCGGGGATCGTTCTCGTCGCTTGGCCCGCGCCGCGCGCGCTCTCGACGCGCGCGCTCGTCGTCGCCGCGGCGCTGGCCGTTGCGCCGCTTCTCCTGTATGCGTACGTTCCCGCGCGAAGCGCGTACGTCGAATCGCGCGGGCTCGATCCCGAGCGAGCGCTCGGCATAACGGGCGGCGCGTTTTGGGACGACGACGCGCCCTCGAGCGCGCGATCGTTTCTCCGCTACGTGACGGGGATGTCGTTCCGTACCGACGCTTCGGCTGCGGCCGCCGTCGCGCCGTTCGGCGTCTCGCGTGCGGCGGGGCTCGCGCGCGTGCTCGCCTATAGCGAGTATGGGTACCTCATCCTCGCGCTTTCACTCACCGGCTTGGCCTATCTCTGCGCGCGGCGGACGCTTCTCGCGCTCGGCCTTCTTTCGCTCGCGGTGTTCGACGTGGCGTTTGCGGCGAATTTCGGCGCGGAGTCGGACGCCGCGCGATACGGGCTCGAGGGCTTTTGGGCGGTGGCGGCATGCGCCGGTGTCGGCGCCTGGTGGCTCGGTCGCGCGGTCGTCGGAGAGCGGCCGCTTGCGGGCGCGCTGCTCGCCTCCGCGCTCCTGATCGCCGGACTTTGGCCCGGCGTTTCGCTTGCGGCGGCCGATGTGGCGCGCGAGCGCGCTCACGCCGACGCGCGCCCCCTCGTTGCAGACGTGCGCGCGTACACCGTGCCGGGCTCGCTCTTAATCGCATCGTGGACGTACGCGGCGCCGCTCGCATACGAAGCCTACGTGCCGCGCACCCTCGGCCGGAGCCTCGTCTGCGGCTGGCCGCTCGCGTATGCGTCGCGCTTCGCCGAATGGCGCGCGCGTTTCGGTCACGTGTACGCGATCGTACCGCCGGCGTACGATCTCGCCCGTCACGGACATCGCGTGTTCGCGACCGCGCGCTATCAAATCACGGAGGTCGATTCGTGAACGCGCGCGCGTACGTCACGCGGCATGCGGACGTGCTTCTCGCGTGTGCCGTCGGACTGGCGGCACTCGTTACGTACGTGGCCTCACTTCCGCCATCGTACGCGGCATGGGATACGGGCGAACTTCAAACGGTTGCCGCCATCCTCGGCATCGCGCATCCGCCGGCGTGTCCCGCGTTCGTGCTTCTCGGCTGGCTCTTCGCGCACGGCGTGCCGTTCGGCAACGCCGCATGGCGCGTGAACTTCATGTGCTCGTGCGCGATCGCGATCTCCGCCGCATTTCTCGTGCCCATCGCGCGCACGTTCGGTACGAGTCGCGTCGTGGCGACGCTTTGCGCGCTGGCGTTTGCGTTCGCCTCGGTTCCGTGGCGCGATGCGACGCGTGCCGAAGTGCAAGACGTCGCGCTCGTGTTTCGCGTGCTCGCGATCGTCTTCGCCTTACGCTATGCGCGCGACGGATCCGCGCGCGAGTTCTTCGCGATGGCGCTCGCAACCGGGCTCGCGGGCGCGACGCACGGAATCTCGCTCTTACTGCTACCCGGCCTCGCGATCCTGATCGCGTCGCGCCGAACGTTCTCGATTCGTTTGCTCGCGCTCGGATGCGCGGGCATCGCACTCGGATTGTTGCCGTACGCATACCTACCGTTGCGTAGCGCGTGGATTGCGTCGCACGGTCTCGATCCGACCGTCGCGATCGGGCTGCCGGCCGGCCTTCCGTTTTGGAACTACGACGATCCGCACACGTGGCCGAATTTCGTCCGCGTGATCACGGGCGCGGACTTCGACGTGCACAGCGGCTTCGCGGGCTTTCTCGCGCTCGGCGACTATCCGCAATTCGGAACCGCGCTCGCGAACCACATCAAGGACGCCTACGGGATCCCCGGCTGCCTTCTGGCGGCGATCGGAGCCGGAGCGTTCGTCGTGCGCCGCGACCCGAAGGGAATCGCACTCGTGGTCTGCGCGCTGCTACCCGTGCCGTACACGGAATCGTACGTGGAGCTTCAGGATCCCGATCGGTACTATCTCTTCACGCTCTGGTGCTCGGGGATCGCGCTCGGAT